>Ga0272445_1001315_pt1 | contig 19658 bp, 16 predicted proteins | sample YNPCB0031_FD_194404 | JGI IMG/M metagenome (GOLD analysis project Ga0272445, IMG submission 194404) | Hot spring sediment microbial communities from Yellowstone National Park, WY, United States - YNP-CB-003-1 | ecosystem: Environmental > Aquatic > Thermal springs > Hot (42-90C) > Sediment... | reverse complement strand
TTCTGACAGCAGTTGTGGAGCTTTGCAGGTTTTTGAAACTGGATGCGGAAACAGTTCTTCAAAAAGCCAACGACAGATTTGAAAGAAGGTTCAGGTATATGGAAGAGAAAGCAAAACAAATGGGTAAAGCACTAAAAAGCATGAGCCTTCAAGAGATGGACATATTATGGCTTGAAGCAAAAAAGTTTGACGAGGATGAGACTCCTAATAGTGGAAGATGAACACGATTTGGTAAGCCTGCTCAAAGAGTACTTAGAAAGTAGAGGCTATAAAGTTTGTGTTGCAGAAAAAGGCGTCCAAGCCCTTGAGCTATTAGAAAGACAGGGTTTTGACCTTGTACTGCTTGACCTCTTCCTGCCTGAAAATTTTATAGGGTGGGTGGAAGAAAAGAGATAGAAAGCGATGTTAGGATCATAAGCGCAACCAACAGAGAAAGAAGGGAAGACATAATACCTCTCGCACGGCACTTTTTAAAGCAGTTTTCTGTAAAGTATTCCAAAAATACAAAAGGCTTTACGCAAGAAGCAGAAAAACTGCTTTTGTCGTACAGCTTTCCGGGAAATGTAAGAGAGCTTAAAAACATAGTAGAGAGGGTTTGTCTTCTTTGTGATGGGGAATACATAGATGAAGATGACCTTGCCTTTCTAAATGTGGAGGAACATAAACTTCTTAAAGAGCTTGAGAAAAAGAAAATAGAGGAAGTTTTGAAGGAAGTTAACTATAACAAAAAGCTCGCATCAGAGATCCTTGGCATACCACTCCGAACTCTTTACAGAAAGATAGAGAAGTACAATATAAAGCCTTAGCTCTATCGCCTTCTTAGTTTTATGCTGTCAAATAGCTCATAAACTATTGGAAGTACCAAAAGGCTCAGAGGAAGAGCAGAAGCTATACCTCCTATAACCGCTATTGCCAAGGGTTTCCTAAGTTCTGAACCTGCAGTAAGACCAAGAGATACGGGGAGGAGAGCAAAGACAATGGTCATAGTTGTCATAAGGATGGGTCTGAGCCTCTCTTTCCTTGCCTGAAGGATAGCCTGTCTGGTCTGATAGTTCTCTTTCCTTAGCTGAATTATCCGCTCTATGAAAAGCACGGCATCGCGCACTACTATACCTATCAGCAGAATGATGCCAAAGTATGAGGGAACGCTCAAAGATGTATCAGTAACATACAGGAGTCCAAAGGCACCAGATAAGCTCAAAGGTACGGTAAGCAACACGGTAAAAGGATGTCTGTAACTCTCAAAGAGACTGGCAAGCACCATGTATATACCCACTATAGCCACCGTCAATGCAAAGGCAAGATTTTTGAAGGCTCTTGCAAACTCTCTTGTCTGACCCGTAGCTTCAAAGGAGTATCCAGGAGGCAAGTTGTTCCTAAGCCATCTTTCTACCTCTGCACTGGCAGAACCCAAAGCCTTTCCAGAGAGATTGGCATAAAAGGTAAAGGAGTACTGTCTGTTGTACCTGTTGATGACATGGTATCCTGGAGCTATGCTTAGGTCTACCACCTGTGTGAGGGGGACTAATCCCCCATTTTTGGTTCTAAGATATACCTTGTTTAAGTTCTCCCAATTTTGCACAAATTCTGGGGTAGCCTTTATGTAAGCGTTATAACTCTCTCCACCAAGCTCGTAAGTGCCAAATTTATACTTCCCAAAGAGAATGTTGAGAGTTAAAGCTACATCTTCAACACTTATACCCAAGTCCCCCAACCTGTCTCTGTTGACCCTTATTTGGATCTGAGGTTCGTTAAGCCTTAGATCCGTATCCACATCTTTAAAGCCTGGTCTGTTTCTAAACTCTGATACCATGCTCTTTGCTATCCTTTGGAGTTCCTCCAAAGAGGGACCTTTCACTGCGTAAGTTATGTCCGTTTGCTTACCTGCACCCATGACTATAGGGAAGGCTTCAACACTAACCCTTATGTCCTTTATCTTTGATAGCTGTTGTCTCAGTTGGTTCATTATTACCTTTTGGTGAGGTCTTACAGATCTGTCTTTTAAAAAGATAAAAGCTTGTCCACCGTTTACATCAGGCCTTCCTGCTACACCTTGACCTATGGCTATACCAAACCTGTCAATGTATGGATTTTTAAGAAGGATAGCCTCTACCTCTTTGGCTTTTTGGTTGGTAAAATCAAAGGATGTGCCTATGGGAGTTTCAAACCTTACTATGAAAGCACCTTCGTCTGTAATAGGAAAAAATTCTCTCTTTACAGCTCTTACAAACATAAAACCTATAAGTACCGTTATAGCAGATATGAGTAGCACTATCAACTTGTGGTCCAGAGACCACCTTAGCAAACCATCAAAAAAAGCCTCAAACTTATCGTAAGCTCTCATAAAGGCATTCTCTTTTACCTCTCTTATCATCCTTGCGCTTGCCATAGGTGTAAAGCTTATAGCAACTATATAGGACACCGCTATGGCGACTACCAATGTTAAGGCAAAACTCCCAAAAAAGCTACCTATGACACCCCTTAGGAATATTATGGGCAGAAAGACTATCACAAGAGACACAGTAGAGGCAAGCAGAGCAAAGACCACAATGCGTGTGCCCATCTCAGCAGACTCAAGAGCCAAAAGCCCTTCTTGTCTTCTTCTGTATATGCTTTCTATGACTACTATGGCGTCATCTATAACTATACCTACCGCTACCGCAAGAGCAAGCAAAGTGAAAGTATTTAAAGAGTTACCAGTGTAATACAGAAACACAATGGCGCTCAGAAGGGTTATGGGTATAGCAACCACTGGAATTAAAGTGAGTCTCAAGCTTCCCAAAAAGAGAAACACCACAAGACCTGTAAGGAAACTGCCTATTATTATCTCTTCTACAGCTGCGCGTGCGCTCTCCTTTGGAAAAACGCTGGCATCAAAGGTAATGTCCATACGCATACCTGGAGGAAGTTCTTTGTTTAGTTCAGCCATCCTGTTTTTTACTGCATCCGCTACGGATACGGTGTTGAACCCCGACTGTTTGTATATGATGAGAGCTATAGATCGTTCACCCTTAAAGCGAGCGATCCCCCTCTCTTCATCCTGTGTAAACTCCACAAATCCTACATTTCTGAGCTTTATGTTCCCCTTTATGTAGGTATCTTCAAGCTCCCTGGGATCCTTTACCTTACCGTAAAGTCTTATGATGTAATCTTTGTCTTGTCCGTATATGCTACCAGCAGGTGCCTCAAGGTGGTTGTTTTGCACTGCACTGAGGACATCCACAGGTGTGAGCCCATAAGAGTACAATCTTTCTGGAAAAATTCTAACCCATAGGACATTATCTCTAAAACCTCCTAAGCCTACACTACCTACACCGTTTATCTTCTGGAGTTCCCTGCCTATTACCTTATCCGCATAATAGGCAAGAGTTTGATAATCTACGCTCTTGGAATGAAGATGAATAGCCAATATGGGAAAACCGCTCGTATCTACCTTGCTTACCACTGGAGGGTCTACTCCCAAAGGCATACGCTTGTAAGCCCTTTGTACCGCATCCCTTACTTCTTGTGCCCCCACATCTATGTTCTTGTCAAGGTTAAAGATAATGGTCACCCTTGATACACCAGCGTAGCTCTGAGAAACTATGGCATCTATACCGCTTATAGTAGAAACCTCATCCTCTATGAGCTTTGTCACATTTGTATCTACCACATCGGGGTTCGCTCCCTGATAAGTGATACTAATATTAACGATGGGAAAATCTACATTGGGAAGCCTATCAACGGGTATCTTGGTATAGGTAAACAAGCCCAAAAGCACAAAAGACAGCATGAACATAATGGTAGTTACAGGTCTGCGTATGAAAAATCTGTACATGAGTTTATATTATAACTGACTGACTGGTCAGTATGGTATATAATATGAGTATGGTTCAATGGGTTTTGTTGCTAGTGCTTTTGATGTTGGCAGGTTGTAGCAAAAAGGAGACTCCCCAAACAAAACAGGAAGAGATCCCTATAAGCGTTTACAGAGCAACACCTCAGAAAGTGGAAGTTTTTTATACTGCAAACGGCTACTTTGAAAGCCTAAAAGATGTTACCCTAAGACCAGAGGTAAGCGGAAGGGTACTTGCACTTTTTGCGGATGAAGGATTCTCTGTAAGGGCTGGGCAACCCCTTTTGAAGATAGACCCCACTGATTATGAAAACACCCTCAGACAGATACAAGCTAATCTCATGCAGGCAAAGGCAAACTACGAAAATCAAAAAGCCATCTACGAAAGGAGGAAGTTTCTGTACGAGCAAAACCTCATTTCAAGAGAGGATTTTGAAAACGCTGGCACCCAATTAAAGGTTTATCAGGATCAGGTATCAGCTCTTCAAGCACAGCTCAAAAACGCAGAAGTTCAACTATCAAGGACAGTGCTAAAGGCTCCCTTCTCGGGATACATAGCCCAAAAGTTCGTAAACATTGGTGATTATATAACACCTCAATCCCAGACCTTCAGAGTTGTTGTGTTAGACCCTATAAAAGTAGTCTTCCAAGTACCTCAGAACATATCTGCCACAAAGGGTTCCTTGGTATATCTAGATGTAGAAGGTTTAGGAAGGTACCCATACGAAGGGAAAGTGATCTTCGTTTCTCCTTCTGCAGATGCCAACAGACTTATAACTGTAAAGGCTATAGTGAATAACCCACGCGGAGATCTAAAACCTAACATGTATGCAAAGGTAAACTTACCTCTTTACTCTACCACAGCCTTCAAGATACCAGAAACTGCGGTAGTACTTGTGGGAAATGAGAAAACCGTGTGGAAGGTAGAAGGCACAAAGGTCATACCAGTAAAGGTGGATATAATCAAGCAAGAAAAAGGTTATGTTTTTGTCAGAGGGGACCTCAAAGACGGAGATGAAGTTGCTGTTGAAAACGCCTACCTTTTGAACCAAACCAGCAGGGTAAAGGTAAAATGAAGTATGTGATATGGTTTCTTATGCTCGTGTCCGTAGGTTGGTGCATAACCCTGGAATCCGCCATAAACATAGCTTTAAAAAACAACACACAGATCAGGCTCTCTGAGCTGGATCTCAAAAGAGTAGAAGAGGACATAAGGAAGGCAAAAGCCGGAATTCTTCCTCAGGTTAATATTTCTTACTCTTACACAAGATTAGACAGCTCTTTAGCTTTCGGTTTTACACCCCAAAATAGGCAATCTTATGCTTTACAGATAAACCAAAGCATCTTTGACAGGTCTGTATTTGATGCCATAAGGGTCGCTAAACTCACAAAGGACCTCCAGAGTTACATTTTAGAAGATGTAAAAAGGGTTGTGGAGAATCAAACCAAACAGCTCTTTTATGCCCTTTTGTACAAAAAGCAGGTAATAAACCTCTACAAGGAAAACATAAGTTACTGGGAAGAAAACTACAAACTAACACAGGCTCAGTACAAGGCAGGCATAGTGCCTATGGTTAACCTCATAAGAAGCAAAGCACAGTTAGAAACAGCAAAGGCTCAGTACGAGCAAGCCATAGCAGACTACAAAAAGTCTTTAGAAGATTTTAAAGCCTACCTTAGATTGAAGGAGGATGTGGACCCAGAAGGTTCTTTGGAATTCGTCCCCTTTGAGGAAGATTACCAAAGCCTTAAAAACAAACTCTTGGAGAAGAACTCCACGCTGATGGTAGCCAGAAAAAACCTTGAGGTCTATCAAAGACGCATAGACTTAGCAAAGGACGCTTACTTTCCAACCCTTTCTGGCTTCGTAACCTATCAAGGGAGTACAGGAAGGAGGAGCCTTAGCGGTGGTACTCAATGGATAGAAGGCTACACTCTTGGTTTCCAACTCAATTACAACCTCTTCAACGGTTTTCAGAGAGAGGCAGTCTTGGCACAGGCAAACATAGATTATCTCAAACAGAAAGAGAGCTACATAGATACCCTTTACACCCAAGAAGCTCAGCTGAAAAAGTCTCTGGAGGATATACTGTCTCTAAAGGCACAGATAAAGGCAGTAGAGAGCTCTTTGGAGGCTGCAAAGGAGGCTCTAAGACTTTCCACAGAAAGGTACAGATACGGCTTGACCAATCAGCTTGAAGTGTTGGATGCCAGGAACAACTACAATCAAACTCTTCAGAACTATTATCTTCTTCTGTATGAGTACATGAGTAGCGTTGCAAACATAGAAAGACTTACCAAGTGATGGACAGATGGACACAAGAAAAAAGCTGATTAATTCTGCCAAAAGGCTTTTTTCCAAGAAGGGTTATTACGAAACGAAAGTTTCGGATATAGTAGCAGATGCAGGACTATCTCAAGGAACCTTCTACATTTACTTTAAGAGCAAAGAAGACATCTTTAAAGAGCTTGTCAAAGATATGTCAGAGAAGATCATAAGACTTCTGAAGGAATACGCATCTAAGGAAGATGACATAGAAACCATTATCAAAAACGCAACTCTTGACTTTTTTAGGATCATGTATGAAGAAAAACCCATAGCTTACATATTCATGTTTCAACTTATAGGGACCAACGAGGAGTTCAGAAAGCTGTATTTTGATAAAAATAGAAGAGTAAGAGAACTTCTCAATAATATAGTGAAAAAGGGCATCGAAAAGGGAAATTTTTCCTACAAAAACGCAGAAAACATAGTTAACATACTCATGGGTTATGTGAGAATTGTGTATCTTGAGTATTTATTAAAGGATAAAGCATCTCTTGATGAAATCCTCAACATGGTAAACGAAGGTATAGATGTGATCCTAAAGGGGGTAAAAACATGAAGACTTTCTTGATTTTATGCAGTTTTTCTTTTGCTTTTTCTCTGACTTTGGACCAAGCCATTCAAAGCGCTAAAAAGAATAACCCTGAGCTTAAATCTCAAGAGCATGCGGTAAACTCTGCCTTTTATCAGTTAAGAGCGGATAAAAACCTTTATCTTCCTACTTTCTTTTTAGGTCTCTCTTTTAATCACCTGTCTGACAAACAAAAGCTAAACATACCTCCTTTGGGTAATTTTCCTCCCCTTGCCATAGAATCTGCAAAGCAAAACTACAAGACTTTCAGCGCCGGACTAAGAGAAGTCCTCTATGACGGTGGTGCCAGGGAAAGCAGAATAGACATCTCTTCTTCAGAGTTTAAGTTCCAAAAATATATTTACAGAGAGAAGGAGGAGGATATCAAACTTCAAGTTATAAAAGCTTACCTGGATGTGCTTGCAAGCAAAGATATAACGGAAGTATACCAAAAACAGCTTGATGCGGTAAGATCCCAATACGAGCGTGCCAAAGCTTTCTTCAAAGAAGGATTGGTAGCCATAACAGATGTCCTTCAGGCACAGGTCAGACTTGCGGAGGTTCAAAGGGACCTACGGCAGGCACAAAGCAATTACAACATAGCCTTGGCAAACCTCTCAAAGCTAACAGGCATTCCTCAGGAAGAACTAAAGGAGCTTGAGCCCCCAAAGCCTTTTGAATACAAAATACCAAACATTGAAAATCTTTACCTTACAGCTCTACAAAAGAGGTACATAATCCGCGCATACTTGGAAAAGCTCTACCAAGCACAGAGGTTAAAAGATGTAGAAAAAAGTAAGTACTTACCTAAGGTATATCTTCAGGCATCATATTCCTACTCTGACCAAAATCCCGTTCTGAGCCCTAAGGGTGTGTATACCTTTACTGCTGGTCTGAACCTTGAGTTTCAATCCTTTGAACCCTACTACAGACTACTCAGCACAGCAGAAGACGAAAAGAGAGCAAAATGGGAGCTTGAGAACACAAAGGAAAATGTAAAACTGGAAGTAAAAAGAGCCTACGAGAACTTACTTACAGCCCAAGACAATCTGCGTGTTGCAGAAGAGGCTTTAGATTATGCCCAGGAGTTTTACAAACTTTCCCAAGAGCAGTACAAAAACCAGATAATAAGCTCCACAGACCTTCTTCTTGCAGAAGCGAGCCTAACACAGGCAAGAAAAAACAAGGTGATCTCCTACTACGAGTATCTAAAAGCCTATTATGAACTTATGCGTGCCATAGGAGGTGAGATATGAAGCGGAAGATAGGCATAGCTTTGATCCTTACACTTATTGTCATCTTTGCCATACTTGCCATCAGATGGATAAAGCACCGCATAGATTATGCGGTATCAGACGCAGTTTTTGTGAAAGCAGATGAGCTTTCTAATGTGGGTTTTCAGAAGGTCTCTGGAAGAGTAATAAAGTTATACAAGGATCTGGGAGACAGAGTAAAGGCCGGAGAAGTTATAGCACAGATAGACCCCACTGATTACCAATTAAATCTTGATAGCCTGAAAGCCAAGATAGAGAGCTTGAGTGCCCAAAGGGAACTGCTTACTCTTCAATTACAGAGGATATCCAAAGAGCTAAACATAAACTACTCTATGGCTGGTCTTTCTGCGGATGAAATAAAAAAGAGAGAACAAGCCCTTCAAAAACAGCTATCTCAAGTACAAGCTCAACTTGAGCTTGCCAGTAAGGATTTAGAAAGATACAAAAACCTCTTGGATAAGGGTGTGGTACCAAGAAGAACCTACGAAGAGGTAGAAACCAGATACAAAGTTCTCAAAGATCAAGAAGATGCCATCAAAAAGAGCCTTGAAGAGATAAAGGTAAGCTACAACAAAAGCGTAGAAAACATAAGCCTTTCAAAGGTAAACCTACTAAAGGAGAGGGAGCTTAAAGCTCAGATAGAGAGCCTAGATAAGGAAATAGACAGTCTGAAAAAGCAGGAAGAAACTGCAAAGTTTTTGCTGGAAAATACCAAGCTTTTGGCTCCCTTTGATGGCATTGTAGCCAAGAGGTTTGTAAGCGTTGGCGATGTAGTCAATCCTGGGACACCCATTTACGCCATAGTAAGACCAGATTCTCTTTATGTGGAAGTGCTACTTGAAGAGTCTAAGCTGAAGGGTGTTCAGAAGGGTTGTAAGGCTTATGTAAGATTGGATGCTTATCCCAACAAGGTTTTTGAAGGTGTAGTAGAAGAGATAAGTCCAGCATCCGCCGCAACTTTTGCCTTAGTTCCGCGTGATGTGTCTGCTGGTGAGTTTACCAAGGTAGTTCAAAGGATCCCTGTAAAGATAAAGCTCACCAAAGGTGATATGTCCCTTCTGAGGGTAGGCATGGGTGGTGAGGTAGAGATCAGGAGAGCCAAGTGATGCAAGAAAAACCCCTTCATGAGCTTATCTCTCCTTCTGAGAGGGTATTCCTTACTTTTTCTTTAATGATAGGTGTCTTCATGGCTATCCTTGATACCACTATAGTGGATATAGTAGTACCAAAGATGATAGCTCCTCTCTCTACAGACCTCTACGGTGTACAATGGGTGATAACAGCTTACATGACCTCTGCAGCGTCTGGTATTCTTATAGTAGAAAGTTTAGAAAGGGTTATAGGGCTAAAAAAAGTGTTCATGTCAGGACTTTTTCTTTTTACCTCTTCTTCCTTTCTTTGCGGTCAGGCTCAGTCTTTGGGTTGGATGATAGCATCAAGAACTCTTCAAGGTTTTGGAGAGGCTCTAATAGTAGTCAGTGCAGAAGCTATGCTCTTTAGCTCCTATCCACCACAAAAGAGGGGACTTGCCATGGGTATATACGGACTTGGTGTTAGCTTTGCACCAGCTGTTGGTCCTACTTTGGGTGGCTACATCACCGAGCACATAGATTGGAGATGGATCTTCTACATAAACATTCCCGTAGGAATTATGAACTTCATCTTAGCCCTTACCTTCTTGCCAGAACACAAACCCAACAGCTCTCACGGAAAGTTGAACATGGTATCCTTTCTGCTCATTTCTTTGGCGACCGTGTCCTTGCTCATAACCCTCTCCAAGGGACAGCAGCATGGCTGGTGGAATTCAGAATTTATCCTCTACACTACCTTTATGGCAGTCTTTGCTTTCCTTCTCTTTTTACTCTCTGAAGTTTCTTCCAAGGAACCTCTTATAGACCCATCTATATTTAAAGTCAGGGAATTTGTTGTTGCTCTCACGGTGTATGCCTTTCTGCTTGGATTTTCCATGTACCAAGTTTTTTATCTTATCCCCCTCTACTATGAGAACCTAAAAGGTATAAGCACCCTTCAAACAGGCATACATATACTTCCTATGGCTCTGGCTATAGGCTTATCTTCACCGGTGGCAGGGATTTTGGGAGACAAAAGGTCAGAGATCATACCCATCACTGTGGCGGTTTTTGTGTATCTCTTTGGCGTTCTGTACATATTGCCTACTTTTGACTACTTTACACCTGCCTTTGCTACAAGTCTAAAGCTCATTATAGTAGGTATAGGAATGGGTTTTTTCTTTGCCCCCATCACAAACCTTGCCTTAAAAAGACTGGGAGAGAAGACCACCTTGGGAGTGAGCATTATGCACTATGTGAGGTTTGTAGGTGGTTCTTTTGGAACTGCCATAGCTACCAACGACCTTCAACGCCATCTATGGGAGAACTTCCAAAGAACTACAGAGATCCAAGCTCAGCAGAATGTGAATCAGTTCTTAAACAGTGTGTACGCTTACACATCTTTATACTTTCACAACTACGAGGATAAGGCTAAGGCGATGTTTTATAACCTTCAGATGCTTTATGCCTACTCGGATGCCTTTAGTTCTACTTTCTTTATTGCTGGGCTTTGGGGACTTCTTGGGTCTGTGCCCGTATTCTACCTATTGACTCACTATCTATTAAGAGGTGTTAGAAAATGGTTTGGGTATATACCTTCTTAGTAGTTCTGGGAACTTTTTTAGCGGTGCTTGGCATAACCAGTACCAATGTAGCGATACCAAAAATGATCGCACCACTCCAAACAGACATATACGGCATACAGTGGGTACCCATAAGCTACATAGTGGCAACAGCCATAACAATAGTCGCGTTTAACTCTACAGTATCACGTTTGGGTCTCAAGAATACCTATCTTTTGGGGCTTGCTCTGTTTAGCTTGGGTAGTGTCCTTTCAGGGCAGGCGGTGAGCTTAGAGCAGATGATAGGTTTTAGGTTTTTACAAGGTATAGGCGAGGGTCTTTTGATACCTTCCTCCCAGTCTATACTCTTTAACCTATTTCCTCCAGAAAGGAGAGGAACAGCTATGGGTTTTTACGCTATGGCAGTAGCCTTTGCACCTGGTCTTGGTCCTACGGTGGGTGGATACATGGTGGAGTACTTCTCTTGGAGATGGATCTTCTACATGAATGTTCCCGTGGTGCTAATTCTTATACCAGTTGCATACCTGCTACTTCCAGAGATAGGAAACAGAGCTAATATACCCTTTAACCTTCCAAGTTTTATCTTCTTATCCACATTCTCCGTAGCCTTCATAGTCTTTCTTTCAAAAGGAGAAAGTTGGGGTTGGTTTTACTCCAATAAAACCTTTTTTGCTTTTTCTATTGCTCTATTAGCCTTTTTACTCTTTTTTCTTTCCGAGCTTGCTGGGTCACATTCCCTCATAGACTACTCCATCTTCAGAGAGTTAAACTATCTGTATGCAGTGCTCACTTTTGTGATAATTTACGGTTTTGTTTTTTTTCAGGTCATATACCTTATGCCTATATATCTTGAAAGCATCAAGGGTATACCCACTTTTGATACTGGTCTGACCTTCTTAGGCTTTGCCACATTTTTGGGGATCTTTGCCATGGTAGGGGGAAGACTAAGCGACAAGTTGGAACCAAAGCTATTGCTTCTGGTCTCTGAGTCTACTCTCTTTATAACCCTCTTCTTCTTCCTGTCTCATGTGGATTACTACACACCAAGGTTCAAAATTTTTTTATACATGTGCTTCATAGGTTTTGCTATGGGTTTTTTCTTCGCACCTCTAACAGCGCTTGCCTTCAAAAACCTAAAACCTCATCAGATACCCATAGGCAGTGCGGTTTACAATTACGCAAGGCTTATGGGTGCATCCATAGCTACCTCCCTTGCAACTTATAACTTTGAGACAAGGTCCGCTTTTCACTTTGAGGAAATAAACGCAGTAAGGTCTTTGCTTGCATACTCAAAAACTCTAAGTTTGACGCACAAACCCCCTAATATTCCTGAATTTAAGTATAAGATCCTCTTGTCCCAATTTCAGAGCACCCTGTCTGGTTCTTATGCTATTCAAGATGCCCTTAGACTTGCGTCCTATATGAGCCTTGTGGCTATCCTTCTAACTCTTGTGTTCCTGTTTATACAGATGAGAAAAAATCCTTAGGCTACCACCTTAGTTCGCTTCTTTTGGCATAAGTTTGAGGCTTTGCCTGAAAGAAGTCCGTTTTTGTATCGTTTATGGTTCTAAACTGATCTATCCACTTCATGGGATTTTCGCTATGATTGGGGTAGAGAGCCTTATATCCCAATTGAGTAAGTCTTAAGTTGGCAAGATACTTTATGTATCTGTCTATAAGTGTGTTGTTTATGCCAAGTATCTGATTTTGGGTTGCGTACTGTCCCCACTTTATCTCCGCATCTGTTGCGTACTTGAAAAATTCATAAACCCACTTTTCTATCTGTGGTGTAAAAAGCTCCGGACTTTCTTCCTTTAGGGTAAGTATAATGTTCCTGAAGAGAGTCACATGCGTGAGTTCATCCCTGTTTATGTACTTTATTTGCTGTACTGTGTTTCTCATTTTGCCCTGTCTTCCAAGGGTGTAAAAGAAAGCAAAACCTGAGTAGAAGTATAAGCTTTCAAGTACATAGTTGCCAAAAACCGCCTTTATGAAGTTCTCCTCAGTAGGCTTTCTTATAAACTCGTTGTAAAGCTCTGCTATAACTTTATTGCGTTCCATAAGCACTTCATCTTGGCGCCAGTAGTTGTATATTTCATCCGCTTTTATAGGGTCCACCACACTCTCAAGGATAAACTGGTAAGAGTAAGAGTGAAGAGCTTCCTGAAACTCTTGGGATGTAAGAGCCATAACAAGTTCCGGAGCTGTGATGTAGCGAGCAAATTCCTTTAGCATGTTTACCTGATAAGAATCAAGAGCTATCAGAAAGCTAAGCACCATCTCGTAGGCTCTTTTTTCGTATGGTGATAGGTCCTTCTCGTACTGTTTTTTGTCCTCTTGCATGGGTATCTCCTCGGGAATCCAGAAGTTGGTAAATCCCATAGTTTTGTAAAGGTCAAAAGCCCACTGATATTTAACATTGTTTAGTTCCATAATGTTAGTAGGATTGCCAGAAAGGATTTTCCTTTTTTCCAACTCTCTGTCTCCTTCTGGATTAAAGATAATGGTCCTTTCCATGATAAAACCTCCTTATGCACTACAGCTTTCGCATTCCTCTATCTCCGTTAGGCTCTTGCTTCTGCAGTAATACACAGTTTTTAGTCCAAGCTCCCAAGCAAGCTCGTAAAGTCTTGAAAGCTTGGGTCCATCAACCTGCTCTGGGTCTATAAATAAATTTAGGCTCTGTGCTTGGTCGATCCACTTTTGTCTTTCTGCACCCGCTTTTATAACCCATTCCTGATCTATCAAATAAGCGGATTTGTAATGCCAGAAGTACTTATCTATTTCGGGTGGAACCTGCGGCAGTATGCCAGACATGTTTTCTTCCTTGTAATACTTGGCAAATATGGGGTCTATGGATGGTGTTGCTCCTATTATTAAAGAAGTAGAACCTGTAGGCATCAAAGCTAACAGATACCCGTTGCGTATGCCGTACTTTTTAACTTCCTCCGCAAGCCCTATCCAGTCAAGATTATTCCCGTTTTGCTCAGAGAGTTTCTGGTTTTCTTCTGGGAGTCTGCCAAAGAACAGTCCCTTGCTCCAGTCCGATCCGTCAAAGAGGGGATATTTTCCTCTCTCTTTGGCAAGCTGGACTGAACCTTGACAAGCATAATAGGCTAATCTTTCAAAGAGAGCGTTTGCAAACCTAAGATGTTCTTCTGATTCCCAAGGAATGTTATTCTTCACAAGAGAGTAGTGGTAGTTGCTCACTCCTATGCCTATTGCCCTGTAGCGCTGATTGGTGTACTCTGCTTCTTTTATGGCGTAGTAATTTATTGAGATAACATTGTCTAACATACGCACCAAAAGGGGTATAACCCTTTCAAGGTCTTCTTTCTCATAGACTTTTCCAAGGTTTATAGAACCAAGATTGCAAACAACTACATCTCCAGACTTTTTCCTATGGGTGATCACTCCCGTCTGTGGGTCCAGGGAGTCTTCTATGTGCTCACTTGCAGACATGTTTTGGACTATTTCATGGCACAAATTGGAGGAATACACCATACCGCAATGTTTGTTGGGATTGAGCTTGTTGGCAGTGTCTCTGAAAAATATGTAAGGTTCACCCGTCTCAAAAATCACGGTAAGAAGTCTTTTCCAAAGCTCAAAGGCGGATACTTCCTTCTTAGCAAAAGGTGGAAGTTCTTTCTCAAGCCTTTGATAAACTTTCTCAAACTCATCTCCGTAAAGGTCTTCAAGGTTTTTACCATCTTTGACATTCTTGCAGTAGTAGGGATCAAAGAGGGTCCATGTTTTTTTCTCCTTTAGCCTTTTCATAAATAGGTCTGGTATGGATATGGCAGGGTGGATGTCGTGTGCTTTTTTCCTTTCATCACCTACATTAGTTTTTACCTCAAGAAACTCTAAAACATCCTTGTGCCATATGTCAAGGGTTATACTTGCCGAACCCTTTCTCATTCCCAACTGATCCACATAAACCATGACATCGTTGAGAATTTTAACTACAGGAAGCACACCAGAGCTTGCACCTTTGAATTTCCTTATAGGAGAGCCTGTTGCCCTTATTTTGCCAAGGTATATACCCAGACCTCCAGCAAACTTGGATATCTGACCAGCTTTCTGCACATTGTCAAATATGTCGTAAAGATCGTCATCGACGGTTAAAACAAAGCAAGAAGAAAGCTGAGTATGAGGCCTCCTTGCGTTCATAAGTGTAGGTGTTGCCAAAGAAACCTCATGTTTTGACATAAGATCGTAAAAAAGCTTTGCATACTTGAGCCTTTCTTCCTTTTTTTCTGGTATGGCAAGAGTCATAGCAATGAGCATGTACATTTCCTGCGGAAGCTCTATAACATTCCCATCCTCATCCCTTACTAAATACCTATCGTAGAGCACTTTTATACCAGTATAGTTAAAAAGCAGGTCCCTGTCTGGGTCCATGTAGCGCGCTAAAGTATTAAAATCTTCCTTTGAGTACTCTTTAAGAAGATAGTCTCCGTAAATGCCTCTCTCTGTATAATTCCTAACAAGCTCAAAAAAGCTATCTGGGTTATAAGGCTTGTACTTTCCGTTTATCTTATCTTTTACCTTATAGCCTCGCAAGTGTCCCACATCCTTATAAAGGTCGTAAAGAAGAAGTCTTGCGGCCACATACTGCCAATCAGGGCATTCTGGAGACACCTTTTCCGCAGCAGTCCTTATAAGAAGCTGTTGTATTTCCTTTGTGGTTATACCTTCACGGAACTGGATATGTGCGTCTGCTTCAAGCTCAAGAGGATCAACCCTCAAGCCTTTGCATGCAAAGTCTATAACTATGCGTATTTTGGATATGTCCATAGACTCTCTAAGTCCGTTCCTCTTTATTACATACATAACTTTTCCCTTTCGTAGGCTACTGATAGCCTACGGCTGGAGTATTTATATCCCGCCTTTTTTTGAGCAACCATCCTCCAGCAGGCGGCACTTGGTTGCCCATAAGACCTTCCCCCAGATGAATGTTAATCTGATGGAATACTTAAGTCAAACTCTTGGAAGGTTATACAGTAAGCACAAATAGGTAAAAATGAAAAATCATTGAAAATACGAAAACTTCTATTGTTGGCTCAGGTAAGCTACGCTTTCTATATGGTATGTCTGTGGAAAGTTATCTATAAGTCTTATGCCTTTTAGAACGTATCCCCCATCTGTAAGCTTGCCTATGTCTCTTGCTAATGTGGTAGGGTTACAAGACACATATATAATCTCCCTTGGTCTGTTTTGGAGTATAAGCTTGGTCTCTTCCGTGGTAAGCCCACTTCTTGGTGGGTCAAGAAACAGAAGGTCTATAACTTCTCCGGCGTAATTTTTTAGGGTTTGATAGGCACTCTCTTGAGAAAAGACCACATTATCCCTCATGTTTAATTTAGCGTTGTATTCTGCATCCCTTACGGCAGATGGATTGTTGTCAGATGATAGAAGAAAGTTAGAAACTTCAGACATGGGAATACTAAAAAAACCAGCACCACAGTGAAGCTCAACCACCTTTCTGTAGCCACCTATCACAATGCCCCTTATAAGCTCTTCCCAAAGAGTGAAGTTTATTTGAAAGAAAGAATCGTTGCTTACCCTGTAACGATACTTTCCCACTTGCATGTAGGTAAAGTTTCTCCCTATGTGATACCTCTTCATGAGCTGATCTCCTAACTTGGAATAATTACCCATACCTACAACCTCTTTAGGTAGCAGTTTCTCTTTTAGAGTTCTCATCTTATTTGCATCATAAGCGGTGGGTGTTATAAGTTTTAAAAGAAACTCATCTTCAGTAGGAGAATAAAGCACATGAAGTTCCTGAAGGTCTTTGACTTTTTTAATAAGCTCTCTGAGGGAAGGGATAAGTCCGTTTATGGCTGGATGTAGCAAAAGGCATTCTTCTATGCTAACAAGCTCGTGAGTTCCCCATGCAAAGAATCCCAACTTACCGCTTTGAACCTTAAATTGCGCCTTTATCCTGTATCCAAATTCTCGCCCTGACTTTATACTATCCCCAAGTCTATCTACAGCTATATGTGCAATGCGTTGTAGACTCTCCAAAAGAATATCCTCTTTTAATTCCACCTGTTTTTCTGGGTGTATGTGCTGAAGCTGACAACCTCCGCAGTAGGTGTAGTACTTACAAGGTGCTTGTCTTCTCCAGGGTGAGCTCACTATTATATCTTTTACCACCGCTTCTATATGATCTTTTTTTTCTTTTATGACTTCTGCAGAGACAAGCTCCATGGGTACAGCATACCTAACAAACACCTTTTTTCCTCTGTGATCTGCAAGACCGTATCCACCATAAACGAGTTTTTTTATGGAAAGTTCAGAGATAACTTTCATTTTAGAGCGGTTAACCTTTCAAAGTCTTCTTCTGATAGCACATCTATGTACCAGCCGGTTATTCTGTTGGCAAGCTTTACATTAACACCGTGCTTACCTATGGCTAAGGATAGCTTGTCCTTTGGTACCGCAACTTCAGCCCTTTTTTCCTGAGGGATGAGCCTCACCTTTAACACGGGTGCAGGGGATAGACTTTTCTTTATGAGCTCTTCCGGATTTTCTGTCCATTTTATCACATCTATCTTCTCACCTGAGAGTTCCTTAGATATAGGATTTATGCGTGATCCTTTAAGCCCCACTATCACACCTACGGGATCCATCTTCATATCCTTTGCGTGTACCAAAACCTTTGCCCTCTCTCCTGGTTCCCTTACTATGGCTTTTATTTCTATCTCCCCGCTTTTTATCTCAGGCACTTCTGCCTCAAGAAGCTTTTTTAAAAATTTGGGATGGGTCCTTGAAAGGATAATCTCGTACCTTCCCCTGTGCCTCCTTACATCAAGAAGAAGTGCTTTTACTCTCTCCCCTTGTCTATACACCTCTTTTGGTATCTGCTCCCTTTTGGGAAGGATCCCCATGACTTTACCTAAATCTACAAGCACATCACCGTTTTCAAGTATTCTCCTTACTATACCAACAACTATTTGACCCTCCTGCTCTACAAACTCCAGATATCCTCTCTCTTCTTCTGCCTTTTCAAGTTCCTTTAAAAACTCTTCCTTTGCGGCGTGTGCAGCTATCCTGTTTACTTCCTCCGTTGATATATCCAAGGGAAAGGTTAACTCCTCTGAGTTTTTCCTCCTAACTATGTAAACTTTTATGCCCTCTTCCAAAAGCTCAACCTGCAAATTTTCTTTTAACTTTCTGTCTTTTTTTACCGCTAAGGCTATGGCATTCTTTAGTGCCTTTTCCACTGTCCACTCTGGCAGATTTTTCTCCTTAGCTACTTGCTCTATGAGCTTTTTTAGGTTTTTTACCATCCTTCTATCTCCAGATGAGCCTTAGCTATAGTAGAAAAGGGTATGTGAAGTAATTGGCCACTTTCTTTTTCCCTAAGTTGAAGTATGCCCTCTTTTACATCTGATATGTGGCCTTTGAGTTCCCTCTTACCTTCCAGAGGTGATCTCAAGATAACCCTTATTAGCCTTCCTTTAAAAAACTCGTAATGTTCCTGTTTGGTAAGCTCTCTTGTTAGACCAGGAGATGACACTTCAAGTGTGTAAGAAGTTGGTATTATATCTTCCACATCAAGAAGTGCGCTCAGTCTTTTGCTTACCTCTTCACAGTCGTTTATGGTTATACCACCATCTTTGTCCAATATAACCCTCAAAACCCATCCCCTCTCTGGTTTAAATTCCACATCAAAAAGCTTAAAACCCATGCTTTTCACTATGGGTTCTGCAAGCTCTTTTACTTTTTGAACAATACTTCTTTCGTTTATCTGCATGATTAAAATTATAACCTATGGATATAAGCAGAATAGTAGATGATATTGGCTCCGTTTTAAAAGGAAAGGATGATGTTATAACTTACTCCTTAGTTTGCTTTCTTTCCGGAGGACATCTCATACTTGAAGATGTGCCGGGTGTTGGTAAAACCACTTTAGCCCTTGCACTTTCTAAGGTACTTGGATTATCTTTTGCAAGGATTCAGTTCACAAGCGACCTTCTGCCTTCTGATATAATAGGTGTAAGTGTTTATGACCAATCTAAGAAAACTTTTGTTTTCAAACAAGGTCCCGTATTTCACAATATAGTGCTTGCAGATGAGATAAACAGAGCAACACCAAAAACTCAAAGCGCCTTGCTGGAAGCCATGGCAGAATCAAAGGTGAGTGTAGAAGGTATAACTTACGAACTTCCTTTACCTTTCTTTGTGATAGCAACGCAGAACCCTATGGAGCAGTATGGTACTTATCCTCTTCCCGAATCTCAACTTGACAGATTCAGCATGAGGCTGTCCATAGGGTACCCAGACCCAGAAACTGAAATGCAAATAATAAGGGGGGAGAATCCCCTCGAAAAGGTAGATAAACTCAACCCTGCAGTAAAACCACAAGAGATTATGAGTGTCATAAATCAAATAAAGAGGTTTTATGTATCTCCTGATGTGGGGAAGTTTGTTGTGGAAATAGTAAACCAAACAAGAAGTCACCCTCATGTACTGCTTGGTGTATCAACCAGGGGAGCCATACACTTAGTAAGCTGTGCAAAAGCTCTTGCTTATATAAAAGGTAGGGACTTCGTAGTCCCAGAAGACATAATAGAGATGTGTCCCCTTGTACTACCTCATAGGATCATAACAAGGGAAGATACAGACCCAAAGCTTATAGTGGAAGAAATACTCACTAAGGTGGAAGTGCCTTAAATCTGGTGGAGGCGGGCGGAATCGAACCGCCGTCCGAGGACAGCCCGGCAAGAGAGCCTCTACAGGCTTAGCAGGTGCTTTAGTACTTAACCTTCGGGCGTCCACCTGCAAACTCCCAAAGGCAGGCAAGGTTTTACTTTCGGGAAGGTCCCACCCTGCAAGAACCTTTCCCTACACCCCTGTCTCTGAACCCATCCGGCAACCCAGAGGCCAAGCCACCGGTGAGCCGCTACCTTTTCTTAGGCAGCGAGAGCGAGCTGTGCTTCGGGAAGTGTTTGGTTTGGCTATTAAGGTTGCCACCCTGCCTGCTACTC
>Ga0272445_1001314_pt1 | contig 19673 bp, 15 predicted proteins | sample YNPCB0031_FD_194404 | JGI IMG/M metagenome (GOLD analysis project Ga0272445, IMG submission 194404) | Hot spring sediment microbial communities from Yellowstone National Park, WY, United States - YNP-CB-003-1 | ecosystem: Environmental > Aquatic > Thermal springs > Hot (42-90C) > Sediment... | reverse complement strand
TAGGGACTATGATCCAGACGACTTCAGCACGCTCGGCGACCTCCTTAGGCGAGTGGGCAGCTTGGACTCCCAGCCGAACAAGCTCTTGAACGGCCTTCTCGTCGCGGTCGTAAACCGTGAGTGAGAAACCGACCTTCAGGAGGTTACTGGGCATGGGACGGCCCATCTTGCCAAGGCCAACGAAGCCAATGCTGTTCTTCATTGTCTTGACCTCTGCTCGACTCTATAGAGGGTCACCGATCAACGTCCAGGCCCAATAATAAGGGTGATCGAAAGTCGGCCAGCCTTGCTCCAGCCCTTCTCCTTTACGTCCCTTCTCAATGAGGTTCTTTTGCGCATCTTGAAGAGCTCGATCTTTAGGATTCCCACCTTGGATCCAGGAGGTGTAGAAATTAATCAAGCACTCTACCGTGGGAAGCGCATCAAGTAAGGCCCAGCGATAACTCAGAATACTGCGAGCTCCGATGGCCATAAACGCTCGAATGAAGCCGAGGAGGTCATTCCCAGGGGTTATTCGAACCTTTCCTCCATAACATGTCCCAAGGACTAGGAGTCGAAACTCTGGGTGAAGCTGGAGGTCTAGGATCTCTTCGGCGGTTACCCAGCGAGGCTCCCCTCTCTCCCCAACGAGCACGAAGACTGAACGCATTGGCTGTCCTGGATCGTAATAAGCATGGGTTTGCAAATCCACGATGGTATAGTCTTTAAGATATTCCTTGAAAAGCGCATAAGTGGCTTTCTCCCTTAAAAGGATGCACGTAGAATGACGCTCCTTTTCAAAGAGCTTCGCGACGTTTTTAACTATTTTTTCGCACTCGGAGATATCTTGTTGAAGGGCCGGGTCTAACTGCCATGCGCAAGAAAATTCGCGCGGTCTCGGATTGGCGATACCAAAGTACGAGTACTTTTGCTCAGAAGATACGGATCTTCTTTCAACAAGAAGATAGTACCAGATACTTGCGCTAGGAATTTGCGTGATAGGGACTCTCTCGATGAAAAATTCCCCTTCATGATGCAAAGTGCAAAATGGAAGTCCGTGAAGCTGTCCATGAGGGACTATAAATAACCTTTCGAGCTTTCCCCAATCAAGCTGCACGGGCTGCAGGAGATACTTGTAAAGGGCTGCAGCGATGCCAGCCATGGCGTCTGCGTTACTAACAGTCTGCAACTCTTCATGGCCTTGGGCGTAGAGCTCTACAAGGTCTATACGTTTTTCAAATTCGTCGAGAACTTTAAGAAGCTCTTTTACCTTGGGCTTCTCCATGTACGCTAACTCAAGGGCATCGTTGGTGATCGCGAAGATGAGCAAAAGATCGTCACTGAGGTAATACTCTATGAGAGCACTTTTTGGGGGAAGAGCCTGTTGTATCTCCACTGCCCCACGGATGGGAGCTGCTGCAATCGGAAGGCTAGTTTTTACTTTCCCTCCTAGTTCCAGCATGTCGAAAAGCGCGCGGGCTTTTGCACGTTCAACATAGTCGAAGGCTTTTAATATTCGATCTCTCATTTATGGGGTACCTCTTGTCTTTAAAAGTAACTTCAACATAAAATCATACACAAGCATTTTGTCTTCTGTCATAAAGCGGAGCCGTTGTTCGGGGTCTGCTCTCGTGATCCGAGCCCTCTCAACGCCTTGAATTGCCCTCTCGCAGAACATGCTAGCCTTCTCGAATTGGCGTTCGTCAGTATAGCAAATGGCCAAAAGAAGCCAAAGCACCCAGGAAAGCTCATCGGGCAAGCTGCCAGCTAGGGATTGAAGCGGGCGAGCAAGCGTATCAAGCTGATAGAAATCGATCAGGATTTCTCGCTCCGCAGTGAAAGGACTGGGTTCGACGTAAAGGATCTCTTTCAGTACCTGCCCAGCTTGACGAGTGTATTCCCAAGCCGTAGGATCGGAACGCCTTGCATATATATAGCTAAGAGCCGTCAATATAAGCAGTTCGCATTTACGATCTCGAACGGGTAATCTCCGAAGGTTACGAAGTAAACGCTCAAGAAACTGAGCAGCTTTGGGTGTTTGGAGGGCCTTTTGCGCTTCCAAAACGATCTTCTTGACTTCTTCCAATTCCATTAGCCTTTTGAGGAAATGCCTTCTGAGCTCTATTTGATAAGACAAATCTGGAGAAACATTAGGGCTTATATATCCCAAAGCTTCTATCTCCCCCTGTAAGTTTCCTGCTTGACGGCAAAGGGCTGCTGTATAAGCCAGGCACCATAAGGCAAAGCGTTTACCTTTGCTTTGCGATGCCCCTGCTATGCTAAGGAGCATTCCCACTTGGGTCAGCAATTTGGTTACCCTGAGGGCACAAGCAACTTTTGCCAAGGGGCGGAAGGGTTCTAGAGGAGCTCCCATGAGTTGTTGAGCTTTTCTAAAGCAACGGGCAGCTTCAGCACGCTGTCCCAATTTGAGCTCACAACGCCCTTCCCAAGCCCACCAGCGCGCAGCCCAATTGGTACCTAATAGTCTGTCAATCCAGCCCAGCTTGATGATCGAGATCAGCATACTAATACCAGGTAAAGCAACGCCGAAAGCAATGTAAAGCCAGCGAACTCTAGGGCGAAGCCAGCCAAAATGTAAGCCGGATCCCAGGATCAAATAGTAGGTGATACCAGAAAGCACGATGACCAAATCAGAATTCTCCCTCCGCCAATTCCATAGGCTCCTCACTCCGGCGATGATTGTTCTATAGAAGCTTGCCATTGCACTCATTTTACGTCTTTGTATCTTCATTTTTGGTGGAACTCCAAGGATTGCATACATTGATCGAATGCTTCCTCGTACCAATCGAACTTGTTTGGGCTAGCGCCATAGGTGAAGAAATATTCGACCCCTTGACGTACAAAAGCGATTTTTTTAATTTTATGATGTTTTTGCAGGAAAGTTAATGTCTTTACATATACAACCTCAATTGCCCATATCTCAGCCCCCTTCAGTTGTATTATGGATTTGGAGATAAGGTAATCCTTTGGTCCAAGGACAACTCTAAGGATCCGGTCAACTTCCTGGGAGTACTCTTCGGGTGTGGGATCTGGACCCTCTCGAGGGCCAACCACGACGTTGAAGCTTACCCCCTCTGGAGAGACGAAGCGCACTGCGATAGGTTCTTCTACAACTCTCCATCCTGGAGGGTAACGCATAGAAAAGCTACGCTCATGATGCGAATACAAAGGAAAATCCTCCAGAGCTATCTCTTTGAAAAGTTGGTGTCTAAGGATACGTGCCTCCCGATTCCACCACCGGATGAAACCGCAATGATGCCCCCACAGGAAGCCGATGAGGCCGGAGACCCAGATCCTACCCAGGTTGCGAAAAACCAAATAATCAATTCCCCCTATTATAAGGCCCAAAAGGAATGCCCACCTTTGGCTCATAGCCAGCCCATCCCAAAAGCGCCGAACGCTCATTCGGTAAGTTCTCACATACATTTCCCCAACAAGCACCCCCAGGCCAACAAGGAATACCACAGCAAGGAAACTCTTACCCCAGTAAAGAGCTAATGGCAAACTGAGCAATCCTCCAAGTAAACGACCTCTTCTCATGGCCCGTCTCATCTCAGGGTGTTTAGGATGGAGCTCGCTTAGCTGATTGGCCCTTAATTTATAAATCCTCATAAAGGTAATATTCACTTATGATTTCCAATTTTCGATTAAGGTATTCTCGTAGTTTATCTTTATCTTTCGTAAGGCAAAGCAGATGCCCCCCGCAGTCGGACAGCGTCTTCTCCCAATGTTCCTCAAGATACCTAACCAATGTCTTAAAGTCTGCCCCTTGGCGCGGGATCAGGAGCCGGCATCTCCCATTAGGCGCTACGAACACTTCCACTAGGGTATGCCCCAGGGGAGGAACATCAAGAAGAGGGAGCTCCATCCCAGCGAAAGGAAGAAGTGAGGTGTGATACCACACAAGCGGTTCATAGTGCCACGGTACCCCTCCTACTTCTTGATATAATTTCGTCAACAGTTTAGTAAGCATATCCAAGGTAGGATGCATCCATACAGAGAACTTGGAAGCCGGATCTTGTCCGTAATCTAAACCAAGCCAAATCACTTCACCTTCGTCATCAATCAAAACTCGTTGGATGAAAAATTGGGGGTGAAAAACCTTAAGCCCCTCCGGAGTACGCACAATAACACCACTAGCAGTTGTTATAAACTGTTGTGATAACTTTGATGGCTCTATTGGAAAATACTCTTCCTGAAGGAACTGGGGAAGTAGTACAGGTCCATGATACGGATCTAAAACCTTGATCTGTTGGAGTGAGTAACGTTCCTCCCCGCACCTTGGTGGCGGAGGCAATCGAATAGGACGCATGTAAAAAGAAGTGCTACCAGACACGGCAATGCATGCAGGATGCCCTATCACAGACTTGGGGAAAATCACAGCCCTCTTCGAGGGGGTCAAGAAACTAAAACGCCCCACCAAGTCATGACCAGGAAGGATGACCCCCAGTCTCCATTCTTCCTTATCACGGATTTTCCCGAGGCGATTGAAATCCTCCTTAAGGGCTTCCCGAACTAAAGGAATATTAAGCAGTTCGCGGATTTGATCAAGGCGCTCCCGTTCACCAACAGTCACATATCTCTTCTCATAACTGCTCCATGCAATAGCGATACGATGCATCGCTTGTTGAGCCTTGAACCGCCGATAGCGCCGATAGCCTATGGTTAGGAGAATAGCATAGACGGGAATCCAAAGTAGTTCCCAAAGGACTCGGTCCACTTTCAACCAGGCCAAGAGGAGCATGAGACCTGCAAGTGAAAGACCAACAATGTTGCTAGAGCCCAGGCTTAAGATGAGCCAAAAATTATGCAGCACCCTTCCAAATTTTCTGACCATTACCCTTCCCTTTGCACCTGCCCTCATGGGATGAGACAAAGCTCCTCCTCGTCAGGACCGGGCAAAAAGCGAATCAACTATCGAATCGTTCACTCCTTCGGCCAGCGGCGGCGCCAGTGATCTCCCTCCTCGCCCGGGATGCCCAGCATTAGGTCAAGAGTAGAAGGATCAAAGTCATCCGGGCCAGCCACGATGATCGCCAAGACACGGCGTTCCCACTTCTCTAAACGCTCCTTAAGCTTCTCAGCGTCCGCATCGGCGACAAACACCAACTCAGGGGTCAGTATGTCTATAACCGCTTTGTCCCCTTGTTCCTGAACGTTCAAATAGGCATCCTCCGGGATGAAGTCCTCCCTCCGAAACCTTTCAGGAACCACGTTTTCATACTGGCCCTCGCCTACGATCCATAAGGCATCGTCTGCCCCGAGCAAGTTTCCTTGGTGGAGGCAATCTAAGAACTTCTGAGCTCTTGAATCCTGAACGTTCTCCACAACAATGGTGATCGGGAAGCCATCCTGTGCATCCCGAAGTTCTTCAAGCAACTCGCCCAACTCCTCACGATTAAGCTCCTGCCATGGCTCCACCTCCACTGCAGGCCCACGAGTGCGCACCGCCCCGCGCGTCCTAATTGGAGCTCCTTCAGTTTCTGAAGGAGGACTGACCGGGACAAAGCCGCGGGTGCGCACCACGCCCCGGCTATAGAGCCCTTCCGTGCTGGACCTCCGATTCCGGTTGATCTGCTCTCTTCTTTGTGTCATTGAAGACACCTCCTTCTTAATTCAATTGAAACAATCCAACTCTCCAAACTTGTAAGGCCGCCAAGGGCTATGAGCCTGAGTCGCGTTCCAGAACCGATCCAAAGCGTGCACGATCTGTTCCCCGTCAACCAGTGGCATCGCACAGACGATGGCCTTAAGCTCCCCCGTGATCAGATCCACGAAGAGCTGCTTGTAACGATCTGGATCGAGGGAAGCCCGAAGGTCGAGATTCCCATTTTCGTCAACGAAATAGATACCACCATCGATGCTCTGATCCCTCCGCGTCTGTCGACACCGCCAAGTAGTCTTCCCGAGCGCGATAAGCACAGAACGGCCACTCTTGCCGACGACCTCAAAGTATTTCCGACTTATTCTCAGGCCTTTGCCTAACCAGGCCTCGCAGGGTACCCGCCAGCCGTTGTCGCTGTAATCCTCGAAGGTGAAGCGAACGTGAGCATAGGTTTCGTTGGGAATGGGCGCACCTTCGTAGCGTCCCACTTCCAGCACCTCAAACTCGTCCACGCTATCTAGCCTCCCGAAGAAGGCGAGCATCCCGAAGCAATGGGGGAGCATATCGAGCATCAATCCGAACTGGAGGGCCCGGATGCGATGGGGCTCCACCGGCCCGGTCTCCATCATACAGAAACGCGCCTCGCGAAGGGCACCACCCAGCCAGTCGGTGGCCTCCTCGAGCAAGTTCTTTCCGCTCTTGGGATTAGTTTCCTTCAGCCGCCAGCTGTAAAAGCGATAGTGGTCTAATGCGTAGATCTCCGTGTCCAGAGCAGCGCGTCCCCGGGCCTCGAGCAGTGCTCGCACGTTCTCCCAGTTGGCGTCGAAGGGCTTTTCAACGAAGATCGTCAAAGCGCGGTCGAGATGGGCTCGACAGAGAGCGGAGTGGGTATAGTCCGGCGTGATGATGAAAACGACCCCAGGCCGCATGCGCTCATAGCGTCGCAGGTGAGAAGGATCGGCCTTGTCCAGGAAGAGCACTGGTTGAGGCTTAATTATTTCCTGGCCCGCGATCTTGCAGACTTTTATAGTTTCACCCTCTCTAAGGAGGGTATAGTTATCGATTCGCCACTCATTTTCTTGGGTTCTCCTAATGGTAGCGGTGTTAGGAAGCGTTATATTTTGGGCGCTAAATTTCTGAAGCAGAAGATCCGGCACCGGCAAAGGAGCGTTCCCCACGTTTTGCAAATCAGCACCAACTTCTGTCCACTGAATGCTGAACAGGCAATTCAGGCCGCAATCGATAGCCCGCCGAAGATTTCGATAAATCTCAGGATCGGGCTTGACCGGCGGCTTCTTCCCGGGGCTATGCCAGCGGGAGTCGTCAGCGATGATCACGCTGAGGTCCGGTAAATTGGGCTGGCGTTGCCTGCGCACTGCCAGCTCTTCCCGAGCCTTTTCGATGGAGGGGATAAAGGCCTTGTCCACCCAGTCGCCGGCGCCCTCGATCATAATTGAGATATCTCTTTGGGCCGGCTCTTCAGGCTCACGCCCCGGCTCAAGGAAGCGAGGCCCCTTCTTGAGCCACTCCTTTTCGCCTTCATGCAAGGGGCGCTTGGGCTCGGGGATCTCTTCATCGTCACCTGGCTTTGCCTTTGGATTCCCACTGGAATTAGAAAAGAAGAAGCGATAGAGCTGATTCGCTTTGCCCATCCTAACAGCCTCGGCCAGAGGTCGACCATACCGGACGCCGCCGAGCTCCACTTCCGGTGAGGCCTTACACACGCGGATGCCCAGCCGGGCAAACTGGATAATCACCTCCGCATCGCCAGTGAGCGCCTCATAGAGCTGCTGGCCCAGGCTAGCCCGTGCGCCCAAGGGAATCCGCACCTCACGACCGGGAAGGGGCCCAGGCAAGCGGACGCCGCCGTTGAGACAATTTTGGTTGTTCACTTCCCCAGACGGTTGCGACTGAGGATTTATGAACTCGTCAGGTCTTACATAGATCCGCTCACGGTTGATGTAGTGGCGATTCAGGATGAAGACGGCCTCGTAGGGCGTGTAATAAGCAAGCAAGATAGGCCCGATCCTCCCTACGAGTTCTTTGTTAGCATAGTTGCGTTTGGGATTAGCGAAGTCCAGGGTAACAAGGGGATGATCCAAGTCGTCCAGGTTGTAAAGGGTCATGTGGCACTGCTGGGGGACGGCTACTTTGTCGCCATCGCGGGCAACCCAAAGCTCCACTTCGTCACTCTCCGGCCAGTCGATCACCAGAGCGCCGTAGCTCTGGAATTCATAGACCTCCTGGACCCCATCGGGGCAGTCCGTCTGCCCATGCCAGTGGCCCATGGTGCAGCCAAAGAGCGTGACCTCTTGGCCAGTGGGCATGCGGAGATCAAGATCGCGGCCTATGCCGAATGTCTTTTGATCGAACCGGAGTTGCATAGTTCGAGCTCGGCGAGTCGGAATGTTAGGTAGGACGGTGATGTTGGGCAGCTTCGGATCCCCCTTGTGCTCCGCGCCGCTGTAGACCGGAGATTGCTCGATTAAATGATACCGACGGGCAAACTCACGGTAATCCTCGGAAAAGAGATCTTGGAAATTCTTCTTGAAGTCCCGATCGTTTACGGTGTAGCCGAGGGCGGGGTCGATCGTGATCAAGCCCTCCCCCGCTTTTGCAGTGATGGCGATCAAGCGCTCGAACTGGCTAGGGTTATACCGAATACCTTCCGGAAGATTCATGGTCCGTCACCTCCCTGCGCCTCCTTAATTTTGCTCAACAGATCTTGAGTATCCTTTGCTTTAGGGTCTTGAATCCTCTTTCGCAAAGCGAGAGCCGCTTCCGCTGCCTGGCGGGCCTTCTCAAGGAGCTCCTTATAGGAGCGACCTTTCGAATCGTGGCCGTGGGAGCCGACGCAATGAGCCAGTGCCAACAAGGCTTCTCCCAGCAAGTGCAGGGCATCTCCTTCGCCCCAGGCGTAGCCGCATTCGGGATGACGTGCCCCCAACATTGCCAGCTGATCTTCAGGGAGCTCGGGCTGAGGAGCAGGGTCATCGCTATCCTTGAGCTGGCCATTGAGGGCCCGAGGGGCCGAAGCCTCTGCGAGTTCGAACCGTTGCTGGGGTGTCCAGATTTCCAATTCTGGCGGCAGTTCCTTACCCTTGTACAGCTGGCGCCCGCAGGCCAGCTCCCACTGTCCCTTAGCTACCTGCAGGTCAATCCAGTAAACACCGTAGCCGTTTCTTTCCGCTAGCAGGATACCTTTCCTCAGCGCCTCCCCGCACTTTGCCAATTCGAGACGCCTAAGCGCAAGTTCTGCCTTGGCTAACTGTGTGCGTATTTGAAGCTCCATTCTGCCCACGGAGTCGGCCCACCGTTCTATCTCCGCGAGCTTTCTCTGTGCCTGCTCGAGGTCTCCGCCTATCGCCCGTACAGTCGCCATAACAGCGATCAATTCGCAGAAGCGTCTAATGAAATCCTGTGGCCGACTCGCGACGATTTTCCTCACGTGGTCAAAAGCCTCACTGTTCATCCCCGCCAGGAGCATTAGATGTGACCATTGGACGGCATACTCCTTCTTACTTATCTCGCCAGCCTTCTCTTTTCTGCGAGCAAGGTTGTAGAGCCTAAAGGCCTTCTCTACATCTCCCCGCAGCCCGGTTGCATACGCAGAGGTGCAAAGGGCAATTTGCATCCCTTCCTTGTCCCCCACACTCCGCTCATGGACATAGGCCCTATCTGCCTCAGCTTGGGCTTGTCTAAGCCGTCCTTGGAGGACAAGCACCCGCGCTATGTTGCGCAAGGCCACCGACCGGTTGAACCGGATATCCTCCCTCGCACGTTCTTCCCTCGCGGAAACGCGATGCAGTACACGCAATGCCTCGCGATAATGACGAAGCCCTTCTTCAAGAGCACCAAGCGCTCTCAAGAACCCGCCTGCGTCATTCAATAGCCGTGCCTTCTGCCAGGGGAAAAGTGTTTTGACATATGGGCTCTCAAGCATCTCCCGGACTGTGCGAAGCCCAACTGCGTTGGCGTCCAAATGAGCAATGTGGTCGTATGCCCCCATGTTTTCGCGGTAGATATTAAATGCTTCCTGGACCCTACCAGCCGCCACTAGCTGATGGACCAGCTCATAGAGCACCAAAAGGTCCCCCCAGTCCCGGGGCTTTTCGAAGCCACCGGAGAGCACCGTCTGAGACAGAAGCTCTGCAAGCTGTTGATGGTGGGCAATACGAGCTTCGGAACTAATGGAAAAGTAAAAGTAGTCCTTAAGTGCAGGATGGATTTCCCACTCATCACGCTCCGCAGGCTTTGTCATGGGGAGCAACCTATACTCGTGGGAGAGTGCAGCTATATGGCAAAGCAGCGCGCTTAGGCTCTGCTTCAGCATAACCGATATCAAGCGCACACGCTTGTCCACCGTCAGGTTGGCAAACAGCGTCAGCAACTGTAGCACCCTAAGAGTTTCGGATGGAAGGCGGTTTTCGTAGAAGCGCAGGATGCGTATGCGGCCCCAAACCTTATCTCTGATCCCTGCCATCTTCTTGACATCGTCAAGACATGGTAACTCGCTCACCTTTGTGGGATCGCCGTCACACCATATACGGAGAGCATTTCCTAATAAATCAAGTGTCTGCGCGTGATTGCCAAACCCTCGGATTACTTCATCTAGTTGCCAATCAAGGCCTTTCACTCCGGCAGCTCGCAATAGCGCACGTGCCCTCTCAAGGGGCAAACCTCCTAAGTCAACGGCGCGATAGCCTCCTGTTGATTCATAGCCTCGCAACTCTGTTAGGCCAAAGCGGCTGGTGATGAGAACATGGACTGGCCGTGGGGTATCACAGCACCATGCCAGGAAGCGGCCAAGCGGCGCACCTTCAGGTCGGAATTGTCCAAAGGTTCCACCCTCCTCTTCCGGCTCGATCCCTGGGGCGATCTGAAGCTTCTCCACGCCGTCGAATACGAGCAAAACGCGGCAGCCGCAGTAGTTCTTGGAGAGCACATCTTGGACCTGCTCAAAAGTGGCCTTATTGACTTGTTCTCCCGTGAGATAGGTGTAGAGTGCTGTAGCGCAACGATCGATGTCAGGATGCTGGTAGAAATTCCAGACAAAAAGGGCGTCAGGGATCGGAAGGGTCTCGTCCTTGCCGACCCCTTCGTCCTGTATATCGCTTCCGGGAAGTTGGGCTAAGAAGCGGTGCACAACCGCCGTCTTGCCCACCCCGCCAATACCCACGAGAGCTAGCACACCGTAAGAGTTTTCATCCCGCCACCACTTGTGAATATCCTCTAACTCCGGCCGCTCCTGGAAGTGCTCAGCCGGCGGCAGAGAGTGATTCCCTGACCATGGCTTAAGTGGCAATAGGGACTCAATGCCTGCCCCACGTGCGGCGCGGATGTCAACAGCGAATAGTGCATAAGGCATGTGTGTTTCAGCTTCATCCTCCGCCTGATCAAACGACATGGGCTCCCCTTTTTCGTTAGAAGGAATCCGCGTTGCGTTGATGACCTTGATACGCTCCTTGGAAAAGTGCTCCCTTATCTCTGCTCCGGACAAGATAACCCGCCCATAGGTCTCGGCATCGTGCTCTGTAAGCCAGTAACCGAGGATCACGTGCGCTGAGGTAGCAATAATTAATGGGTAAATGTGGGCCTTAAAGACGCAAGCAGCGAAGAGCAGGACCCAGTCAAGGCAGACGCCATGTCCCCAGAAGAGCACCTCGCGTGCTAAACGAACCCGCTGTTTGCCTCTCACCCTTACAGATTTGATATCCTCAAGGACGTAAGCTAGATAATCGCCGCCCGCTTTGGGCTTGCCATTCTGAAGGCACTTGTAAAGAGCCTCAACTTCCTCGCGTGCACGTTGCGGTGGGTTATCCGACTCATACGCGTAGAATGCGTGATCTTTCAAGTAAGACTTAGCGTTGTGGAAGATCCTGGCGACCTCGTCAAGGTCTTCCAGGACATAGCGCGCCAGCTCCTGTTGGGATTTTGCATCTTGCCGGTTACAGGCAGCATCCCAATCCCAGAAGATGTCTCGCTCATTGATGGGCATCAGATCACCTTATCTCCATTTACCCGCGGGCCTAGAGCCCGTACAAACGCCCGTACCTGTGCGCCATCTGCACCTTGATAAACGATCGGAGGGCAGATCAGTTCAAAAGGCCCTTCCCCGAAGACTTGTACCACCTCACCCAACCGAACCAGGGTCTCCAGGATGAGGATGTCCCTCCCCAGGAACGCCCGATGGGCTGGGCTATCCAGCGTGCCTTTCGGATCCACAGAGAAGGAGTCCAGGCCCACAAGGTTGAGCCGAATGTCGTGCCGCTCACAAGCCTCTACCAGGAATGCCGCAGCCTCCACCTCAAAGTAGGGGAAGCCGAAGTCATCAGTCACCCCACGTTCGATCGTCTTGTCGTAGCCGGTCCGGAAGAGCAGCGCCGAAATGCGTTGCTGCTTTATGCGTTGCAGGCCCTCTGGAGTAAGCACCTGCCTCAACAACCCTTGGGAAATCCTTCGCACATAATTCTCACCCAGCTTGAGGTACGGCGTAAGGTCCATGAGCATAGCTCGGTTGATGAACTTTCTGAGCTCATACTGGTCAATAGTCTTGCCACCGAGGATCTTGTGAGCCGGGGCATCGATGTGCGTGCCGTGGTGGCTGCGAATCTGAAGCTCGGTGTAACCGGATTTGAGCTGACCTTCTTCAACGCGGGCGGGGAAAACCACGATTTTCGGGGCTGGATCAGTGGGGTAGCGGCTACCAGCCTCACTAATCCCATAGGTCAGGTCGATAACAAAGGTGCGCACCCTCATACCATGGCCATAGCAATCGTCCCGCTGGGCTCTACATGCCTGGCTGGCCCCCGCAAGACAAAGGCAATTAGACTGACCGTCTCCAGATATTGAAGAAGCTCTTCCTTGATCTTCCCCTCAGGAGCACCTACTAATCCGGAGAATATTAGTGAAAACAATAAAAACGCGATTAAAATCAAAACCTTTCGCATTTTGCGCACCCCCTTTAAAGTCTTCTTTCAACCCCTTAACTTCGAGGCCCTCCGGTCAAACGACTGCGCAAGGCGGCCTCCACGTCACAATGCTCGTCCTTGAGGCAACAGTCCAAAATTGGCCGAATAAATGCGGCTCCTAGCAATACGGCCTCCACGGCATGGCGGAGCATTGGACAGCGGAACAACCCCTGCTGCCTGGGCACGCAAACGTGAGCGGTCACATCCCCATCGTTATCTATGCAGATCTTCACTAATCCAAGAACACCATTGGCCAAGGCTAGAGCTTTTTGCACGCAGTCCCGATTTTGGGTGCCCTTCATAACCGGTAAAATGACCCCGATAAAATTGGGATTGGCTTGACCATTATCCACAATGATCATTTCCACTGTGCTTCTCTCTGCGCTACGAAACGGCAAAATCCAGGTCTCCGGGAGCGGACCTGACAACCAACGCCACCCCAGTGCCCGAAAACAACCTTCAAGCTGCTCACTCGTCAGAAATTCGCCGTTAGGCACGATGCTCCTCCTCACTACCACGGAAAATTCTTAGCCTTCCCAAAATTCCGCGTGCCTGATCCTCCGATGACGCTCCGGAGATTTGGCATCCCTGCCGAAATATGTTTTCGATCTCGGGGAAATGCTTCTCTATGAGCTTGAATGCAACGGCGAAAAGTATCGCCATGCTTTCTTCCGTTATATATTCCTCATCCGTGCCAACGGGCAAATCCGCACGAAGAACGAGCATGCGGCCACCATGATCGATCTCCGAACCTATTGCAAATTTTCCAATTGCGATTTGCCTATTGATCTCGTTGAAGAGACGATGGAGTAGGATTTGGTCGCACTGAGTCACAAGATTTAGAGGTATTTCAATTTCTACAAAAGCTTCCCTTAATGCAACAAACACGGGAAAAATTCTCCCCACAAGCCATTGCTGGCCCGCCCATATATCCCGGTCAACCTGGCGAAGACCTAGGTTTGCCAAAAAATTCCCCGCTTGCTGTCGGCTCAGCATGGGCATGGCTACGCCTCCTTTTGTGGCCGCAGAATACGCAGCCAGATCTGCCCTACCTTGAAAAGCTCACCGTATCGCTTCACCTCTGTGCCGACGAGCAGGTCGCCCTCCCTGAGGAGGATCTTGACCCCACCCTGAGGCACGGCGTTGTCATAAGGGAACGAAAGAAGAGCACCTACGGCCGGTCCCAACACTACTTCCGAAGAATTAATAGTCACCACTTTCCCGTCTTCCGGCCCGGACATCACTTCCAGGAAAGCCTGCGCTTCCCCGTCCATCTTCTCCTCCTATCCCCCCACTTCCTCCTCCCTAACCACCGTGAGCTTTTGCTGCCCACCCTCCTCCACTATCTCAATTCGGAAAGAGTCGGCTTCCGAGAGGCAGGGACCAAGCTCATAGGCCTCGAGCTGCTCCAGAGCCCGTTTGAGGGCCCGCGCCCCAAAGCGCGGGTCGAGCCCGTGCTGTGCAAGGAGGGCCACTGCCTCAGGGCTGTAGCTCAGGTTTTTGCCGGTTGCCCTATGGAGGCGCTCTTTGAGCCTTTCCAGCTCCAATCTCGCAATTTCCTCAAGTGTCTGGCGGCTAAGGGGATGGAATATACAGATTGCGCTAAAGCGGTTCACCAACTCTGGCGGGAATTTCTCTTCAATTGCTCTTTTGAAAATCCTCTCAGCTTCATCCGCCTCTTGGGAGAAAAGGAGCTCAGGCGGGGAAAATCCCGAAGGTCTACGTGCAGCCCTCTTTAGGTATTCTTCGGCGCCGAGGTTCGTTGTAGCAATGATTATTGTATCGGTGAAATAGACTCGCCGGCCCAGACCGTCAGCAAGCCACCCCTCATCGAAGACCTGAAGGAAGAGGGCCCTTACCAACGGATCTGCTTTTTCGAACTCGTCCAAAAGGACGACGGTGTAGGGATGGTAGCGAACTCGATCAGTGAGCTCACCCCGCCCAGCGCCGACGATGCCCCGAGGGGGCCCAATCAACCGCTGAACGCCACCCTCGCCGTGAAACTCGGACATGTCCAGACGGACCATGCGCTCCTCATCCCCAAACAGGAGCTCAGTGAGAGCCTTAGCAAGCTCCGTTTTCCCGACTCCTGTTGGGCCGGCAAAAAGAAAAACGGCTATCGGCTTGTGCTTATCCGCTCGCAGAGGCCCGAGATTTGCAAGCACACGATGTGCGACTTCATTAATTACATGGTCTTGTCCAAGAACGCGCGCACGAAGCACCCTTATCCAGTACTCCGGAGTCCAGCCTGTGGAGCGAAATAGGATGTCCTCGGGGATCCCCGTGGTTTCGGAAACTACAGCGCGTACATCCTCAGGGGTGACCGTGTCTTTTCCTTCTCGATGGCAACGTACACCGGCGGCCACAACCCAACGCAAGGGTTTATCCGGGAGGCGTTGGGAAAGGAGGTAGCGTTGAGAAAAATCTAAAGCTGCGTCAATTGCCGGATCGGTGAAATGAACCTCCATGCCGTGAGTCCTAAAACGGCCCTCGATTGTCGGGCGGAGGCTTCGTAGGATTTCCCTAGTTTCCTCCAGATTTGGCTCTTCTACCTTGACCATGGCGAATCGCCGGTTTAATGCAGGGTCCTGGGCTATGTATTCTTCATACTGCTCTATCGTGGTGGTTCCGATGACCTGGATCTCGCCCCGGCTCAATGGCCCAAGCAGGACTTGAGCAGCGTCAGCGGGAACACCTAGGGCGCGACCGGCGCCGACGATGGAGTGAAGTTCGTCAATGAAAAGAACAATTTTGGGGGCACCCGGCCGTCTCTTGGCAAACTCGATAGTCATCTTGAGATTAGCTTCAAAAGTGCCCCGCAAAAAAGTGCCGGCGAGCATTGCATTCATGTCCACTTGAACAATGCGCATATCGCGCAACGCCTGATCTTTCCCGGCTACGATCCGCTGGGCTAGGCCCTCGACGATGGCTGTCTTCCCAACCCCCGCCTCTCCTACCAGAACCGGATTTGCCGGGCCCATTGGGGTGAGAAGGATGCGGATCACCTGCTCGATTTCACGTTCCCGGTCAATCAGAGGTATGAGCTCCCCGCATTGAGCCCGCGCGGTCAAATCGTGACACCAGGAACGCACCGGCTCAGGGATGGTCAACGGAGGAGGCCCTGCGTATTCCAAACGCTCGAGGAACTGCGGCACATTGATGTTTTCCTGAAGCCTTTCCACCAAAGGGATCCCCTCCTCTTGAAGGACAGCGATGAGAATGTCATCGGGTTCAACAAACATATGGCCGCGGCGCTTGGCAATGCGGGGAGCATTTTCGCAAAGCAATTTGGCAACCCGGAGGCTACAAGGAGGAACCTCCCCCGGCCCCAGGTTTATCCGAATTTGAAGCTCCTGAAGAAGGCCCTGAGCAACGCTAACAAGCTTTGCACTATCAACACCGGCGTTCTGAATACGTTGGACCAGCTCAGGGATCTCGAGTAACCCTAGCACCAAGTGCTCTACTCCAAGAAAACCGTGGGCTGTGGCCTTCTTCAGCGCTATTTCCAGAGCCTCTTGGGCGCGGGGGCCAAGCTTCTGAACCGCTTGGCTTAATTCATCATTCATATTTGCTCCTTTTTTCCTTTGTTCGCCTCCTTTTTGCCCTTGGGTTCGATGAAAACCTGGAGAACCTTCATGGGAAGAAAACCGTCCCTCACCTTGATCCCCGCTTTACCCAGGTCCAGTTCAAAAGCAAGTCTCGCGCCGCCCTTACGAGGAGCAGGCACCTTCGCTGAGCAAAGAGCCACTTCCAAACCTTCGACCACTAAGGCCAAATCGGCCTCACATCCCGCGAGGGAGGGATCTTCTACCCAGAGGACCAGTGTCAAACGCCCATCCTTGATTATTGGACCCTCGATTGCCGGAAGGGCAAGCCTGCGCTCGGGTTCCCAATTCTCGTTGAGGACGAAAGCGGTAACGCGTCCGAGGGCTTCCTTTTCAAGTCCCCCTCTTCTTCGCACCGGGCCCCCAGTGAGGACCGCGCCCGGCGCGAATGCGGGCATCGGGGATACCAGCTGATCCAGTCTTGTTCGCACTTCCTCAACGAGGCTCGTCATTCGCTGGCTTAGGGCCTCCCTAAGGATGGCGACTACAGGCCGTCGCGAAGGAGCTTCACTTGTGATCACATTGAGGGGCACCTTCAGCAAGGCCTCCATTGTGTTGGATACCTTCGGCCTGGCCACCTTGTGAGAGAAGTCAGCCTCGAGAACAGGCGCTTCTGTTTTATTTAGCGCCTCCCACATCCTCTGTGAAACCACAAAGCCTTCCCAGCTGGGCTCCTCCACGGAGCTCGTTTTTATCTTTACCGGCTGGAAACCTAGTGAAAGCGCAAGGGTTGGCGCAAATGACAGTGGTCGCGTTAAGGCGGTGGGTACCCATGTGTTTTCCAAAGCAGGTGCAAACCTCGCGAGTTCATGAACTAACTCGACCTTCGGCACAATTGTTCTTAGCTCGGTGGTCATCCTTATGGGCGGAAGTAAGCGAAATCGGGCAAGACTGGTTTTCAACGCGTTCCACTGGGTTGATTCCGGGAAACTCGTGCACCATCTATCCTTTTCTCGCACAACCCCTCACCTCCCTCAGAAGAGTTCCATGGATTTGCTCTAATTTGCAAGCCAAAGACAAGCTGATCCCTGCCTCACCTCCCAACTTTAGTGCCATTTCAACGAACATATAATACCCCTTTCTGCGCCGGCTGTCAAGGGCTCAGGAGGTTGTCGAAGAATCCGCGAAAGGAAGCCTAGGGTTGCCCCCTCTCAAGGAAGGATAAGGCGAGGGACTAGCTCAAAATTTCCGAAAGAAGCAAACCTAAACCCTTCGGTAGGCCCAAAGGTTCACCCAGCTCAAGGCCTTGGCTGAGTGACCGTAACCAAACTCTGTTTAGCCCACTCCTCGAGCCTCTCTTTTTGTATGTCCGGGTTCCTCTCCAGAACTTCTTCCAACGTAGCATCCGTTACCACGGTTACTTCGGGTGGGAACCTTATCTCGACTTCACTTTGCTCAGCAACTGATTCAGCGAGGGGGCCTCGGGATCGAACCGCCCCTCTGGGCAAGATAGCCCCGCGCGTACGGACCGCGCCAGCTCTAGCCTCACGCTCAATACTAGCGATCAGCAAAAACGGATGCCCTACGGCGGAGAACTTCTCCTTATCCAAAGCGATTACTACGCGGTTGGCGTTTTGCACCATCATCCGCTTATACGCATGTTGTGCTTGGTCTTCGTTGAACAGGGTGAGACAGACGGTTGAAGCGTCAAGATCCTTACCCACCAGTTCATCTCCAAAAGGCCCATCCTTAGCCCTTTCCAGATCCTGCAGAATTACTCCTTTCGGCGTAACCACTGCTACATCGAATTTCACGTTAGCGATCTGTTGAGCTGGCATATCTCCAACCAAAGCGGCATGAGCACGGCTTGCCCTACCACCAACAAGGTTGCAGACCATATTGGAATGGGCAAGGGTGTAGAGGAAAAGAGGAAGGTTGTTTGTCCAGATCGTGACGTCTTTTTTCAAATCGACAAGGAAGCGGCCGACGAGAAACGCGGTGGTACCGGCGTCAAAGACCACTTGATCCCCAGCCTCGATCAATTTTTCGGCAATGTATTGGGCAATCCGTTCCTTCGCTTCCCTGGCCTTCCCCATTCGGGCTAAGTACTCACTGCCCGCGAAAATATCCTCAATGGCGGCAATGCGCCGTCTTACCCACCCATAACCCCTCTCCACAAGCCCCATTTCCTCTAATTGGCGGAGGTCGTAGGCGAGGAGGTTAGGCTCGATCTTGAAGCGTGCGATAAGGTCGCTCGTACGTACTGGACCGTTTGTGGAGAACACAATGTCTAGAATGGCCATCCGGCGGGCGTAAGGGTTCGTAGACTCTTCCTCTCGATACCTCTTTGGCATCTTGCCTCCACCTCCAAGCTAAGTATGTTAGGCAAAAAGCAACAAAAAAGCAAGAACTGGGGTTAGGCCGATCTCGGCTTGTGCGGTATACTGCAAAGGGTAGAGGATGGGAGATTCTGGCTTTCGTCAATGGTGTGTGGAAGGAGGAAAAGAGGAGTGGCTCCGCCTCATCGATTTTATTGAACCTGGTAACCCGCCCGAAGACCCCATTAACCCCGTTTTGAGGCCGATTCTCGGAAAGGCGCGGGAGATATTGGCTAAGCTAACCCTCCAGGAAGTCGGTGAAGCCTTTGATGAGCTATCGGCCTATGAACCCCCTCCGCGCTGGCCCAAAGGCCGAGAAGAGGAGTACGTCCGCTACCAAGTCAGGGCGATCTATGAAGCCCTAAGGGAACAGGGGATTGGCTACGCTGTAGAACGCTGGGATTCCCAATGCCCCGCCCAGGTGATCCGCTCACACGAGGAAATCCTGGACTCCGAAGGCATCGGAGGCCCTTGTATTGACCTGGTCCTACTCATGGCTGCCTGTCTCGAGGCAATTGGAATTCAACCATTGGTAATCGTTGTGAGCGATGGTGGGAAACAGGAGAGGCGTCATGCAATCCTCGCATATCGTCTTAAGGAGCTTATCTGTGGACCGCAAACATCAGCGAGTGAAATCCCCCATTTATTCCTCCCCGTCGAGGAACCAAGGGACAGGGGGAAGGGTGAACGCGTATTTGGTCTACTAAGCGCCCAAAACCTGTCCATGATGAAAGACGCCGGGGCTGTGGAATTCATTAACTGCACTGGGTTCACCCGTGGGGAAAACATCCCCTTTGAACAAGCCCGATCCCAAGGCGTAGGGTATGTTGAGCAATGGAACCTGGTTTTCGCCCTTGATGTCCGAGTTGCTCGGCACACTCTCTTAACTCGGGAAGTACGCGATTATCTTGAGCGTCTTCGGGATGATATCCTCACCCTTCCTTCAGCCCTCGGCTTCCCTTCCGACCAAAACTTTTCCACAATCCGCATGCATGTTAAGGTCCGCAAGGGCGCCCGCCGATTTAGCGAAACCGAGGCGAGATTTTGGGAAATCGCGCGCCGCCAAGGCTACACAGAAAAAGAAACAAGCCAGGCTTACCAGTATCCCTGGTTCTCGCCTGAGGAAGAAATGAAACACGAGGCGGAGCGGCCGCTGGATTGGGATCGTGAGGTG
>Ga0272445_1001311_pt1 | contig 19688 bp, 20 predicted proteins | sample YNPCB0031_FD_194404 | JGI IMG/M metagenome (GOLD analysis project Ga0272445, IMG submission 194404) | Hot spring sediment microbial communities from Yellowstone National Park, WY, United States - YNP-CB-003-1 | ecosystem: Environmental > Aquatic > Thermal springs > Hot (42-90C) > Sediment... | reverse complement strand
TTTCCTTTCCACCTATATCTTCCCTTACGAACCTCTTTTCTACCTCTATTCCGTATTTTTCTTTAAGAACTTTTGGAATCATTCGGAATGCCTCATTTTCAAAGGCATAGCTCATTGATTTTGACAGTCCACCGAGCTCTGTCCTTGTCCGGCGGAGTGCTCTGGCAAGTTCTCTTACTTCTTTTTCTGTTCTTTTTTGGGCTTCAGCGAGTTCCTCAATTCTTTGTTCGGTTCTTTTTTGGGCTTCAGCGAGTTCTTCAATTCTTTGTTCACTTCTTTTTTGGGCTTCAGCGAGTTCCTCAATTCTTTGTTCGGTTCTTTTTTGGGCTTCAGCGAGTTCTTCAATTCTTTGTTCACTTCTTTTTTGGGCTTCAGCGAGTTCCTCAATTCTTTGTTCACTTCTTTTTTGGGCTTCAGCGAGTTCCTCAATTCTTTGTTCGGTTCTCTTTTGGGCTTCAGCGAGTTCCTCGATTCTTTGTTCACTTCTTTTTTGTGCTTCAGCGAGTTCTTCAATTCTTTGTTCGGTTCTTTTTTGGGCTTCAACGAGTTCTTTCTGTCCCTTAGCAATCTCAGCAACTATTGCCTTGAGTTCGTTAAAATCCTTCGCTTTTACTGTCTCATTCACTATATCCAGAAATTCCATGAGGACATCCGCCTGTCTCTTCCCGAATACCTTTCTTATATCCTCTTTTATCCTGTTAATTGGCTTCATAAATAAATTCTATCCTCTCTTATAATAAAATGCAATTACTCGCCTTTATTTGGCAGATGAGCAAGAGATAACCCCTCCCCGAGGTAGAAAATCTCCTTCTGTGATAATTTTGGGTGAACCTGGAATCTACCAAAAATGCTGGATAGGAGATAGAAATTTAGAACCCGAACCTCAACCCGATGCTGAGGAAAAAGCCGGAGGGGTCTTCGTAGAGGTAGTGGCGGCCGGGACACTTTTCCGATGTCATTATTCTGTATCCGAGTCCAAAATAAAAATAATATAAAAGATTTATTCCGCCGTAAAAGCTGCCGCCGAAGTGATTGGTATCTACTCTATAGTGAATATACTCAAAAAATTTGAAACCACCTACTAAGGAGATTGGTTGACCATATAATCCAAAAAAATTCCTTTTTAACAATGGATACTGAACCTCTGTTCCTAATGAAAGATGAAAACCACCCCGATTTTTCTCAAGCTCATCATCATAATATTCTGGATATGCTCCTCTCCCTATCCCCAAATTCACATACAATGGACCAATTACCCTCACATTTGTATCCAATTTTATTTCAGAAATGTCCCGGGCATGATAAGGAAAAAATTCCCAGGATGCCCTAAAATTCATAATCCCCTTTTTTCCTTTAATTCCACCTTTAAAAGTGCTTTTTTATCAGATGGGACAGGGACAACCCTTTCCTCTGTTTTATACCCTTCCTTTTTAATTTTTATTTTATGCTCCACGCTTATGACCTTTGTGAATAAAGGTGTTTTCCCATAATAGGCTCCATCAATATAAACATCTGCCCCTGATGGCTCACTTTCTACCTTTAGAAGCATAACTTCCTTTTCTTTTTCAAGGACTGCTTCAATGTCATTTTTTTCACCGCTTTTCACATAAATTCTTTTGTTCCATGCGTATCCTTCCTTTATAAGTTTTATCTCATGCCACCCCTCATCCATCTCAATCATTGTCGGTGTTTTCTCCCCTGTATCCCTTTCATCCACAATTATCATGGCACCGGATGGTTCGCTTGTTATGTATAAAATTCCTTTCCTTCCCTCAATCTTCTTTTCGGGTTTAATAATTTCCTTTTTCTCCTTCTTTTCTTCCATTACCTCTTTTTTCTTTACCTCACCTGTGAAGATTCTTTCGCCGAGTGAGCCGACAATCTCAATTACCTCTTCAACATCCCCTGGTGTTTTTTCCTGAACGGAGTTCAGAACCCTTCCAGTCTCTGTTTCATATAGATGGAGGTATATGTAGTTTATATTTTTGACCCTCAGTATAGAGCATGTTACAACCCTGTCGGCACCGAGGAGCCTTGCATACTCAACAGCACAGGATGCCTCACTGCATTTTGTTGGGTCAATGTTTTTCCTTTGAAGGATGACCATTATGTTTTCCCTTGTTAAGACATTATCTGTTGTGTTCTTTTGAGCCCTGTCTATTAGAGTGTAGTGGAGGACACTGGAGGCTTTTACAATGTCCTGAGGAAGACCCTCACCCATCTCACAGGGAAGGACTGCGAGGTATCTTCTTTCCTGCAGGACCAGTAAAAAGATAAGGTAAAGGATCTTCATTTCTTTACCTCCAGAATTTTTTCAATGAGATTATAGACCGAATTTTTGTAGATTTCAAGGTTTCCGAGGAATTTCTTTATTACCTTCATATTTCTTGATATGAAGAAGGATTGGGGAAAGAAGCTTCCTATTCCGAATTCCTCTGACACCTTTCCATGTTTATCAGCAATCACCCTGAAAGGGATTCCGAATTTTTTCTTTATTTTCTCTGCTGAGCCCTCATCCTCTCCAACAGCAACCATTAAGACCTCAAGTCCCTTTTCTTTATACCTTTTATAAATCTCGTTGAGGAATGGAATCTCCTTTTTGCATTCTGAACATCCTGTTGAATAGAAGTTCAAAAGAACGCATTTTTTCTCCATAAGGATTAATGGAAGGTCAACCTGTTTTCCATCCGAATCCCTGACGATGTATCCCCATTTGACAAAATCTCCCTCTTTTAGTGTGAAAAGGATGAGAAGAAGAAAGGCTGTTGTCTTCATATATCAAAATCCCTTCATCTTCTCCATGTAATCCTCATAATAACTCTGTGGCTCTGTTCCTTCAATGAATGCCTGAAGGATGGAGTTTTCATCTCCGGGCTTTGCGAGGTAGCCTGTGAATGGGTCTATCCTTCTGAAGACTATGTTATCCGGAAAGGAGAAATCAGATGGAGGGACATTTTTAAGTATTTCCTTCATGAAATCAACCCATACAGGTGCAGCAACTGCACTTCCTGTTTCTCCTTCTCCAAGAGGTGTGAGGTCATCATAGCCTACCCATACACCGACTGTGAAATCGGGAGTGAACCCTATGAACCACACATCCCTGAAGTCATTTGTCGTGCCGGTCTTTCCAGCAACAGGTCTTCCAAGGGCTTTTGCCTTCCATCCAGTTCCATACCTCACAACACCCTGAAGGAGTGAGACCATTATATATGAGGCGTCAGGAGGATATACGGGTTTTGGTATGTGATAAATTATGTTCGTTGAATTAGATGGATAAGATTCTGAATCAACAGGCACATTTTCAAGGATTAACTTTCCATCCGAATCCTCTATTTTTTTGACAAAAATGACATCCCTCAGAAGCCCTTTATTTGGAAACACGCTGTATGCCCTTGTTATCTCTAAAAGGGATAGAGAGGCTGAGCCGAGACCGAGTGTGAGTTCGTAGGGAAGGGGGGATTCAATGCCAAAACTCCTCGCAAGCTCTATAACATTCCTCACACCTATTTTTGAGAGGAGCCTTATCGTTGCAAGGTTAATTGACTTCGCAAGGGCTTCTGCTATTGTTACCTCTCCCCTGAAACTCATGTCATAATTAAGTGGTTTCCACTTTTCAGGTATTTCCTCTGACTCCTTTTCCTCTACTGGCATTTCGTATGCAACGGGCATATCCTCAATCACAGAGGCAGGGGTGAATCCCTGTGTGATTGCTGTTGCATAGATTATGGGTTTGAATGCTGAACCCACCTGCCTCTTTGCCTGAATTGCCCTGTTGAACTGTGTTTCGGTGAACTCATACCCTCCTACAAGGACGGTGACGAAGCCAGTTGAGTTTTCAATGCATAATAGGGCTCCCTGAACCACTGGCTTCTGGTAGAGGGAAAGGAGGATTTTTCCTCCCTTTATTTCTTCTATCCTCACACTTATTAAGTCCCCTTTTTTGAACAAATCCGATGGCTTTTTTCCATTTTTCAAAGCCCATGAAAAATTATCGTATGGGATGGTTCCCTTGAAGAATCCAATTCTCACCTCCATTTCCTTCGTCTTTTCGTTCAAGTTTGTGATTAAACCTGTGTAAACCTCTCCTGTTTTTAATCCCTTTTCAGGATATTCCACCTTTCCTCCATCGGGCAAAATGTCAAAGTATTCTGCTCTTTCAATGATTTCTTTGTTCTGAATCCCCTCAAGAAATTTACTCCATTCCTCCTCCTTCACATTTCCAATACTTCCTCTGAACCCCTTCTTCCTGTCAAAATCCTCCAGCCCCTTTTTCAAAGCCTTTATTCCTGCCATTTGATGTTCCAGATTCATTGATGTCCATACTCTTAACCCTTTTGTGTAGACCAAGTCCTCACCATATTTCTGAACGAGGGACTTTCTGATTTCCTCTGCGAAATAGCCCCCTTCCGTAAAGAACGGATTTTTGTAGCTTCTGTATATCCTTAAAGGAGTTTTTACTGCTGATTCATATTCCTTCTCATTGATAAATCCCTCCTTCAACATCCTTTCAAGCACATAAATCTGCCTTGCCTTTGCGCCGGATGGGTTTTTCTGGGGAGAATAGTAGGATGGAGCCTTCAGGAGACCTGCCAGGAGGGCTGATTCACCAATGGTGAGTTCGGATAGGGATTTTCTGAAATATGTCCTTGCTCCCTCAGCAACTCCGTATGCTCCACCTCCGAGGTAGAGGTGATTAAGGTAGAGTTCAAGAATCTTCTGCTTTGACATTCCCTTTTCAATTTTCAAGGCGAGGAAGATTTCTTTTATTTTCCTTGAGATTTTCTTTTCCGGGGTGAGGAGAAGCATCTTTGCCAGTTGCTGTGTTATTGTGCTTCCTCCCTGAACGAAACTTCCTGCTTCAATGTTTTTGAAGGTTGCCCTTATCAAACTTTTGAGGTTTACTCCCCTGTGTTTGAAGAAATCAGCATCCTCTGAAGCAATAAAGGCGTTTATCACATGGGCTGGAATTTTCTCAAGCGGAATGTAATCCCTTCTTTCACGAAAGAGTTCTCCAATGACCTTTCCATCATAAGAGTAGATTTTTGTTGTGAGAGGAGGTTTGTAATTCTGAAGGTATTCAATGGATGGAAGAGAAAGATAAAGAATGAGAAGGTAAACCATGAGGCTCAGGAAAATTGCTGGAATTCCAAAAATGAGTAAGGCTTTTTTCACCCTCAAGATTCTTTTCAAAATCAAAATGCGGGGCTGACGGGACTTGAACCCGCGACCCCCGGCTTGACAGACCGGTGTTCTAACCTGGCTGAACTACAGCCCCGGCTTTTATAATTTTACTTATCATTTTTTAAAATTCAACTTTGACGCATCTGTTTTGCCTAAGTTAGTTAGTAGAGCTTTCTTTTAGAATCCAGCACAATTATAAAAACTCCCAGAATTGGAAGGAAGGAGGTTATAAAAAATGTGGTTCTAAAGGAATAAAATTGTGAGAGATGTCCAAATACAACAGGAGCAATCAGTGTTCCGGCATTGAATGCGCCAATGTAAAATCCAGTAGCAGTGTTTATTAAGTTTTGGGAGGTTCTGTTCAAGATCTCACCATTTATTGAAGGGTAGGCGAGACCTTCTCCAAATCCATAAATAATTGCTGAGACCAAAATTGTAGAATAGGAATCCATGCGGGCAATCATAAACAGTGCGAGAGAAATGAACAAAAACAAAACGGAGACCTTTTTGTGAAATTTTATCTTCTCCGATAGACTCCCTAATGTGAGCCTTGTTGAGATTGCTGTTAATGTGTAGATTGTGTAGAAAGGACTTATCTTTTCTATCCCTTTTTCCATGCTGTAAACGGGCAGAAAATAAAAGGTTGTTGAAAATGCACACCCGAGGATGAAGGAAAGGGATAGAAGATATCTCAAATTCTTTGAAAGTTTTGGAAGATGATTTTTTATTGAAAATTTTTCGTTTTGAACTTTATTTTCTGTAAAGAAAAATGCTGCCAGAAATGCGATTGTTCCCGAAGCGAAGGAGGTCAGGAACATCAGTTTGAAGCTGTGTTCTATAATTTTTTCTCCGAGCCAGGGTCCTATCATGTTTGGAGAAAGGACTGCAATGCCAAAATACCCTAAAAATTCGCTTTTTCTTTTAGAAGGGGAAAAATCTCCAGCGAAAGAGGCACAGGATACAAAGGAAAAGGAAAAGAATATTCCCTGAAGAAGTCTCAGCAGGAGAAATAATTTCAAATTCATGGATTTAATAAAAAGATATAAGAGAGAAACTGCTGATATTCCAGAGGTCCCTATAAGTGCGATTCTCTTTCTTCCCAATTTCTCAGCAATGATGCCAGTGAAGGGTATGAGTATGGCACTCATAAATCCTGGAGCTCCCATTATAAGCCCTATTTCTCCTTTACTTCCTCCCAATTTATGGATGAACTTTGGAAGGAGCAAAAAGAAACTCATGGAGTTGAAGAAGAAAAAGGCGGTGATAAAAGAAAGGATAAAATTTTTGTGGATTTTCATCTTTTGAATATTAGCATCGCATCTCCGTAAGAAAAGAGCCGGTATTTTTTTTCAATTGCAGTCTGGTAGGCTTTCAGTATTCTGGTCCTCCCTGCGAATGCTGAGACAAGGACAAGAAGTGTGGATTTTGGAAAGTGGAAGTTTGTAATGAGAACATCTGTGACGGAAAATTTAAACCCAGGAGTTATATATAATTCTGTGACTCCTTCAAAGGGCTTCAGAGTCCCTCCCTTTCCCGCGGTTTCCAGTGCCCGGACCACAGTTGTGCCACAGGCGATAACCCTTCCTCCGTTTTTTTTCGTTTCCACTATTTTTTTAACCACATCTTCTCCTACAATGCAGTATTCTCCGTGCAATTTGTGCTTTCTTATGTCCTTCTCTTTTATAGGTCTGAATGTATCCCAGGAGACATGAAGGGTAATTTCAGAAATTTCAATTCCCTCGTTCCTTATTTCTTTTAGAAGTTCTTCTGAGAAATGAAGTCCGGCAGTGGGGGCTGCCACAGAGCCTTTTATTCTGGCAAACACGGTTTGGTACCTGTTTTCATCCATTTTTACAGGTGGTCTTTTTATGTAAGGTGGAAGGGGAATTTCTCCTTCTCTTTCAAGAATTTCGTCAATCCTTCCTTCAACGAGGACGGTATTTCTCGGGGTAAATTCGAGAATTTTAAGAATGGAGCCTTCTGAAGTTTTTAACACTTCTTTCTCTTTTAATCTTCCTTTAAAAATCGCTTCCCACTTTGTGCTTTCCATTCTTTTTATAAAAAGAAGTTCCACCTTTCCCCCTGTAATTTTTGAACATCGCACTCTCGCCCTTATCACCTCTGTGTTGTTCAGGACAAGGAGGTCCCCTTTTTTAAAAAATGCCACTATATCATGGAATAGAAGGTGAAGGAGTTTCCCACTGGAAAGAAGGACGAGAAGCCTTGATTTTTCCCTTTTTTCTGCGGGATATTTTGCTATGAGTTCTTGGGGAAATGAAAAAGAATATTCCTCTGTGCGGAACATCAGTATATCTTCAGGATATCAACCCCTCTGTAATAGTGTAACAGGATGTGTCGGTAATTATAGCCCCTTTTTGCCATTTCATACGCTCCCCACTGACACATCCCTACACCATGTCCCATTCCTTCTCCTTTGAATATTATGTAGTCTCCCGCTTCTTTCACCTCAAAAAGGGTGCTTTTTATCTCGTTATATCCAATAGCCCTTCTCAGGTCTTCACCGCTAATTATTTTTCTCTCCTTTCCATCGGAAAGGGAAATTTTTGATACTCTTCCGCTCGGGCTTCTTTTTAGAATTTTTACTTCTTTTATATCTAAAAATCCAATTTTATATCCAAGTTTTTTCTTGGAGATGCTAAATTCCCATTTTTTCCTGTCCGAATGGAAGCATCTTACGGATTGTAAATAAGGAATATTCCTTCCCCATACATAAAAAGAGGATTCGGTTTGTCCCGAACAATGGGAGTGGTAATAAGGTTCAATTAGTTCTCCACGATATGTGAGAACTTCTCCTTTTGTGCTTTCCACAGCCAGAAGGACATCAGGAGAGGCGGTATGAATGCCATTGTAAACCTGGTGAATATAAGTGGAGGTGAGGTCATAAAGAGAATTTCTGTTTTTTCTTAAAAGGTTATATGCGTATGTCCTTGCAGCTACCGCTTGTGCCTTTAAGGCTTCAACAGGCCATTGAGAAGGCATCTCAGAGGCAACGACTCCTGTGATATATGTTTCAAGGTCTATATCATTTATGAGGTAAAGAAGCCCCTCCTTCAGAATTATTTCCATTTTTCCAGGATATATCCTCCCATCCACTTCCAGATTATTTTTTTTGTCTTTCACAATGATATAGGTCTTTAGTGTAGGCTTTTGATTTATAAGTATGCCGGATTCATCAAAGGTTAGTTTTAACCTTTCTGAGATAAAAGAGGCAATTGGAAGAAAGGAAAAAGGGTCTATGATCTCAAGAGATTTTCCATTGATTGTAATGGAAGGAGATGTCTTGAGAAGGATTCTAATAAAAGGTGGAAGATTGTCAGAATTTCCAGAAGGGGGGAGGAATAGAAGAAAAAATAAAATAAAAAATCTCTTCAAACCGAAATTAGCTTTATAACCGGTCCCTTCGTGATTTTTAAAGTGGTAGGAGATTCAAAAGGAACAACCTCACCGTCCACCGCATATCCGTGTTTTGTAGTTATAAGGACCTCGTTCGCCATTCCGTTGTAAGATTTTGTGCCCGGAAATCTTCCGGTGAGGAGTTGAAATAGATTTCTTAATATTTCTCTGTTCTCCATGGAGTTGGCAAGAAAATAAAAGCCATCTCTTGGAATTCCGTCAGAATTGTAGAATGGTCGAAACCACATAAGAGGATTTGGGAGAATGGTAGCAAGAGAAATGAGCACCTCATTGTAGGGGTATTCATTCCCATCTATTATTATTTTTACAGGAATTCTTTGAAAATATCCGCTTTTTGGACCCTCTCCCTTCATTGTGGAAGCGATAAATTCAGCGATTGCGGAGTAAACAACCTTCATTACGCTTCTCATGCCCGGAGGAAGTTCAAGATACTTTCTTGTAAGTTCAAATGCTATTCCGTTTGTAAATGTAATTCCATAAACTGGAAATTTTAGCCTTTCGTCTTCAATTTTCAGGACATTTGAGTAGTGAATGAAAGGCTCTTCCCCTTTTTCTATTACTTTCTTTATATACCTTCTTATGACCATTACAGGTCCTTCCTGCATGTTCAAATTCTTGGAAAGGACATTTGTAGCACCTCCTGGAATATGGAGAATGGCAGGTTTCCATTCATTACCAAATCTCAAAATCATTTCTGTCAGAACTTTCTGCACACTTCCATCACCACCGCATATAAGGAGATGTTCTACACCTTTTGAAAAAAATTCGTCAAGAGCAGATCCTATATCTCTTATTTCATTTGTGATTTTCCACAGGATTTTTTCGCTTGTTTTTGCCATAAGCCTCCATAAAAACCATCTTGCTCTCTTTATCCTCGTTGCCCGTGCATTTACAATTACTCCTGCTTTCATGTTTATAAGTTTACAAAAGGAAAAACAAAGAGTAAAGCAAAATTTGAATTCCCCTTTTTAGCCAATGCGAGGGTTATAAAAGTGATTCAGGGGTGACCAGTGTTTATTTTTCTATCCCTTTAATGGTGAGAATTTGAATTTTAAATAATTTTGGGTTATGATTATCAAAAATTAAAAACGGAGGAGAAGATGTCTGGACATTCGCGATGGAGCACCATAAAAAGAAAGAAGAGCAAAATGGATGCACAGAAGGGGAAGATATTTACCAAACTTATGAGGGAATTGATGGTTGCAGCCCGATATGGAACCGACCCTGAAACCAATCCGAGGTTGAGACAGGCCATAATGGCGGCAAAAGCCGAGAATATGCCGAAAGAAAATATTGAAAGGGCTATAAAGAAGGGGAGCGGGGAACTCCAGGGAGAGGCTTACGAAGAGTGCATCTTTGAAGGGTATGGTCCGGGAAGCGTAGCGGTTCTGGTCCACACCCTTACCGACAACAGAAAAAGAACCTCCCAGGAGATCCGGCATATATTTGCGAAACATGGTGGGAAAATGGGAGAGGCGGGATGCGTGGGATGGATGTTTTCAAGAAAGGGATATTTTGGCTTTTCTACACAGGATGTGGATGTGGAAAAGGTGATGGAGGTGGCTATTGAATTTGGGGCAGAGGATGTGAAAGAAGAAGGGGATATAATAGAAGTTTTCACCGACCCGCAGGATTTTGAAAAGTTGAAAAGGGCTTTTGAAGAGAGAAATCTTAAGTGGACCACTGCGGAAATCACCATGATTCCTCAAACGAATGTGAAGCTTTCGGGCAAAGAGGCTGAGCAGATGCTTAAGCTTATGGAGGCGTTAGAGGAACTTGATGATGTTCAGAAAGTGTATGCAAACTTTGATATTTCAACTCAAGAAATGGAGAAGATGATTGGATAGAAGGAGAGTAATAGGAATTGACCCAGGGATAAGGAAAATTGGATATGCTGTGATTGAGGTAAAAGGGGAAAAGGTAGAGGGGATTGTTAGTGGTTCAATAAGTCTTCCTCCGGATTCGGATGAGAGAATTTCAGTGTTTTCAAAATTTGTAGAGCAGCTTTTGACTACTTATAAACCTTTTGCGGTAGCATTAGAGGATGTGTTTTCAGCGAGAAATCCGCGCGTAGCGTTGAAAATGGGGGAAGTGAAAGGAATTTTAAAATTTTTGTGTCTGGTGAATAGAGTGAAAATTTTTGAATATCCTCCTGCGGAGATAAAAAAGAGGATAAGCGGGAATGGACTCGCAAAAAAGGAGCAGATGAGAAAGGCTTTAAGGTTCTGGATAGGGGATATAAAGTTACCCGATGCTCACTCTGCCGATGCTATTGCGGTTGCCATTCATTGTGTAAAAACTTGCAAATATGATAGGCTTTCTTAAAGGAAGGGTGGTTTATAAAAATCCAGAAAGAATTCTGTTGGAGGTAAATGGAATTGGCTTTTCTATCTGGATTACTCTGAACACATACTATGCATTAAAAGAAGGTGAGGATGTTCTGGTTCATACCTACCAGCATGTAGGAGATGGAGAGGTTTCTCTTTATGGCTTTGTAAATGAAAATGAAAAAAGCGTCTTTGAATTGCTTTTAAAAGTTCCAGGGATAGGTCCAAAACTTGCGAGAAACATCCTTTCCGGGATTACTGCTGATGAACTCACAAATGCGGTGGCAAAGAAAGATGTTGCCAGACTTCTGAAAGTTCCCGGGATAGGAAAGAAGCTGGCTGAAAAGATAGTATTTACGCTTAAGGAGTATTGCCATGAGACCGTAAAAGGGGAAGAGGAAGAGGTGTGGGAAAAGATTCGGTCTTCATTGACAAATCTTGGATTTAAAGCTCAAGAGGTGGGAGAGGTGTTAGAGGTTTTAAAAGAAAGGTTTGAGAAGATTGACCTTGAAACAGGTGTAAAAGAGGCATTGAGGATTCTCGGAGGAAGAGTAGGAAGATGAAAAAGGATACTACCTATAGAAGTTTGATCTCTACCCCGGATGAAGAGGAAAAAAATTTAGAATTGAGTTTAAGACCGTCAAGGTTGAAGGACTATATAGGGCAGAAGGAATTGAAAGAAAATCTTGCTGTTTTCATAAAGGCTGCAAAGGAAAGGAATGAACCTCTTTCTCACATTTTATTGTGCGGTCCTCCGGGGCTGGGTAAAACCACACTCGCTCATATTATTTCAAACGAATTGGGAGTAAGGATATTTGTCACATCTGGTCCAGCCCTTGAGAGGCCAGGAGACCTCGCTGGAATACTAACAAATCTTTCATACGGCGATATCCTTTTTATAGACGAGATTCACAGGCTTCACAGGGCAGTGGAAGAGTATCTCTATCCCGCAATGGAGGATTTTCACATAGACATTGTAACGGGAAAAGGGATTTCCGCCTCTACCCTTAGAATTTCCATTCCGAGATTTACTCTTATAGGAGCCACAACGAGGATGGGCCTTCTTACAGCCCCGTTAAGAAATCGTTTTGGTTTTGTGGGAAGATTAGAATTTTATACAAAGGATGAGTTGAAAGAGATAGCGATGAGGACAGCAGCAGTTCTTAAAGTTGAACTTACTGAGGAAGGTGCAGAGGAGATTGCAAAGAGGTCAAGGGGGACTCCGAGAATTACAATAAGACTTTTGAAAATGCTAAGGGATTTTGCACAGATAAAAGGGTCTCCCATTACAAAGGAGCTTGCTGAGGAATCTCTCAAAAAGCTGGGAGTGGACGAGCTGGGACTTGAAAAGCTTGATAGAGAGTTTATTCGTCTTATTATAGAGAAGTTCAACGGCGGTCCTGTGGGAATCAAGACGCTTTCTACTGCCCTGCACGAGGATGAAGATACCATAGAAAATGTGATAGAACCGTTTTTGATGACTTTAGGATTTATTCAAAGGACCTCCAAAGGGAGAATTGCTACCCCTCTTGCCTATTCCTATTTAGGATACAAGTCTAAGAAAAGGCAGGAGTCTTTTTTCTGATGGAGGAGCAGGTAAGAATTCTTTATTATAGACTTCTTGTTGCGTTAAAGGCGAATTCCTGGATTATATGGGTAGGGATAGGGATAGGATTTCTCATACTCGCAGGAATTGTTGCGTGGACGATTAGAAGAAAGAAAGCCATCAAAATCTTTGAGAAGCTTCAAAAGAATCCCAAAGCAATGGCAGAGGAGCTCTACAGAAAAAGGGATTTTAAAAAAGCCTTGCCCATTTTTCTTGAAATAGGAAATTTTGAGATGGCTGCTGACTGTCTTGAAAAGATGGGAAAACTTCAGGATTCAGCTCGACTTTATGAAAAAGCTCAAAAGTATGGGAAGGCAGCAGAAATCTATTTGAAATTAAAAAACCCATTCAGGGCTGCAGAATGTTATATTAAAGAGGGGAAGCATTACACCGCCGCGGAAATTTACGAAAAAGGAAATGAAAAAGAGAAGGCTGCTTTGACATATATGAAGGGAGAATATTACGAAAAGGCAGCAACCTTATATGCGGAACTTCAGAAATTTAAACAATCTGCGCAGTGCTGGCTTGAAGCATATAAGCGGTTAGAAGGACCGATGCAAGGGAGGAAGAAGGATTTCCTTGTTAATGCGGGGAAGATGTTAATAGAGGCAGGAGAGATTAAAGAAGGTGTGGAGCTTTTAAAGAAAGCAGGAGAAACAAAAACGGCAGGAAAACTTGCAGAGGAGAAAGGAGAATATTCTCTCGCAGGAGAATGTTACGAGGAAGAGGGGCTTTTTGAATCTGCAGCAAGGGCTTTCAAAAATGCAGGCGATGAAAGGAGAAGTGTGTTGAATCTTGCGAGGTTTTTTGAATCTCAGGGAGATTTTGTAAAGGCGGGAGAATTGTATGAAAAAATTGGCAATTGGGCGGATGCCTCAAGCATGTTTTCAAAAGGGGGGATTTTGTTGAGGGCTGCAGAGGCATCCGAGAAAGGAGGGTTTTTCAGGGAGGCAGGAGAAATATATCTTTCCCTTGGGATGAAAGAAAAAGCTGGAGAGTGCTTTGAAAAGGCGGGCGAATATGAAAGGGCGTTCTCTCTTTATAAGGAAACACAAAATTACAATAGACTGGCTTCCCTTCTGGTAAGGAGGGAGCGATTCATAGAGGCGGCAAATCTTTACTTCAAGATGAAACTTTACAACGAAGCGATGTCAGCCCTTTCTAAAATTTCGGAGACCCACGAGAATTATAAAGAAGCAGTGCTCTTAAAAGCAAAGATTTTGGAGGAGCAGGGGAAAAAAGAAGAAGCTGTTAAAACGATAGAAAGACTTTTGAAAAACGAAGTAATTTCAGAAAAGACAGTTGATATGTTTTATTATTATGCCACATTGGTTGAGAAAGCAGGTGATACAAAGAAGGCACTTGCCATATACACTAAGATTTCAGAGCTTAACCCCTCTTTCAGGGATGTGGCTCAGAGAATAAAAGAGATACAGAAGAAGACGCAGAAGATACCAGTTGCCCATGAGGAGAGGTATGAAATTCTTGAGGAGGTTGGAAGGGGGGGAATGGGAATAGTCTATAAAGCAAGAGACAAGGTTCTCAATAGAATAGTGGCATATAAGGTTCTTCCTATTACCATGAAGGATGACGAAAAGGCAATAGATAATTTCTACAAGGAGGCGAGGGCAGCTGCAGCTCTCAATCATCCCAATATAGTCACCATACACGATTTTGGAATTGATAAAGACGGACAATACTATATCACAATGGAGTTTATTGAAGGAGAAACGATAAAGGCAAAGATTAAAAAGATGCAGAGACTTCCTGTTAAATTTACAATAGAGGTAGCGAAAGAAGTTTGTAAAGGCTTGCATTTTGCACATAGCAAAAATATACTTCACAGAGATATTAAAAGTGCGAATATCATGATTGCAAAAGGAGGTTATGTAAAGATAATGGATTTCGGGTTAGCAAAGATACTCCATGATGCCATGAGCGCTCATACAGTGATAGGAGGAACTCCGCACTATATGTCTCCTGAACAGCTTCTCGGAGAACCGCTTGATGGCAGAGCGGATATATATTCTCTCGGAATTACCATGTATGAAATGATTACAGGGAGAGTGCCTTTTACAAAGGGTGATATAGGATACCATCATATCCACACACCACCTCCAAAACTTTCTACATTCCTTCCCTCAGTTCCGCCAGAAGTTGAAAAAATCGTGATGAAGTGTATAGAGAAAAAGAGAGAAAATAGGTTTCAGAGTGTAGCGGAATTGTTTGAGGCTTTGAAGGCTTTAAAATTTTAAGATGGAGGACATAAGAAGGTTAGTTTCCGAAATAGCGAGGAAGGCGAAGGAAGCAAGTCATGTTCTTTCCTCTGCTGGTAGTCGCGAAAAAAATCTTGCTTTAAAAAGAATTGCGGACCTTCTGGATAAAAGGCGGGAGGAAATAAAAAAAGAAAACGAAAAAGACCTGGCAAATGCAAAGGGGCTTTCTTCTTCAATGATTGACAGGTTAATTCTTAACGATAAAAGGATAGACCAGATGATAGCCGGGATAATGGATGTTATAGCATTGAACGACCCTGTTGGGGAGATAGTAAAAATGTGGAAGAGACCCAATGGGTTGATCATCGGGAAGATGAGGATTCCCCTGGGAGTTATAGGAATTATATACGAGTCCCGTCCAAATGTTACAGTTGATGCTGGAATTTTGTGTATAAAATCCGGAAATGCAGTAATTCTTAGAGGAGGTTCGGAAGCAGTGTTTTCAAACAGAATTCTCACAGAAATAATGCGAGAGGCTATAAAGGATTATCTTCCAGAAGATTCAGTGCAAATTATTCCAACTCAGGAGAGAGAAGCAATAAACTACATGCTTAAGGAGGAGGACAACATAGATTTGATTATACCACGGGGAGGAGAGGAGCTCATAAGGTTTGTTGTAGAAAATTCAAGGATTCCTGTGATAAAGCATTACAAGGGCGTGTGTCATGTATATGTGGATAAAGATGCTGATATGGAAAAGGCTCTCAAGATAGTCATAAATGCGAAGACCCAGCGTCCAGGCGTGTGCAATGCTATGGAGACTCTTCTTGTTCATAAAGAAATAGCAGATAAATTTCTTCCGGTTGCAGGAAAAGAATTGATAAAAAGAGGGGTAGAAATAAGAGGCTGTGAGGAGACGAGGAGGTTAATACCCGAAGCCAAACCTGCTACGGAACAGGACTGGTATGAAGAATATCTCGCCCTGATTCTTGCGGTAAGAGTGGTAAATTCTCTTGACGAAGCAATTGAACACATAAGAAAATACGGGTCAGAGCATACCGATGCTATCGTAACCGAAAATTATTCGGCAGCCATGGAGTTTGTCAAAAGGGTAAATTCATCGTCGGTTATGGTAAATGCTTCAACGAGATTTTCAGATGGCTATGAATATGGATTGGGAGCAGAAATAGGAATTTCCACGACGAAGATTCATGCTTTTGGTCCAATGGGTCTTGAAGAACTCACAACTACCAAGTTCATAGTTTTTGGAAACGGACAGGTGAGGGAGTAGAACTGAAGAGAAGGCTCGGGATATTCGGAGGAAGTTTCAATCCGGTCCATTACGCCCACTTAAGAATTGCGGAAGTGGCGAGGGATGAATTTTCGCTTGAGAAGGTCCTTTTTATCCCCACTTACATTTCTCCCCACAAGCCCGAAGAGTTTCTGATTCCTCCTGACCACAGGGTAAAAATGCTGAAAATTGCATTAAAAGGAAATAAGGGATTTTCCGTTTCTCTTGTTGAAGTGAAGAGGAAAGGGATTTCCTATACAATTGATACATTGAAGGAATTGAAAAATAAGTATTCGGGAAGGGAGTTGTTTCTCATCATGGGTTCGGATTCCTTAAACGAAATTCACACATGGAAAGACTGGGAAGAACTTTTGTCTCTTGTTCATCTTATTGTTTTTAAGAGAAAGAATTATGAACCTTTGCCTCCGCCGGGCTATATAAAGAAAAACTCAGGGTTTTACAATCCAGAGACCGAGAAAATTATTGAAGTTATTTCTACTCCTATTCTGGATGTGTCCGGCGAAGAGATAAGAAAACTCCTTCTGGAAGGAAAAAGTGTGAGATATTTGCTGCCGGAGGAAGTTCTTAAATATATAAAAAAATTTAAACTTTACAGATACTGGAAGGCATGAAAGCTGAAGAGATTGTAAAAGCAATAGCAAAAAAAATCTATGAAAAAAAGGGCGAAGACCTTGTAATTATTGATGTGAGGGAGAGATTTCCCTTTGCAGACTATTTTGTCATCGCCAGTGGCACTTCCGAAAGACATATAAATAGCCTCTGTCTCTTCATTCAGGAAGAGCTTTTATCTCTCGGGAAGGAGCCAGAGGGGATAGAAGGTTATCCGGGTTCAAGATGGATATTGATGGACTACGGGGAAGTGATTCTTCACCTTTTTCTTCCAGATGTAAGGAGATTTTATGACCTTGAAGGATTATGGATTGATATGCCTTTCCTCCGATACAATCCCGATGAGGATGAAATAGTAGAAGTTAGAAGGGTCAGAAAAAAATAAGAGGAAATTCTCTACCGAATTATCTATTTTTTCCTCTTTTCTTCCATCCTCCTTTCAATCTCTTCCCTCTTCCTTTCCATTCTTTCTTTTATTTCCCTTCTTTTCCTTTCAAATCTTTCCATTATCTCCTTTCTCCTTTTTTCCCATCTTTCACGGACTTCCTTTACCCTCTTTTCATACAAATTTTTCAAATCCCTTTTTTTCATAAATTCCACAATGTTTGATAAACCATCATCTATCATGGTGAAGATTGAAAGCCCGAGTTCCATATCTTCTTCTTCACCTCTTTCTGCCGAGGACTTTATCCTTTCCACACTCTCTTCATATTTTTCAATGATTCTTTTAAGTCTTCTGTTATGCCTTTCTTCTACTTCCTTTCTTTTTTCTTCCCACTCCCTTTCTTTCTTTGAAAGCCATTCTTCAATTGAAAATGGGGTTTCAGAAGGAAGAATTTCCAGCCTTTCTTCCGTTACATCATAAATTGCCCTTTCTCCCTCTTTCAATGTGATAATGTCATCGGTAAGAAGTGAAACTTCTCCCTCGTATACTTCCACAGCAGAGGAACCATCATTAGCGCATATTATTTCAAATTCGGTCCCTCTCACTCCAACAACGGATGTGGGAGATGTGAAGTTTACCCAGTCACCTCTTCCTTTTCTCAGGTATCCCTTTACTTTTCCCATAAATATATTTATTTTCAGGAGAAATTTTCTGAATATACCTTCTTCTTCAAGAAGCGTTTTATCTATTTTTACTTCTGTATTTTCTCCTACTCCTATTTTGTGTCCTTCTTTGAAGACTATTTCCACATAGCTCTTTTTTTCAGTAATAATTCCGTCTCCAGGATAAACTACTTCTCCCCCGAAGATAATAATTTTTTCTCCAGCCCTTATAAGGAAAGCAGTTCCTGAGACCTTTTCAATTTTCCCCGCTTCCTCAATCTGCAGAAATATGGCGAGGATGACAGCAAGTGTTTTCACTTTTTTATTTTACTTTAAAATTTTTCAATTTTCAAGCAAATTTAACAGGAGTTTGAATAAGCTGGCTATGTTCAAAGCTCCACACTTTCTCCGGGTTTAAGGAGGATGATTCTGCTTTTATCATACAGGGGATGGTTTTCTAAAATCTCAGCTGGTTCATTTACCCTTTCAAGAGCCACTCTATATGCTCCCCAGTGAATGGGTATAAAAAATTTTGCTTTGAGTTCAAAGAAAGCCTTAATAGCCTCGTGGGGGTTCATGTGATATTTTTTCATTATGAAGGAAGGTTTAATTGCACCTATAGGAAGGAGGGCGAGGTCAATGCTAAATTTTTTGCCAATTTCTGAAAAATGGGAGCCATAGGCGGTATCGCCTGCAAAATATATGTTCCTATCATCCATTATTAGATAACTGCACCATCCACCTCTCCATTCAAAAAATCTTATTGACCAGTGAATTGCTGGAAGGGCGAGAATTTTTAAGCGGTTTATGGATATTTCTTCACCCCATTTAAGTTCGTAAATTTCTTTCAATTTAGCCTTTTTAACAATTTTTCCAGTTTCCCATGGAACTATTACGGGGATATCTTTTTTAAATTTTGAAAGGGTGTAGAGGTCAAGATGGTCGTAATGGCTATGTGAGATAAGTATGCAGGATGCAGAGTAGTATATTTCTTCTTTGAGCATTACATCAGTTTTTCTTTTCAGAATTTTTATTTTAGGATTTATAACAGGGTCGGTGACAATTATTTTACCTTTGTTCCTTATGACAGCGGTAGAATGCCCGACAAATTCAATTTTCAAATTTGATAACTATCTCTTTCCACAAAATTACGGATCAGCTTTTTTTGAAATTCCGATGTGTTCACGAATTCAATGCCCATTCCTCTTTTTTCCGAATTTGTGGGTTTTTCAACAATTCTCATAACCCTTCCTTTCAATTTGAACTTATGAGGTGCACCGGGAAGATAAAAATCAATCAGGAGTTCGGTTCCTACTGGATAAATTTCGGTTGTTTCTATAAAAATGTCATCAGGGCTTAAGTCTTTAGAATAACCGAAGTGAAAATTTCCGTTTGCAATGAAGATGACCTCAGTTCTAAATTTTTTTCTTATTCCTTTTCTCTCGCTCATCTCAACCAGGGGGCCATCCCATTAATCTTCCACCGAGAAGATGTAAATGGATATGAAAAATGCTTTGCCCGGATTCCCTGTTACAATTTATCACCGTCCTGTAACCCCTTTCTGCTATTCCCTCTTTCCTGGCAATTTCTTTTGCTACCAGAAAAAGATGACCTATAAGGTTTTTATTTTCTTCGGTAATTTCGTTAAGAGTAGAGATGTGTTTTTTGGGTATTATGAGGACATGAACTGGAGCCTGGGGATTTATGTCCCTTATTCCCACCGAAAGGTCATCCTCATAAACTTTATCAGCTTTGATTTCGCCATTTATAATTTTGCAAAACAAACAATCCATGATTTCTTTTTAACAAAATTAAAAATTTTTTTCAAGGGTTAAATGTGGACACACACGGACATTGTTACCAGGGGGAGGGGGGTTGGAAATTTGAGTTAGAAGGTATAAAATTGGATAAAGAGGTTGCCTTTTTTGTGATAGAGAGTGCGTTGAGGTCAATGG
>Ga0272445_1001310_pt1 | contig 19699 bp, 16 predicted proteins | sample YNPCB0031_FD_194404 | JGI IMG/M metagenome (GOLD analysis project Ga0272445, IMG submission 194404) | Hot spring sediment microbial communities from Yellowstone National Park, WY, United States - YNP-CB-003-1 | ecosystem: Environmental > Aquatic > Thermal springs > Hot (42-90C) > Sediment... | reverse complement strand
GCGGGGGTTGCCAAGCCAGGTCAAAGGCGCAGGGCTTAGGATGAATATATGCATAGGAAACCCTGTCCCGTAGGGGTTCGTGGGTTCAAATCCCACCCCCCGCACTATTGGATGAACCCTGTGGTGTGTACCCTTCCTCCGAAATCGGAGGCTTTGGGGAGATAGCGGCCTTTGCCATGCATTTGACCAAGTCCGGTTACAAGGAGAGCACCATCCGCCCCCTCGTGCGTGCATTAAAAGCCATTGCCAGACGGACCAATCTTCTCAATCCTGAAGAGGTTAAAGCATACCTTGCACAAGCGGAGATGACGGAAAATCGGAAAGCGCTTATAAGCATGTATCTCTCACGGTTTTATCAATATAAGGGTATCCCCTTTGAGAGGCCACGATACCGGCGAGTTGAAACGTTGCCATTTATCCCATTAGAGAGTGAGATAGATGCGCTCATCGCTGGAGTAGGCAAGAAGACGGCGGCTTTTCTACAGCTCTTGAAGGAAACAGGCTGCCGCCCCGGTGAAGCATGGGATTTACGATGGATTGACCTCGACCCCCATCGAAATACCGTTACCATAAGGCCGGAGAAAGGGAGTAGGGCTAGACAATTCCAACTCTCCAATCGCCTCATCGCGATGCTGAACCGCCTCCCGCATACATGGGAATATATCTTTCGAAACCCAAAAATCGATAGGCTTACTTCACTGGAACACTTCTCACGCAACTTCAGCAAGCAAAGGAGGAAGATAGCGGAAAGGCTCCAGAACCCTCGAATTTTACGAATTAGCTTTAAAACTCTCAGGCATTGGAAGGCAACGATGGAGTACCACCGCACAAAAGACATCCTTCACGTCATGAATGTGTTGGGTCATAAAAACATTAAAAATACTTTGGTCTACGCGCACTTGGTGGATATCAAGGATGATGAGTATATTTGCAAGACCGCTAAGGGCGTGGATGATGCTAAGGCGCTTATTGAATCGGGGTTCGAATACGTCACGGACATTGGTGATGTGAAACTCTTTCGGAAAAGGAAGTGAAGGTGCCATGAGAGAGTCAATTTTGAAGTGGGCAGTGGCGCGCTATTACAGAGAGCAGGGATACAAGGTGAGCATGAGGCGAATAAGGCTTGGACATTCAGAAATAGATGGTGAAGCCATTAAAGAAGGCGAAAAAATAGCTATAGAAATAAAAACGCCAAATGATGATATTGTCCGTGGAATAGGTCAAATGGCTACAGCTTTAGCCTATGGCTATACAAAAGCCATCCTAGTCACAACCAGGCGCAATGGAAAAAGAATAGATGAAAAAGTTTTTAGACATTATGGATTTGAAGTTTTAGGCGTGGACGGATGGGCAAGGGTTCACAAGCTTCTCTAAACAAATTCCTTTTTAGGTTCACAAAAAAGAATTTTGCTATAATGCTATTAGAGATGACCTCTAATAAGCCCATCTTCATAATTTTCCATGTTGCACCATCCTGCTCCTTTGCCTATAGATGAGCCCATTAGACATGAGCTCGAATGGTGAAACCCGCCTTTTTTATGCATTTTGAGAAAATTAGCAGGTGATGTCTAATAGCGGAGGTCATTGAACCTTGGATATTTTCAGCTCTTTTTTCTTTACATCTATTATGATTTTTATTTTCTCTCCAGCTTGGAAGGGGAAGGCGCTATCATTCGCGATTTGAGAAGGAATATAAATCCATACTTTTTTGTATTTCTTACCCTTACTTTCCGTCTTTCTTTCCACTATTTTTCCTATTCCCTCAAGTGTCATGGGTTGGTTCTCCTTTTTGGTTGACCTAACAAAAACGAAACATTTAAATTTATTTAAATTAATTTAAATATAGTGGTGAACCAATTTGGTATACCAACTTGGAGAACCCGTTGGCGTGGCGCGGGTCCAAAAAATAGAGAATACCCTCTACGTGGCCATCCTCTCTCACGCACGCCAGACCCTCCACCTCAACCATGGTGATGAAGTGGTGGAGTACCTCATAAAAGAGGGTATTATAATCGTCCCAAAAAAGAGGGAAGGTGAAATGAAAAAATGAAGAAATATTTAAAAACCCTATTCCTCACGCTCATTCTTTTCGTTAGTTTTGCCGCTATTTTAAATTCACCATCCATAAGAGCGAACCATCTGCAACTCATTTCCGTAGCGGACACCTATATTTCAGCCATGAATGGAGATACCAACTATGGAAATGAAACCATACTACGCTTAGCTCAAGCCGGCTCACCATTCAGCACTATGAGGGCTCTTATAAAATTCGATATATCCGGAGCGTCATCGTCAATTGAAAGCGCTACTCTCCAACTTTACTGTGAAGGCGCGGACGATTGGTGGACCATTCTAATTTATCAAATCATTAGCGATTGGGATGAGAATACGGTAACGTGGAATACGCAACCCGCCATCAGCTATGTTGTAGTGTGTAGGGTCACCATCGCGCCCAGTGAGGGGTGGTATTCCGCCGATGTCACACCAATTGTTAAAGGATGGGTGAATGGCACCTTCGCCAACTACGGTTTCTATCTTCAGCTCCAAAACGAAACGGGCACAGGCGATATGACCATCCGCAGCCGCGAATACCCCGAGCCGGGATATGAACCGCAGCTTCTTATCACTTATGGAGGCACCACCACGACCACACAAACAACAACTACAACAACATCGGAAACAACCACGGAAACCACGACTTCAGAAACCACTACAACGACTATTCCAACAACCACGACTTCAATAACTTCAGAAACCACCACTCAGACTATAACTATTCCAACCACAACTTCAGAAACTACGACCACCTCAGAAACAACAACCACTACAACAACCTTAGGGACCACAACATCGACTTCAACAACATGCACATGCACGGGCTACATGACACGGACCTTTACAAGCGATGTAGTGATAAATGATACAGAAACATGGGAATGCGTTGACTACACCTTTTCAAATGGAGCTAATTTAATCGTTACAAATACAGGCAACCTCACCATTCGTTGCTCTTCTCTTTCTTTTGAAGGACCATTTCCTATTAATACAGGATGCCTTTCTGTGTATTCCAACGGAGTGCTTTCTCTAGACCATATCAAACTAAATGGTGCCCTTCATGTTTATCCTTCTGGAAAAATAAGCATAATTTCTTCTGATTTGCCTAGCGTATCTCTTACAGGTGCAGAAGGAAGCATAATTAATTCAAGTATTAGGACTTTCTCTGTAACATTCACTTCTGATGTGAAGGTTGAAAACTTCAACCCCAACTGTTTCAAAGGAAGTTATAACCTTATGAATGAATGGGGTAACGGAGCGCCCAACGTCCTTCTACAGAATACATCCGTTGAGATTGTCCAGTTGATTACAAGTTACGATATAGATATGATAGGTTCTTCCATTACAGAGCTACGCGTTTATTCGGGGGGGAATGTGAGAATTGAGAAATCAACCTTAAGCCTCACAGTTTATACGGGTTCCACAGCTCATATACTTGATAGTAGTTTAGAATATTTAGACATTTGCCCACCTTCAGGTATCTCAATATCCATCGCAAATTGGTCCCCCAGTCGGTATGGTACATATAGCAGCACAGAATGGGGTATTACATCTCCCTCAGTGGTATGGACTGATACAGAAATAGCTTTTCTGGGTCTCTTCCTTAGAGATAGCTCAATCTCAATTTCAAATTCAGAATTGTGGGCCCAAAACTGGTTCGATAGTACTATAATTCTCTATGGCTACAGCCACCTACAGGCACAGGATAGCAGCATAGGATATATCATGGCGGAGGACCGTTCTCGTGTTCTTTGCAATCATGTTCTTTTGGCCGGCGGATTTGACGCGATGGATTACGCCATAGTAGAAGTTTACAATTCGCAGTTCATAATATCTAATACTGGAATATTCAATCAAGCTTCAGCTTTCGTCGCCAATGCAACTGTTTCAGGTGAATTCGGCACTTTCCAAACAGCCAATAGCGCTCATTTAACCCTTCTAAACGTTACCATCAATACAAGAGAACGAATTGAAGCTATAGAGAATTCAAGGATAATCAGACAATGGTACACCATTATCAATGTTTATGATGCGAAGACCGGGCAACTCCTTAGTGGAGTTTCCCTCCAAGTTCAGAATTCCACCAAAAGCTTTACATATAGTATAGATGGCTCAAGAAAATTCATCCTTGACGAGGCGGTTTATGACTATAGAGGAAAACATAACGCCTACCCCTACACATTGACCGTCTCTAAGGATGGTTACGCCCCCGCGATGGTTGTTATTGAACATTTTTCAAATCCAATCATAAACATATACCTTTCCACAGAATCAACCACAACGACTTATACCACCACACAAAGCGCCACGACTACAAGGACCATTCAAAGCGTAACCACATCGCGCACCACCGTTACGACCACAAGCATAACAACATCAACAAGCCGGACAACAAGCTACACAACCCAATATATTTCCCTCACCTATACACAAATTCGGACAACAACAAGCGCCACGACCATAGTGCCGCCTTATGTCGTCATAGTAAGGTTCCAAGGGCTTGAGCAGGTCGATGGAGAGTTCTTCGTGGATGGTAAAAGGCAAGGTGTAGCCTCCAGCTTCTGGCAATATAGCCTCACGTTCGACCAGGGGACTACGCACACTCTATCTGTTACACCCGTTATCACGACAGGGGACATTCGCTATGTAGCTGATTTTGCTACGATTACAGTTAGTGGAAATGCCATCGTCACCTTCAATTATAGACCACAATACCTTGTTAAGTTCGATGTAGAGGGTATCCCCAACAAGAGTGTAGTAACCCTTTATCTAAACCGTGAAAATCATAAAGTTCCCTATGAAGCATGGTTCGCGAAGGACACATTAATAGAGTTTAGCATAGCGCCTACAAACATCACGGGTAATGAAGGCACCATTTTCCTATTCGAAAGATGGCACGATGATATAAATGTAGAAATCTCATCTCAAACTTTTATAATCTCTCCGCGAAACATCACCGCCATTTTCAGCCCATACCATAGCGTTTGGCTGGATGTTGAGGGGCTTCCAGAGGGAAAGAGTGTAAAGGTCTATGTGAATGGGCAAATTCATTCATTGAGCCGAGTATGGTTAGGATATGTAAGAGAAGGTTCCACTCTTACAATTAATCCGGATAAGGAGTATGAGACTCTCTTAACTCAGAATGGAGAGCGCCTAGTCTACTCTGGTTCTATTCCACCATCGCCTTTTATAGTTATGGAGCCGACCACGATTCGAATTTTTTACGGAAAACAATACCTCTTTACACTAGTCACGCAACACCTCCCCGTCCCAACTTCAGTGAGTGTAGGAAATCGCACATTTACGGTTTATGATAAAAAGCCGTTGTATTTATGGTTCGACCAAGGCATAGAAACCGGCACCATAGTGATTTCCGACATAGTTTACGATGGAGAGGGCACGATGTACCAGAGGACTGGATGGAGCGATAACGCAACAAATCCACATCCAAGCATAACAATGGACGGACCTAAAACACTTGTAGTGGATTATATCACATACCACCAGCTCACGTTAAAACTTCAAGGGACAAAAGGACATAGAGCAATAGTAGAGGGCATCCCCGCCGCCATCGAAACGAATGCTACGATGTGGTGTCTTGAAGGGCACATAGTAATTCTTAAACCCCAACCCATCACTGTAATCGCGACACCGCTCTACGCCTCATGGCTGGTTCCGGACCGTTATGAAATTCACATGGTTCTTTTCCAGCCCGAAGCGGTTGTAATAACCTATAAACCCGTCAACACGCTAGCGTTCACCATAGCTTCTTTAATATTCTTCATTTTTAACACGCTCTTGTCAATAGTAATTTTGACTGGAAAAACGCGAATTAACGGCGTTAAATTGAAGAAATTGACCCTGTACCTACTAATTTTAGGGGGTATTTTTGCAATTTTTGGGGGGGTACTTGAAATTTCGGGCATTTTGGACCTTCCAGGAGCCCCTACAGTGGTCCTTTCATGGGCATTTTTGGTGTTTGTACCCCTCATTTTAACCCTCTTATCACGAAAAGTGGCATTTCGGGGCATTATAACAGCGTTATATCGCATAGTTCGGACAAAAATTAGGGGGGTCTCGACGAAAATCGCGAAGGTTCGGGAAATGGAGATTTTTGGCAAAAAAGAAGGGAAAACCCCAATGGAAAACCAAGTAGAGGCCCCAAGAGAGGAAAAAGTTGAGCAAGGGGCTGTTAAGACATGCCATAAATGTGGTGCCCAACTCCCTATATGGGCTACATATTGTGGAAAATGCGGGACCAATTTAACAGAAGGTGGTGAAAGAGAAAATGAATTGGAAAGAAGCGGCTAAGCTGGTCATGAGGGTTTCACCACTCAGAAACCCATTCGGCATAGCGGGGGCTGGGCTAATTGGCATCGGCTTGGCGGTGATAGCTTTTGGCGCGATGGTTTCATTATCGGCGTTTTCGAAAACTCTCTCAAATCCCTCCATAACCATCCCCTATGTTGGAGAAGTACCCTCTATGCCAAACATACCTTCTCTAAATATCATGAGCGTTTTGATACCTATAGGTGTAGGACTATGCTTCATGGTTATAGGTGGTATCCTAATCGCGTTCGGCGCTCAAATTGGACAAATTATGGTTCTCAATACCATCATACAAAATGCTTTTTCTATTCCCCAAAAAGAACTTCGTCTCTCTCCATCACAAGACCAACGGCTATGTCCTAAATGCGGCTCTCCAATTCCAAAGGGATTTCAATATTGCCTGCATTGTGGTTGTGAGGTGGTTTAGTGATGGCACAATCAAAATTCATTTTAGGGAGTACAAAAAGGATTTTGTTTCTCATTTTCTTAGCGATGGTGCTATCGACCCCAGCTGTAAACGCGGCTAAATACAATATTATAATTTATACCTTAAATGAAAAGGGGGTCCCTCTTTCAAACGTGAAGGTTTTTCTCTCTGATGCTTCTGGCGTGGAAACCTATTACGAAGTTTCAAACGCTTCAGGTGTGATTGAGAAGGACCTCCATGGCGGCTTTTGGTATCTCTTTTGTGATGAATTCCATATCTACGCAAACCTAAACGTGTCAAGCCCCCTAATTGTCTTTCTCTATAGTAATGGTACTACAAAAATGAGCCCCATAGAGGAAAGAAACGATGCCAATAAAACACCAATAAAGCCTCAACCTCCAGCAACCCTTGGGGGCATAGTTGGAAAAACACCATTACCTTGGTTGGGGGCCTTCTCCATTCCGGCCATGGTGGTGATGATGTTTTGGAAAACAAGGGTTGAGAGAGCGAAAGAGAGTAGAGGGGTGAAATGAAAGTGAAGTTGGGGACTTTATTCCAAATATTGGGCTGGCTCCTATTTGCTGCGACAATTCCATTTATATATCTTATGTTTACCTTGGGGGCGCATGGGGACTACGGGCATGCCTTCTGGACTTATGCGCGGACATGTATCATGCTCATAGCCTTGGCATTCGTCTGTTTCTTTTTCTCCCTCTCATTCGCGAATATGCTGTGTATGGCCAGTACTCTATGCGCGGGTATATGGCAAATCTTAGCACTTTGTTTCTTCGGGGGACCTGTTGTATTTTGGCTCTATCATGCTTTTCAAAGGTTCCTCTTTACGCGCGATTTCCATGTTTTCTATTCGGACCTCCCTATTGGACCATTGACACCAAACGCATGGCTCATTCCGTGGATTTTCCTATTCTTTACATTGGACATGGCCTTCTATTATGTTCAGATGTTTTGGCGCCGCTCGTGGTTTGAAGCTGCAAGCGCTACTGTTATCTACACTCTCACTTTCGTAGCGTTATATGGTTTAGTTACGTCAACGCGGGCCTCTATCCGTTTCATAGCACTCATACTCATGTTTGCGTTTGGCATCTATTTGATGGCGGCGCATTTACGCGCTTTTGGCCATGGACAAGAAAGGAGAGGTGGAAAAAGAAGATGAATGGTCCAAGTGATATGATAAAGGAATGGTTTAGCTCAATCCTTCCAATTCTCCCATTCGTAGCTATTGTGATAGGCCTCTTCATTACATTCGGCATCGTCCAATCGCTTCGGCATGCGCGCGGGGAAGCGCGAAGAGTTGTTCCATCACTGATAGCGTTCATTACAATTATATCATTATTTTATATATGTTTTACCAGCGCAATGCTTAATAGTGGAGCCTTTAGCGTTGTCATAGGCCTTCTGTTCTGGATGGCCGTTGTTTTACTATGGATTTGGTTAAACCCAATAATAACAAGGCGGCATATCCCAACAAAACAGGGAATACCCATCGATAGAGAGACCATTATAACGGTTCTCCTTGGTGCACCTCTATGCCTTGTTGATTTTCTCACGACCCTGGTATGGCTTGTAGGATTTGGCTACATAAGGCGGACCTTAACAATCTGGATTGACTATTTTACAAAACTTGAGGCTTATGGAGAGGCCATGGGCGCGAATGAATTTATAAACCTTTCAAAAGAAAAGTGGATAGGGAGCGCGGGCGCTGGTATTCTCTCATTTTTAATGGAAAATCCCCAAGTTGGCGTTATGATAGGCTCAATCCTTTTCATAGCCTCTATGGCGATGGCTGCAGCAGGTGTTTATGAAGTTACCCAATCGCGACCACAATATGCGCTTCCGAAACAATATGACCCTATGACTTATGCGCGGAATGGTGAGGTTCTTCTTGGCCATGAAGTTCGATACAAAGCGGTTTTTCCAAAATGGTTCGTGAAGCCATCGGAAAGGGAAGAGCGCGTAAGGGGGGAGCGGGAAGAGGAAACGCTTGAAATAGAGGTTGGGGAAAATAGGCCGTTCCTCTTAAACCTTGAGGATGCCATAAACCCCCATTGCGTTGTAAGCGGCACTTCAGGCTCAGGAAAAACACAAACTGTAAAAGCGATAATAGCGCGGTATTGGCGCGCGAAGAAAATTCCGGCTCTTATTATTGACTGGACTGGAGAGTATGTGGACTTTACGCGAAAACTTGGCGGCATAGTGCTCCAAGTTCCAACCTCATTCAGGCTAAACCCTTTAGCTCTATTAGGACTTAGCCCCAGCGAGAGAGCTGCGGCTACGGCTGAAGCCATAGGCTATGCTACAGACATGACACCACTACAGCGTGGAGAGTTCCAGGAATGCATTATGGACACTTATCAAAAATTCGGAATAGTGAATGGTGATGAGAGCACCTATGCGAAACCAGCACCTACGATAAAGGATGTAGCGGACCATATGGTTTGGAAGATGGAGCAGGGCCTCTATGGGAAGCAAGAACGCGCATGGGTTCCATGGATTTTGCGAAGGCTCCAACTTCTTTCATCTATTTTTGGAGAGGAAAATATTGATTTTTGGGACATCATAACGAAGGGACCAGTTTGCATCGACCTATCACGATTGCCAAGGACCGAGCGTGAAGAGACGAAAACAACTGTGACATATCTCATTCTCCAGCGTATTTATGAGCGGATGAAGGACCTCTCACAGCTTCGGCTCATTACCGTGCTTGACGAGGCCTGGCAAGTGTTAAGCATTAAAACGGTTGAAGGACAAAAAGTAGAGCCTTTACCTTCAAAAATCGTAAGGTTGGGAAGGAAATACGGTTTCGGCATCTTAATTTCAACCCAAATGATAAAGGATGTCCCCGAAAGTGTTCTTGGTAATGCAGCTACTATAATAGTGCATTCCTTCAGTGAGCCCCACCAACTCCAATATATCAAAAAATTCGTAATTTTAAGCGATGTTCAAGTTCAAGTTATGCCCGTTATTCCACCAGGCTGCGGTTTCATAAAACAGCTTGGGGAAAAGTTCCCGCACCTTGTCCAAGTTCAAATGCTCTCAGATGATGAGCTGCTAAGTGTTCCAATTAAAACTCATTCATTTGAGGAGATAGCTGAGCGTCCCTTGAAGGTTGAGAGGCCTCAAGCAAGTGAGATGGAGAGAAAAGAGGAATGGTATGAAAACCTTGAAGAGTGGTATGAAAAGCACCTTAAGGAAATTTTTATAAAGTGCCCATCATGCAGCCAGCAAGTTCCGAAGGTTTATGACTACTGCTTAAGCTGTGGTTCGCTGCTAAGACCCTTTACTGAAGCTGAGGAAGTTAAGGAAATAAAAGCACCTGAGTTGGAGATGCCCTCACCACTTAAACCGGAAATGCCTCCAGCTGAGCCTGTTACACCTGAGCCCGTAAAGGTTGAAGTAAAACCCGAAATAGAAATGAAGCCAACCCTTGAAGAAAAAATTATGAGTTTACTTTCGAAAGCGGTATACACACTAAGACAATTAAAAAATGCCCTTGAGCGCGATGGGTATGTGATAGAAGAAAAACGTCTTTGGAAAAAGTTATATGAGTTGCGGATGGTTTATCGCGATGAAGATGGGGAGCCCATTATAAAGACACAAGAAGTTCCATCCCCATTTCCAGACCGGCGGCGCGGTTCAACCTATTATCATGCGCTCCCCCGAGAGCAGCTCATGGCGGAATCCGCATTTCACCGGGGGATTGTTCGCGAAGTTTTCGACTATTTGGTAAGTTTAGGTTTGAAGGTTGAATTTGGGGCTCCAAAGAAGGCGGACCTCTACTGTTCTTCATTACGCAGTACCGTTGAAATAGAGACCGGAGAAAAGGGTTCAATAAAGAAAGAAGATATACCCCTCCTTATCGCGAAAAAGAAAGAGCATGCCATGGAGAGAGGATGGAGAAGGGTAATAATAGTGGTTCCAAGAGAGAAGGTGGAGAAGCTTTTCGCGCGTTTTGCCGCTGAAGACCCCGATGTGGTTGTTACAACGGTGTGGAAATTACCCGATGCTTTACAAAACCTTATGAAAAATATGCCTGAAAACCCATTAAATGACCCCATGGAGGATGTTCTAAGCGGCGAAAACCCATCAGATGACCTTGAAATCCAAGCCTTTAACCCATGAAAAAAGGCCCGAAAACGCTGTTAATATAGGTTTTTAAAATTTGTAGCACCACAATACGCGTAATTTGGCACCACTTTTTATTTTGAAAACCCCTCTTCAAGCCCTTTTTTGGAGTTTGTATGCATACAATTCTAGGATTTTATGCATACTTTTTCTTTTTGAGAAGGGTATATTCGTCCCCACGGTTTATATACTAAAGAGGATAAGGAATGGTCAAAAGGATGGCGCGATGACACGTTTCATAAGGTTTTTCGCGGCTGAAAAGGGGGTTTGAGCCTGCTTTTTCGCGGTTTTCCATGTTTGGGACCCCTTTTTTCCAGCCCTGAAGACCCTAATTTCGTGATATTTCCCAATTTTCCCCATTTGTTTTTCTCCACCTCCAGCCCATCGATGCCCCGATTTGTTGTTTAGCGCGCGCCTTGAAGCCTTTATCGCGAACCCGCATGTCTTCTGTTGCCCTTTCCTGCTCCCTTTCCGCGGCTCTATTGCTCTTTTATTCCCTCACAAATGCCCTTTAGAGCGACCGCGCGATGCTAAAAAGGGACATGAAAGAGGGCACTTAGAGAGTGGACCTCAAAGAGCCAATTAAAGTGAAAGAGAAAGAGAGGGCGCGCGCAACCTCAGGCGCCGGTGAGGGCTTCATGGCGGGCCGCGAAGCGGTTGAAACAAAAAACAAAGAAAAAGGGCAATGGTGCAAAACGGGGCTCACTATGGCTTCTCGTTTTTCTCCAGCCACGCCTCCAGCGCTTCCTTCACCACGTCGCTGAGTGTCTTATCGTTCTTTGCCGCAGCAATTTTGACCCGCCTCCATAGGGCTGGCTCTATGTAGACTGCTGCTTTTTTCTTTTCCACCACCTCTATCACCCCCTTTTCCTATTATAGTATTATATAAAAGTAGAATATAAGTTTTTCTCTATACTACTAAAGGTGAAAAGCTTATAAGGAAGTATGCTACTATACTATAATGGGGAAATGCGGGGGTGAAAAAAGGAAATGAAAACCCTGCAAATAGATGAAAAAGAAGTGAGAAGAGAGGTATGGCGGCTAAAGGCCATAGAAACATTGAGGTGGATACAAAAGGCGGCATGGGAATTGGAGCGGGGGTACCCCGAACATCATTATCCATGGTTTTACTTCGCCAACATTCGAATTGGGGCCAAATGGTTGAGAGAGCAGTTGGAGACCGGAAAACGGCAATTCGATGAAGACGTGCGCGTGAAGGTGAAAAAGCTGCTTGACCAATTGGATGCTGCACTAGAGCCGGAATTTTGGAAAGATGCGTAGAAAATGAAACCTCTATTTATTTTTTTGATATTCCATGCTGACTCAATGAGTTGGCATGGGCTGGCTAAAACCCGCCAGACCTCAAGGGCGACCTTGAGGCAAAAGGGTAAAAAGAGGTGAATAAAAAAATGGAAAAAGAAATTGAAGAATTCATACAAGGAAAAGGTATTTGGGCCGAACGACTAAAAATAGAAGAAAAAACACAAGGGAAAATAATAATCAAAAAGAAAATTATTAATGAGTTTAAGGAATTAAAAAAGACTTTAGCACTCGCCTCAATTACAATCATATTAGTAACGATGTGCCACGTAATGTGGACCGCTCTCTTGTGCGCTCAGGACCCTCTTGACACTTTTTCTCTCATATTCCTCAACAATCTTCTTGTAGCCTTTTCCCTTCGCGGATTTCGAGTGACCGCGAAAAGCCTGAATAAGAAATTGGAATGGCCCCTGGCGATTGGAGCATTCGTTTTCATAGCTGTTATTCGACCTTTGGCAACGATGGGTTGGGAGGACTTTGCGCGGATTTGGAGTTCTGAATGGGGATGGGTTTTACTTGAGGTCGCAGGCATAGCTGGGATTGTATTTGGAAACTTTACGATTGGGCCATACCCATCGCGAAAAATCAAGATAGGCCGATTTGAAGGGGAAACTGCAGAAATGAACTACACGTATACAGATGTCTACGCCATAGCTGTATTCGCCATGTTCATAGCGATTGCGGCCGCCATAGAAACGGCGCGAATTGCGGGGTGGTTAACATGGTGAGCAATCATATATTTATGACACAAATCATGATGATATTGGCAATTCTCATAGGCTATTCCATTTACGAATGGTGTTGTGAGTTTAAATCATAGGAGATAGACAAAATGCTTTTTAGGTTCTCAAAAAAGGAATTTGTTTTACGCTTCTGTGCTAACTCTATGGCCTGGTTCCAATCAAATTGTTTTCTTCTTGACCGAAGGGGCCATGTATAAATCATGATTTCCGGTGCTATTTCATAGGCACGTTTAAGGATTTGATAGAATTGTGAAACTGTGATGTTTTCATCTATTTTTATTCCTTGTTCTTGAGCGGCCATCATTAATATCGCCTGTGCCCTTCCGATGAGGGCGGACTCAATCGGGTTGCATTTATTAAGAAATTCCCCTAATTCTTTTCGAATTAAAACATGCGCCATCGCACGTAGAGGTTTAGGACGGGGTGGCTTCCTTCTCTCTAAGGTCCATTTAGTTGGTGAATGAGGAGGCAAAAGGTTTAAGAGAATTTGAAAATAATCTATTTCGCAATCTTTACGTATACGTGCGAGGAGTTCATCCTCAATCTTCCCTCTTTTCTCTTGTTCTAACATTCTCTGACCTATCTCAGTTATTAGATATTTTTTCTCCGCTATGGACCATTCTACTGCAGACATATCATCGAGGCGCTTCAATAGAAAAGAAAGCGTACTGCGACTACCTTTTCCTAATTTCTCAAAAAGTTCATTGAAGCCAAGGCCGTTCGGAGCCTCATTTAATTTCTCAAGGACTTTTATTTCGGTAAGTATGGGTTTTCGACCGCGGGTGCTCATTTTTCTTCACCTCTATTTAATACTAAAGTATGAAATAGTATTTAAATATTACCATTAATATTTTTATTAATGGGGATGTGAGAGGAATGCCCACTATTAGCGAAACGAGTGTGGTTACTACTGCAAAAAACAAACGCCAGTACCTGACCACTGTGCCAAGTGAATATATGCGCGCAGTGATTGCAAAAAAGAAGAGGTTGAGGTGGATAGTGCTCAATCGTTGTAGTGTAGTTATACCTTATGATTCATCGAATCGAAAAGATTTGGCAAGGGCGGAACGATATACGTTTCAAATTTTAACAAAAGAACGAGAAATTATGGAATTAATTGAGGGTGAGGCGAAATCAAAATAATAAAAATGAAGGCCGCCCCGGCGCCGCAGACCCCCAGCCAAGGCGCAGAGGCGGAGACCAACCCCGTGAGAGGAGGTCTAAATGAAAAATAGTAAAGTTCAAATATATAAAGGTAACTTTTTACCTATTCCTTTTGACGCCCAAATAAGGGAAGACCCGACACTACGCGAGCGGCTCAAGGCGCATCTCAGTGAAAAATACAATGAATTAAGACCCGAAATCCATGTTTCAGACCTTGTTTTTTGTTTAAGAAAGAGCGCGTTTCAAAAACTCAACCCGAAGCCTGTAGATGACCAATCCTTATCATTCTTCACGGCCGGCCGCGGACATCATGATATCCTTGAGGGCCTTCATGGCGCGGAAAAAGAAAAGGAAATTCGATATGAAGGCGTAGTAGGCCATATAGACATTTTTGAAAATGAACCTATAGAAATAAAAACAACGCGAAGTTTCCAAAGAGAGGTTAAAAGACATTGGATACTCCAATTGGGCTATTATTGCGCTATGCTAAATAAAAATGAAGGAAAATTAATAATTCTATACCTTTTCCCGAAAAAACAACCCGAAAAAGAGAAGGATGGTTTTCTCATAGAGACCTATTCAATTCATTTCAATGACCTTGAAATTATCCGAAAGGACCTTCTCCAGAGGCGGGACCAGCTCATTAAGGCGCTTGAAAAAAAGGACCCAATGAGCGCTCCAAAAACAGAGGAAGAGTGGCTCTGCAGGGCATGTCCATATCGCGAAGAGTGTGGAGGGGAAAAGTGATGGATGAGACAACGCTAAAGCAGCTCTGGGACTTATTTGTAAAGGTTCCACCTAATTTCAAACGCGAAGTGGCTTGTGACACACTACAAAATCCAAACGCGCCTTCAATTCGAAAATGGATTTCCAGTTTTGAGGAATTCCTTGAATTTATAAAAGGAGTAAAGGGGAAGGCCATCTATGTAGGCGTTTTCGCGCATGGACCTGATGGAAAAATTGTGGGCGACCTGGTTTTCGATATTGACGCTAAAGATAACCTTGAGGCAAGTTATGCGGACTTTGTAAGACTTTGTGAGGGGCTCGCGGGTGGTATAGGTATCGATGAGCGCGCGATTTGGTGCAGTTTTTCCGGCCAGAAGGGGTTCCATGTTCGAATACCTCTCAACGCTATTGTGAAAAATCCGAATGATTATCAGCGAAATGATTTAAACGAAATTTTCAAGGAAATCGCGAAGGATATTCAAAATAGGATAAAAAGTATTGATACTCAAATATATGATGCGCGAAGGCTTTGGCGGCTTGAAAACACTCTACATCCCATTTCTAATCTCTTTTGCGTCCCATTACCTCCATTGGCCTGGAAATTACCATTAATAAATATAATGGAATTAGCGCGAAAATCTCAACCCATCCTTTGGCAACCCGCTCAATACAAGGAGAATATGATAGAAACCCGAATGATAGAAATCATGGAGGAAAAGGCTGAAGAGGCACTCTCTAAACGGAATGGAATTGTGAAAATCAGAAGGGAAGATGTAGATGTAGATTGGATGGAGCGGCCATGTATAAAGGCGATGATTTCAACGGCTGAGCAGACAGGCGAAATACCACACATGGGACGCTTGCAAATCGTTACCCTTGCAGGTGATGCTGGAGAGTATGAAAAAGTTCATGAAATAATGAAGTTATGTAAAGATTATCAGCAAAAAATCACCGATTATTATATAAAAAAGGATAAGGAAAAGACTGAGAGAAAACATATTAGTTGTGAGGTAATGCGGACCGATGTGCTTCAAGCAATGAATGAAGATAGGGTTACAGCCGGACTAGAGCCGCTTAAGGAAAAAGAATTCTGTAATCCCGATGCGTGTCCATTTATAAATTATGAGATTAAGCTCCAAGATATCAATGCGAAATTTTATGGCCGGCGTTGTGTCGCGAATGTTTTGATTTCAGGTATAGGAGACTCTTTTATTATCCCCATTGCGGGCGTGGTGTTTTGTGGCGGCGGGAAAAAAGAGTGTCAAGCGTGTCCAAATGCGGTGGAGGGTATTAGCGGCGGGATACGGCTCCATGAGCAGGTGGAGCTGGTTGGACGGAATGAAGTGATGCAGAAAAAAGCGGCGGCTGAGTTTGTTCTCCAGCACCAGAAAAACATAAAAAACAAGGAGTGTTTCCTACGCGAAATTCGCGCGGGACATTTCCGGGCATCCTTCTCCATGGGGACCTTGACCGAAATTTTCGCGATGGATGCTGTGCGATACTTGGACCTCAGCGAAATGAAGAAAACGAATGCGCCAAGAATGGTACGCATGTATACAGCTGGAACGCCACCATCGGCGGGGATAAAAGCCATCGTGAGGGGGACCGTAGGAAAAACTTGGCAAGATGGACGGCTTGTTTTCGTTGCTCATTCCATTGAGAAGGCCACGGATGACTTAGACAATTTCGTCTTAAATGAGGACGTTAAAGAAAGCTTGAGAAAAATAAAACAAATGGGACCATCAAGGCTCATAGAAAAAACGATGCAATTCGTGGACCTCATAGAGCGCGAAAATTGGATAGCTGCTATCCTTCTCACGGCTTGTTCTCCTTTATATATTTCATGGCGTGGAAAACCCATGGCGACATGGCTCTGCACGACCTGTTATGGCGGTACACGGACGGGAAAATCGAAGGCCGCGAAAGAACTTGTTATGAGTTTGAATTTGGGGCTTTATGTGGTTTCTGAAGTTGCAGGGCGCACAGGGTTGCTTTACACAGTTGCGCAGACATCGCGGGGCTACGTTGTGCTTTGGGGCGATTTACCGTTTTCAGACCGGACGCTGGTTGTTTTGGACGGGACCACGAAACTTGAGAGCGAAGAAATGAATGAATTCCGCGAAGCGCGTGTGTCAGGCATCCTAAGCGTGAGAAAAGCGGCGAGGGCTGATGCGCTTGTCCGCGTGAGGCTCATTATGATAGAAAACCCGCGTGAGGGCGAAAGCATAAAGAATTACCTTTACCCCATCATGGTTCTCTCCAGCCATTATGAAACCCCCGATTTAGCGCGAATTGACATTCCCGTTTATGTAAAAGAAGTTGAGGCGGAGAAAATCTTATCGCGAAAAAAGAAAAAGAAGAATGAAAATAATAATGAGGAATTAATTCCTCTACTACGGACACTTATTCTTTACGCTTGGACGCGAAAAGCTGAAGATATCATAATTACACCCGCGGCTGAAAAAGAAATTCTAAAACAGGCAAAAGCGCTTGTTGAAGAATTCTACTGTGATACCATCCCTATAATCGCGAGTGACGTGGAGAAAAAAGCAGCAGCCATAAGCGCGGCATGGGCCATTCTCAGCGTTTCCACGGATGAGAGCATGGAAAAAGTAATCATAACCCCCGGCGTCGCAAAACAAGCAATGGAGTGGTATCGCGAAGTTCTCAGGGAGAATGAGCTGGACCAATATGCAGCGTATAGAAAAAGACAATGTGAAATTCAGCCTGAAGAAATAGCGGAAATTCAAAACTTGTTTCAAGAAAAACCCATCCTATACGAAATTCTCAGCCACATAGCGCGCGAGGGGGCTGTTCAACGGCAAGTTCTCTCAGAATATACCGGTATGGGAAAGAAAGGCTTGGATGAATATATCCCTATTTTAAAGGAAAAACGGTTAATTGTAACAAGGCGCGATGGGTATCGATTGACCCCGCGAGGCATTCAAATATTCAAAAAAATAACGGAAAAAGAGGTCAGCAACCGAAACGACCGAAATAACATAACGAAAAATAGCACCCCCTACCCCCCAGGGGAAGGAAGGGGGGGTGGGGGGGTCCCTGTTTTATGTTCTGTAGTTTCGGTAAATTCGGTGAAAAATGAGGGTACTGAAGAAATTCACGATTTTTCCAATCAAAAATTTACACCTTCATGTCAATATATTTTCAGGGATATTTGCGGCTTTTGCTTCGCTTCTCTATACTCTCTACGGGAGGGACAAGACGTAGAGCGCATGGGTAAGGTTAGCGAGGGGTTATGCCAAGAGTGCCATTCGCGGCCGGCTGAGATTAGAATTCGAATTAAGTGGAGGTAAAAGAGATATGAATAAAAAAATAAAATTTGAAAATTTAAAGTTACCTCCAGACAATAACGCCATGGCGGCTATATGGGAAACCTTAAAAGGGTTCCAAAAAGAAGTGCAAAAATTCGAGACGGCGATACAGGAGGCGGAAATTTCTATAAATGATAATAGACCAATAGCCATCGCTTTTCTTGCAGATATCCATGTAGGCGCCATCACCACAGACCATGAAGCTTTAGAGAGGGCCTTAAATCTTATAAAGAGTGTGGATGGATTATATATAATCAGTTGTGGCGATACCATCGATAATTATCTTCCTAATTTTCATGCCTCAGGCACGTTTGAAGCTATTATACCACCAGAAATTCAAAAGCACATCGTGGAATGGCTCTATGAGAAAATCGCAGGAAAACTCATAGCCATTATCCAAGGGTGCCATGATGAGGCTTCGCACACAACGGACGATTTCGATTGGACAAAATATCTCAGCGAAAAGTTCCGATGCCCAAACCTTGGTTTTGGTGGGTTTGTAAATCTACATATTGGAGAGCAAATTTATCGTATAGGGGTATGGCACAGGGTTCGGCGTTTCAATAGCTATAAAAATCTTACACATGTCGTAAAACGGGCTATTGAAATTTATGGCGACTTCGACGTCGGCGTCGTTGCGCATAATCATGTAGCTGCAATAGAGATAGAGGATACCCCGGCGAAAACACGGGTTTACATCAGACCCGGCTCATTCAAGGAGGCCGACCGCTGGGCTAGACAAATGAACTATGCCTCCACGCCGGTTCGCGTTCCAATCGTTATCCTTTACCCAAATGAAAAAAAGATGATACCGTTCCAGGACCTTTATGACGCTATACGATACCTATGTTATTTGCGCGGCCAAGCGGCTCCAACCATAGAGGACCCCAGCGATGAAAATGGAAAAGAGCGGATTGCGATAGATAGCTATAGAGTTGAGAGAGCAGATGGCACATGGATATCCGTGGATGAGTTATCCGGATGTCGTTATTTTTATAATTCTAAAAATCAACTTGTTAAAACAGAGCGCTTCAAGGACAATCGCGAAGTGTTTGAATATGATGGAAAGACCCTTCTGGACGTGAGTGAGTTCCTTCGCGATGGGGATTACGTGGAGATAATGAAGCAAGATGATGATACGCTCATAGTGAGGAAAATGTGGAATGAAAAGGAATTGGATAATTTTCTCAAAAAATGGAAGAAAAAGAGGGGCAAAAGGGCTGGCGGGAAATAATGGCAATGACAACCATAATCAAAATGCTTTTTGTACTCTTCAAAATGAATTTTGTTTACCTCCTTACATCTCTATTATTATACCAACCAAGAATGAGCAAAAAATCGATGAGCTGATAGATGAAATAAAAAGAGAGCTTGAAAAAATAGATGAACCCTATGAAATTTTAGTGATTGATAAATCGAATGATGATACTCCCAAAAAAGCGGAAGCTGCTGGAGCTAAA
>Ga0272445_1001309_pt1 | contig 19714 bp, 21 predicted proteins | sample YNPCB0031_FD_194404 | JGI IMG/M metagenome (GOLD analysis project Ga0272445, IMG submission 194404) | Hot spring sediment microbial communities from Yellowstone National Park, WY, United States - YNP-CB-003-1 | ecosystem: Environmental > Aquatic > Thermal springs > Hot (42-90C) > Sediment... | reverse complement strand
TTTAATTTCACAATTGACTCTACACCCAAAATATAACTCAAATACCCAAAACCTGCAATATGTCCCCTGCAAACCGGAGCTATGACACTGTGCCTTCTGAAATCCTCCCTTGCGTATATATTTGAGAGGTGAACCTCAACAACGGGAATTTTAAGAGCTGAGATGGCATCTCTTATCGCATAAGAATAATGCGTAAATGCGCCAGGGTTTATCACAACACCGTCAAAGTCGGACTCAACAATTGAATTTAACTTGTCAATTATTTCACCTTCGTGATTTGATTGGAAAAATTCAAATTCAACATCCGGAAACTCGCTAACCAAAATTTGATTTACCTGCTCAAGCGTCACTTCTCCATAAATGGTCGGCTCCCTTTTTCCAAGGAGATTTAAGTTTGGTCCGTGGATTACAAGTATTTTCATTCTTTGACGATTTTTAACTTTGCAATTTCATCCTCAATTATACTTTTTATGTTCTCATCCATCAATTTCTCATCAACCCCAATTTCCATAATGCTTTGTGCCAGGAGAGAAATCCTTTTTTGAGTGTTAGCAAGCTTGTTTATAACTATCATTCCCTGTTCCTTTAAAACACAATATCCTCCTTCAAAATCACCTCGTTCATATCTCAATGTTATTCCAAGCCCGCGGACAAATTTCTCAAGCTCTTCAAGTATTGCCTCTGGCTTTCGCTTTTTCATCCCGGTGGAAAATTTAATTATACAAAAGATACTTCTGCCTGATGCTTAGAAATTTCTTTACATCGTCTTCCCATGTTTTTATAATCTCATCGGGCTTTTTCCCTTCATCTATCATCAACCTAACTTTATCGGTTCCCCACAATCTATCCTGACCAGCGGTTCTCCACTTAAATTTATCTGGGTAGAGTTTTTTCAAAGCGTAAAGTATGTAAACCCCAACTTTAACTGGCTCAAACTTCTCTCTATCATAAACATTTAAATAAACCCCACCGCATTTTTCACCTTCATACTTCGGATCAACAGTCACCTTTTCTATATCCGTCGGCGTAAAGCTAATCGGTTCAAACTTCACACCCGGAAGCTTATAATAGTTAAGCTCCTTTGCGAGTTTTTCCCCATCAATCCAGGGTGCGCCGATCCACTCAAACGGGTGCTGAGTTCCCCTACCCTCAGATACATTCGTACCCTCAATGAAGCAGGTTGCTGTATAGACAATGGCGGTTTTTAAGGTCATCATATTCGGTGAGGGTTTAACCCATGGAAGACCTGTTTGATCAAACCACATCCTTCTTGAATAATTTTCCATCTTAACAACCGTCAAATCAGCTTTTACACCATTTTCAAGCCATCCCTCATCGTTAAACATCTTCGCAAGTTCCCCAACAGTCATCCCATGAGCGACGGGTATAGGGTGAAGCCCAACAAATGACTTAAACCTTGGTTCAAGAATTGGACCATCAACATAAACACCGCGAATTGGATTCGGTCTATCAAGGACGATAAATTTTTTCCCTGTTTCCGCACACGCTTCCATACAATAGCTCATAGTTGAAATATATGTGTAAAATCTCGCCCCAACATCTTGGATGTCAAAGATCAAGATATCAATATCCTTGAGCATTTCCTCGGTTGGTTTCTTCACCTCACCGTAAAGTGAAAATACTGGTATACCTGTCTTTGTATCAACACCGTGAGAAATACTTTTGCCATCCGGGACCTCACCCCTTATGCCATGCTCAGGTCCGAAGAGGGCAACGATTTTAACTCCTTCAATTTCATTTAAAACATCAACTATGTGCCTACCGTCAGGTAAAATCCCAGTGTGATTTGTGACGATGCCTATCTTTTTACCTTTGATTAAATCAAGATGCTTTTCAATTAAAATTTCTGCGCCGATTTTAACTCGGCTTTGTTGAGAAAATGCTAAAGCAATGGCTATAAGGTTCAACACAATAAATTTTCTCATGTTTCATTTGCGATTAATTCATTTTGAGAGAAGAAAAAGGATATTTCTATTTTTGCATTTTCAACAGAATCAGAGCCGTGGACTATATTCTCTTGTTTGTTATCGGCATACAATCTACGGATAGTTCCTTCTTCAGCTTCTTTCGGGTCGGTTGCGCCTATCAACTTTCTGAAATCTTCAACTGCATTTTCCTTCTCAAGAACAAGCGCAACAATTTTGCCCGAACTCATAAAATTCACGAGATCGTTATAGAAATGCCTTTCGCGATGGACATAATAAAAAGCCCCGGCTTGTTCTGGCGTTAGCTTTAACATCTTCATAGCTACTATTTTAAATCCCGCAGATTCAATGTGTGATATCACCTTCCCAATTAAATTTTTCCTGACGCAATCGGGTTTCAAAATTGCCAGCGTTCTTTCCAAGTTTAACCTCCGAAATTTTGTTTTTAATTATCTTCCCTTTTTACTTGCTTTCTTCGGCTTTTTTGACTTTACAGTTTTCTTTCTTGACGATTTCACTTTAGCAGTGCCCATAACAAAAACTTTTCTTTTTGGTCTTTCACCGAGAACTTTTTTAACTGTCTCCCCTATAACAGCTGGATTTTCTATCACATGAATTCCTGCTTCGGACAATGCTTTCATCTTCTCTTGGGCAGTCCCTCTGCCACCCGAAATTATAGCCCCTGCGTGTCCCATCCTTCTTCCAGGCGGTGCCGTTCTCCCTGCGATAAATCCGAAAACGGGTTTGTCAACATAATTTTTAACAAATTCAGCTGCCTCTTCCTCCGCCGTTCCACCTATTTCACCTATCATCACAATTGCTTCTGTCTCGGGGTCATCATTGAAAAGCTTTATTATATCCGTGAACTTTGATCCGATCACCGGGTCTCCGCCTATCCCAACCGAAGTTGATTGCCCGAAACCCAATTCAGTTAATTGTTTTACCGCTTCATAAGTCAAAGTTCCACTTCTTGAAACAATACCGATCGTTCCTTCTTTATGAATAAACCCTGGCATTATCCCGACTTTCGCTTTTCCAGGGGAGATCACACCCGGGCAATTTGGTCCAATTAACCTTGAATTTGTGTGCTTTAGATATTCATAAACTTGGATCATATCTTTCGCTGGGATTCCCTCGGTTATGCAGACGATCAATTTAATTCCAGCATCTGCTGCTTCAATTATCGCATCTGGAGCAAACGGTGCTGGGACGAAAATTATTGATGTGTTTGCACCTTCTTTTTCAACGGCTTCTCTAACAGTGTTAAATATCGGAATTTTTCCGTCAAACAAAGTTCCACCTTTGCCTGGGACAACGCCAGCAACGACATTCGTTCCATATTCAATCATTTGCCTTGTGTGAAATGAGCCCTCACCACCGGTTATACCTTGAACGACAAGGCGGGTGCTTTTGTCAACAAGTATTGCCATATTTCTGCCCTTTAAATTTATTTTTAAAGTCCTAATTTTTGCTCTAAGTTTTTCAGCTTGATTTTTAGCTCATAAAGATCGTTTAATGTATCAAAATCAATAAATTTCAAGCTGTTGCTTATCTCGTGGAAACTACCTGAGAGCAAATTTTTCACCCTTTCTTCCTCAAATTTATCAGCAACTATGAAAATACGACTATTCCACAGATCATAGGCGTGTTTTAACTTTGACAATGCCCGATATATATCTCCTCTAACATTTATTTCAAAAACATATGTGGGAACAGATTGTTTTACACGACGCCAGACGACATCCAACCTTCCAAGGTCAAATTTATACTCTTCCTCAGCGATATAATTCTGAAGTTTTCCTATTTGAATAAGTTTTTGCTTCATCTCCTCATGCAAAGGTTCTTCAGCTTCAGTTCCTTTCGCCCTTTCAAATTTAGAAATTAACTCTTCAGCCAGCGCTTTTTCCAACCGTCTGAAATTTACACCCGCTTTAAATCTAAGTATTTCAGAAGTTGCTTTTTCAAATTCCCATTTATCTTCAGGGAGACAATAAGAGATGTCAAACTCAAATCGCAACTTCCATATCGCCTTTCCTTTGTTAATTTCCTCAGACCACAAGGGTTTATCTTGCTTAAATTTAGTTTTAATATTTCCATAACCTATAACCCCAGCTACAGGTCTTGTAACATAAAATAAAACAACATCCCCTTCTTCCATTTCTGACCACAGTTTTTTCTGTCTATGGCTTAAACCCCAAATATTCCCATTGCGAAACGCATCTTCCCAATTTTTTCTGCTTCCAACCGCCAGCCAATAATTCATTAAACCTCACCAAAATTTCTTTCAATAAAATCAGAAACCCTTAAAATTGTCCCCTCATCAAATTGTTTGCCTATTATCTGCATCCCTATCGGCAAGCCCTTACTGTCAAACCCAGCGGGAACATTTATCGCTGGAACACCAGCGAGATTGACAGAGACAGTATAAATGTCGGAAAGATACATCTGAAGCGGGTCATCAACCTTTTCACCAAGCTTAAAAGCCGTAGTCGGAGATGTCGGTGTTATTATAACATCAACCTTTTCAAACGCCTTATCAAAATCCTCTTTTATCAAGCGCCTTACCTTCTGCGCCTTGCGATAATACGCCTCATAATACCCAGCCGATAAAACATATGTCCCAAGCATTATCCTCCTTTTAACCTCAGGTCCAAAACCCTCACTCCTTGATTTGACATACATCTCATATAAACTTTTCACACCTGAAGCCCTGTACCCGTATCTAGCCCCATCATAACGAGCAAGGTTTGAAGATGCCTCAGCTGTAACAAGAATGTAATATGTCGGGATATTATACTCCGTATGTGGGAGAGAGATTTTTTCAATTATAGCCCCATTCTCACTTAAAAAATCAATCCTTTTTTGAATTGCTTCCCTTACCTCATCATCAAGCCCTAAGGAAAAATACTCTTCCGGGACACCAACTCTCAAACCCTTCACATCCAAGCCAATGAAGCTTAAATAATCAGGGACTGGGACATCTGCACAAGTTGAATCATTTTCATCGTGCCCGGCTATAACCTGTAAGACAAGCGCTATATCTCTCGTTGAATTTGCCAACGGACCTATCGTATCAAAAGACGAAGCAAAAGCCACAAGTCCAAACCTTGAAACCCTTCCATAAGTTGGTTTAAGCCCATAAACGCCACAAAACGAAGCCGGTTGCCTTATTGAACCACCCGTATCAGAGCCAAGAGCAGTCGTACAAAGCCCAACAGCAACCGCCACAGCACTCCCACCACTTGAACCCCCGGGAACTCGCGTCTCATCAAAAGGATTCAAAGTCGGACCAAAATAAGAATTTTCAGTTGAAGAACCCATCGCAAATTCATCAAGGTTCGTCTTACCAATTATTATAGCATCCTCTTTCAAAAGACGTTCAATAACCGTAGCATTGTATAGTGAAAGAAAATTCTCAAGTATCTTTGAAGCACAAGTGCACCGTTCATCTTTAATACAAATGTTATCTTTAACTGCAATGACCATACCAGCAAGCTTTCCAGCGTTGCCTTCATTTAGCTTCTTATCAACTTCAATCGCTCTCTCAATCGCTTTATCCTCAAAAACACTTATAAAAGCATTCAACCTTTCATAACTTTTTATCCTCTCCAAATAACTCTTAACAATGGATTCACAGGTGAATTTCCCCGATTGAAGACCTTCCCTTATATCATCGTAGGTCAAAACATCAAATTTCTTTTTCGTCATTTCCTCTTTGATTTTGTTTTCGCCCTTCCCGAAACTTTCCTTGTCGTCCTTGCTTTCTTTGACTTCCTTTGCGATTTATCCTTCCGAACTTCTTTTTCTTCTAAACTTAAATTAACATCGTCAACTTTCTTTTCATCTTTTACAAATTTTAAATCGTCAAGTTCCTTTGGTTTCTCAATTTCGGGTTGTGCACTTGGTGAAGATATTTCACTGTCAATGTCAATTCCAGTTACACTTTGAAATTCGCTTTGAACATCCTGCATCGCTTTCCTGAATTCACGGATTGCTTTCCCCAAACTTCTTGCTATGTCGGGTATTTTCTTAGGTCCGAAGAAAATCAATATGAAAAGAGCTATTACAAGTAGTTCCCCAAAACCAATGTTATCAAACATACTAACACCTCCAGAGTAAGCTTAATCTTTCTTTTCCGTCTTTTGCTCAATTTCCTTTGGCTTTTCATTCTGGGGTTGTTCTTCTTCACGAAGCGCTTTTTTGAATTCCCTTATCCCAGAACCAAGACCTCGCGCAAGCTCCGGGAGGCGCTTCCCACCGAAAAGTATCAACAATACAATCAAAATTAACAATAACTCTTGCCATCCAAGTCCAAACATCTCAATCACCTTTGGTTTATTTTTGTTCTGTCAAAACTTTTCTGACGAAATTTAAAGAATAAATCAAAGAATTAAAAATTTTTTTGCCATCTATACAACCAAGCACAGGGTCAGAACACCTTTCAGGATGAGGCATCATCCCGAGGACATTTCCACCCTCGTTTATCACCCCGGCTATGTTGAAGACAGAACCATTGGGATTTGACGCTTCATCAACTTTACCATCTCTGTCACAATATCTAAAGACGATGCGATTTTCTTTTATCAATCTATCAAGAGTTTCATCGTCAACATAATAATTCCCATCTCCATGAGCAATTGGAATCTTTAAGACATCCCCTTTTTTACAAAGCGATGTAAAAATTGTTTCGTTATTTTCAACTCTTATATAGACATTTTTGCAGATAAATCGCAACGATTTATTTCTCAAAAAAGCCCCTGGCAAAAGCCCTGCCTCAACCAAAATTTGAAACCCGTTACATATTCCAATCACAATCCCACCTTCATTTGCGAATCTAATGACATCCCTCATCACGGGGGAAAACTTCGCAATAGCCCCAGCCCTTAAATAATCCCCGTATGAAAATCCCCCGGGTAAAATTACAACATCAACATCGCCAACTGATTCATCCTTGTGCCAGATGAATCTGACATCTTGAGAGAAAATCTCGCTCAAAACATAATAAACATCATGGTCGCAATTTGACCCCGGAAAAACGACAACGCCAAATTTAAACTTCCCATCGTACATTTAAAAACTCTCAGTTAGTTTTCAAATTCTTATGTCTTGAATTATCGTATCCTTTAGCCAATTCTTGTCGTCTCGTTCAGGATAATCAGTCGTAAAATGAAGACCGCGACTTTCCTTTCTCATCAACGCGGAGCGAACTATCAAAAGAGCAACTGTTGCAAGATTTCTCAATTCAAGTATTTCAGCTGTCACCTTTGTCTTTTTGTAAAATTCCTCAATCTCATTCGCAATAAGTTCAATTCTCCTTTTCGCTCTTTCAAGTCGCAATGTTGATCTGACAATCCCGACATAATCCCACATCAATTGCTGTATCTCTCTTTTATCGTGGGAAATCAAAACCCATTCCTCAGTGTTAAAAATCCCAGTGTCAATCCAATCAGGTATATTTGGGAACTTAAAGAAATTCTCCTTGACGAACTTTACGGAATCAATCGCAGCTCTTTCCGAAAACACAAGCGCTTCAAGCAGGGAGTTGCTCGCAAGGCGATTTGCGCCGTGAACCCCGGTCATCGCAACCTCTCCAGCAGCGTATAAGCCAACTATTGAAGTCCTACCCCAAAGGTCCGTGACAACTCCACCGCAAGAGTAATGAGCAGCTGGAACGACAGGGATCGGTTCTTTTGTGATATCAATTTTAAATTCAAGGCACTTTTCATAAATATGCGGAAACCTTTCTTTAACGCTGTCGGGGTTTAAATGTGTCAGGTCAAGGTAAACATATTCATCGCCTGATTTTTTAAGTTCTGCGTCAATTGCCCTTGCAACAATATCCCTTGGTGCGAGCGAACCGCGCGGGTCATACTTTTTCATAAAGTCCTCACCTTGCTTTGTCCGTAATATACCGCCAAATCCACGAACCGCCTCAGAAATCAAAAACGCGGGTGAGCCAGAGTTATAAAGTGTCGTTGGATGAAATTGTATGAACTCCATATTTCCAATCTTCGCACCAGCGCGATAAGCCATAGCAACACCGTCGCCAGTTGCAATTAAAGGATTCGTCGTATGAAGATAAACCTGCCCAAGTCCACCCGTTGCAAGCAAAGTCGCCTTTGAAAGAAACTTTTTTACCTCGCCCGTCTTTGAATCAAGCGCATAAACTCCCCAACAATGTATATTATCAAGCTTCTTGCTTTTATCAATCCCAACCAAATGATGTTCCGTGATCAAATCAATCGCAACATGATGCTCGTAAATTCTAACATTTGGATGATTTGCGACTTTTTCAAGTAGAGCTCTCTCAATCTCCCGCCCTGTCAAATCCTTTGCGTGCACAATTCTTCTCCTTGAATGTCCACCTTCCATCCCGAGATCAAGCCGTCCGTTTTGTGTCCTTGTAAATTCAACACCTATCTTTATCAACTCTTCAACCTTTTTCGGACCCTCACGAACCATCAATTCAACCGCTTCCCTCTTGCAAAGCCCAGCCCCCGCATTCAAAGTATCCTGAATGTGAAGCTCATAAGAATCATCCGGCGAAAAAACCGACGCAATCCCACCCTGTGCATAATTTGTGTTTGATTCGGCTTTCTCCTTCTTGGTTATTATGACCACCTGACCATAATCAGCCACTTTTAACGCATAAAATAATCCTGCAATCCCGCTCCCTATAACAAGAAAATCGGAAACTATCTCCATAAAAAATCAAACCTTTATTTCAAGTGATATATCAAGCGCCTTAACCGAATGCGTCAACATCCCGATGGATATATAATCAACTCCCGTCTCAGCAACATCACGAACATTCTCAAGCGTGATCCCACCGGACGCCTCAACTTCAAACCTTCCAGCTATTAAATCAACGGCTTTTCTCATCTCTTCAATGCTGAAATTGTCAAGTAAAATTCTATCAACACCTCCAACTTTTAAAATTTTTTCAACTTCTTCAATACTTTGCGCTTCAACCTCTATTTTTAGATCAAGATTTTTCTCCTTTATGAACCTCAAACATCTTTCAATTGCGTTTTCAACACCGCCCGCAACCGCTATGTGATTGTCCTTTATCAAAATCATATCATACAATCCAAATCTATGATTTACCCCACCGCCTATTTCCACGGCGAGTTTATCAATCAAACGAAGCCCCGGAGCTGTTTTCCTTGTATCAGTAATTTTCGCCTTTGTCCCTTCAACTGCCTTTACAAACTTTCTCGTCAAAGTCGCAATCCCACTCATCCTCTGCAAAAAATTTAAAGCAGTTCTTTCAGCGGTTAAAATGCTTCTGACATCCCCTTTTACAACTCCGATTATATCTCCCTTCTTAACTTCGTCTCCATCGGAAAAGAAGGGGATGAAATTTAAACTTGAATCAAGCGTCCTGAAAACAAACCACACAACATCAATTCCAGCAACGACCCCCTCATCCTTTGAAACGAACTCCGCCTCCGCTTCAATCCTCTCATCACCTATAACAGCCATCGTCGTCACATCACCAGAGCCAATGTCTTCAACAAGAGCTCTTTCAACAACCTCAATTATTTTCTCTTCAAGTTGAAAATTCCTCATCACAATCTCATCTTTCCTTTTCATCCTTTGGATTCAAAACTATTATGTTATCCGCTATTTCATAAATCCTCCCACACTTCTCACATAAAAGCGACTCCATTTCCTCAACATACTTTAAATCAACCTTGCACTTGGGACAAACAAGCGCCTCAACAAACTCCTTGTCAGGCATGACTTAACAATTTTTATTTTTACACGATTTGAAATTCTCAAGGACGAAATTCATAAAAACCTCCGGTGGTTTCACTGGTCTATATGTCTTCGCATCAAGAAAAACATGCTCTGTATAACCCTCCGCTATCAACTCATCATCAACATCCCGATAAACCTCATATTCAAGCCGAAACTTTAAATTTGGAATTTCCTTCATAAATGTTTCAATTCTTAAAAGGTCATCGTAATAAGCTGGTTTTTTAAACCTTGCAAACGCTTCAAGAACAGGGATCAAATAGCCCATCCGTTCAATTTCACTGTAAGGCAAGCCATAATCCCTTAAAAGTTCGGTTCTCGCCCATTCAAAATACTCAAAAAACTTAGCGTGATAAACAAACCTCATTTGATCCGTATCCGCATATCTAACCCTGATTTTATAAATGTGCTTTATCATTCTTCCCAGAACCCCATTTTTCTATATTTTTGAATTCTCATTTCTACGAGTTTTTTCGGTTTTATCTTTGAAAGTTCCTCAAGTTCCTCAATTAAAATCTCCTTCAAAATCCTCGCTGCTTCTTTATGATCGCGATGTGCCCCGCCGAGTGGTTCAGGGACAATCCTATCAATTACGCCAAGTTTTATTAAGTCCTGTGCTGTTAACTTCAATTGTTCCGCTGCTTGTTCCTTATAATCCCAGCTTCTCCAAAGGATACTTGAGCAGGACTCCGGGGCTATGACAGAATACCAGGCGTGTTCAAGCATAAGAACTCTATCGCCAACGCCAATACCGAGCGCCCCACCACTTGCACCCTCACCTATTATAACAACGACTATCGGAACCTCCAACCTTGCCATTTCAAACAAATTTCTCGCTATCGCCTCTGCCTGCCCTCTCTCCTCAGCACCAATTCCAGGATATGCCCCGGGCGTATCAATCAAAGTTATCACCGGCTTGCCGAATTTCTCCGCAAGCTTCATCAAGCGAAGCGCCTTTCTGTATCCTTCAGGATGTGGCATCCCAAAATTCCTGTAAAGATTTGACTTCGTGTCCCGACCCTTCTGCGTCCCTATCACCATAACAGTTCTGTTCTCAAACCTTGCAAAGCCACCTATCATCGCTTTATCATCGCCGAAATATCTATCACCGTGCAACTCAATAAAATCACTCATCATAAGATAAATGTAATCCAAGGGATAAGGTCTATCCGGGTGCCTTGCTATTTGAACCTTCTGCCAGCGAGTTAGATTTGAATAGATGTTCTTTTTTAACTCTTCAACTTTACTTTCAAGTTTTCTTATCTCTTCGCTCAAATCAACACCACCGCTGTTTGCAAACCTGCGCATCTCCTCTATCTTTTGCTCAAGCTCAATTATCGGCTTCTCAAAATCAAGGACAAACTTTGACATATCACTTCTTCGCTTTGTTTGAAATTAATTTTAAAAAAGCCCTGATTAAAATCTCAATGTCAAGCGCAAGCGACTGATTGCGAGCGTAAAAGATATTAAGTCGCTCAATCTCATCGTGGGATAAATTTTCGGAATCTTGGATTTGCACAATCCCAGTCAAACCTTTCTTCCCAAGGAAAACCTCATCATCGGGAGAATCAAGCGGACGACCAACCAAGCTCAAATTTCCTTTCAAAACCTTCGGCAAAAGCAAAATTTTCTCGCCGAAATCGCCAATACCTGCGCCAAAAATTTTTTTAAAATATACCAAAGGATACACAAAAATCAAAAGCGGAAGTGAAAAAATAATGTCAAAGACCCTCTTTGAAAAACGATTCAAAAATTTGTTTATGTTGTAATCAATGTCAAGAACAGGTATATCATCAAGCGAATCAACACTCCCCTTGCTTAAAATTAAATCCGAACCCAAAAGAGCCAACTTGAAATTAACGCTTCTATCCCTCACCCGCCCTATTATTGAAAGGATGTCAAAATAAGAAATCTCACCGCTGACGAATATGACATCGTCAATTTTCTTCTCACGAATTATCTTCTCAACCATTGAAATCCCACCTATAACCTCAACCCCATCAACCCTTTGTCCAACATTTTTCATATCAAGTTCAACTATCCCGACAATCTTGACATTTTCGCTCGTCTTCCCCTTTAACTTCCTTATCAAAACTTTCGCATTCTCCCCTGAACCAACAACTATCACCCTTCTCGCATCAATCCTTACATTTATAAAAGGAATTCTACCGAAAACCCTTACGATAAACCTCCACCCAGGGAGAAAAATAGAATTAAACAAAGTCATCGCAAGAAAAATCATCCTGCTGAAAGCATAATCCTTAAATAAAAAGGTCATCGTTGACAGAACAAGCGAAGAAAACCAAACGGAAATCAATGTATACCCGATTGAAAATTTTCTATTTGTGTAAACACCGAACGAGTAAAGCGTGAATAAAACCACAATCGGTGGAACGATCAAAACCTCAGGGTAAGCATACCTTGGGAGGGCAAATATCGCCCCGAATCTTAAAAATTCCCCAAGCAAAAAAGAAAACACGACAAAGAGAAAATCAACCAACATCTCCCAGTAATTTTTAAAAACCTTGCTCAAAAAAGCGATGAATCCCCTGACGAAAATCCCGATTCTCAAGATAACGCTTAAAAGGGCAAACTCTTTGAAATGTTTCTTAACAAAAATTCTCATCGCATCGTAAAAAACCTTGACCTCGTCAATACTGCTTCTTTTTGTGCTCTCCCCTTTGAAGTGAATTATTTGAGTCGTCGGAACATAATAAATTTTCCAGCCGGCTTTTTTTATCCTGTAACACCAATCAATGTCCTCCCCATACATAAAAAAGTCCTCATCAAGCCCGCCAACCTTTTCATAAACTTCCCTTCTTATCATCATAAACGAACCACTCACAGCGTCAACCTCAACGATTTCGTCAGGGTCAAGATATGTGAGGTTATACTGGGCGAAAATTTTACTCTTTGGGAAAATTCTCGCAAGCCCGACCATCTTCGTGAAAGCAACCCAAGGCGTTGGAAAACTCCTACGACAAGCAAGCTGAAGCGTCCCATCCGGATTTAAAACTTTACATCCTACCATCCCACACTCGGGATGTGACTCAAGGAAAGAGATTAAAACCTTGAAAGTGTCCTCCTGAACAATCGTATCAGGATTTATGAGCAAAATATATTTCCCCTTTGCAAGTTTCAACGCTTGGTTGTTCGCCCTTGCAAAACCCACATTTTCCTTATTAACTATCAAATTAACCTCGGGAAACTTCTGCCTTACCATATCAACACTTCCATCTTCGCTTGCGTTGTCAACGACAAATATCTCAGCATTTATCCCAACCGTCGCTTTCTTAATTGAATTTAAAGCGTTCTCAAGAAACTCCTTCACATTGTAATTCACAATGATTATTGAAAGGTCAACCCCCATCTTTCCTTCTCTTGAAGAATTTTAAAAATCTCTGTGAAAACATAAGACGCAAAACCATAAAAGCAGCTTCAAAAACTATCTTCTTGCTCATTTTTGATACCCCAGACCTCCTCTCAACGAAAATTATCGGATGTTCCTTAATCCTCATACCTTTGTAGTACGACTTCACCGTAAACTCAATTTGGAAAGCGTATCCATTTGACTTGATTCTGTCAAGTTCAACCTTTTCAAGTGCTCTTTTAGAAATACATTTAAAACCGCTCGTCAAGTCCTTAATCGGGACTCCGGTGAACTTCCTCGCATAAGCATTGGCAAAGTAACTTAACAAAACCCTTGAAAATGGCCAGTTCATCACCGAAACCCCGTGAGAATACCTTGACCCAATGACTATATCATAACTGTCAAGCGTTCCCTTGAGCAACTCAGGTATTACCTTTGGGTCGTGTGAAAAATCTGCATCCATTTGAAAAACATAATCGTAACCGTTCGCCAACGCAAATTTAAAACCCTCAACATATGCGGTCCCAAGCCCAAGCTTCCTGGGTCTTTGAATCAAATGAACTCTCCCCGAAAATTTCCCCTGCATTTCCCTCACAACCTCAGCCGTCCCATCAGGCGAATTATCATCAACGATGAGAACATCAACCCTGGCGTCAGCAAAATCTTTTATTTTCTCCTCCTGGCTTAAAACCTGCGGTATTAACTCCTTCACATTCTCAGCTTCATTATATGTCGGAATTACAACAAGGATTTTCATTAACGCTCAACTTTTATTTTTGAAAAAATCAACGATACTTCCAATCACATAATCAACTTCATCATCTCTTAACTCTGGAAACATCGGCAAAGATAGCACCTCCCGTGAGCATTTTTCAGCGATAGGGAAGTCACCCTCTTTATAACCAAAATAAGAAAACGCCTTTTGAAGATGAAGCGGGATCGGGTAATGAACCGCCGTTTGAATCCCTCGCCCCTTCAAAAATTCAATCAATTCATCTCTCCTGTTTGTCCTTATAGTGAATTGATGATAAATATGTTTATTATACGGCTCAGCGTAAGGGGTAATTATTGAATCAATGTCCTTTAACGCATTTGAATATCTATTTGCGATCTCAATCCTTCTTTTGTTCCATTCATCAACATATTTTAACTTCACAAGCAAAATCCCTGCTTGCAAAGTATCAAGTCGGCTGTTTACCCCAAGCAATTCATGGTGATATCTTTTCTTTGAGCCGTGGACACGAATCATTCTGATTTTCTCTGCTAAATCATCACTGTTAGTGACGACCATACCAGCATCGCCAAATGCCCCGAGATTTTTCGTCGGGAAAAAACTGATACATGCTATATCCCCAAAAGTGCAAACTTTTCTCCCTTTATATTCAGCGCCAAACGCTTGAGCGGAATCTTCAATCACATAAAGGTTATATCTTCTTGCTATGTCAAGAATTTTCTCCATTTCGGCTGGCTGACCGTAAAGATGAACCGGAATTATCGCCTTTGTTTTTTCAGTTATCTTATCCTCAATAAGTTCTGGATTTATATTATATGTTCGCTCGTCAATATCAACATAAACAGGTTTGCCACCAAGTAAAACTATCGTCTCGGCAGTTGCGACAAATGTAAAAGGCGTCGTTATGACCTCATCACCGGGCTTTAAACCAATCGCCATAAGCGCAATTTGAAGCGCATCCGTCCCCGAAGCAACACCTATGGCGTGCTTAACACCGAGATACCGAGCAACACTTTGTTCAAACTCCTTAACTTCTTCGCCAAGTATAAAATCACCCCTGTTTAAAATTTTCTGAATCACATTGTCAATCTCCTCTTTCAAATTTAAATACTGCCTCACCGGCGTGAAAATCGGAATTTCCATTTAACTTCCAAATTTATTTAAGTTTGACCTCTTCCAGAAAGAATGTGCAAAATAGTGTAAGCGATTATCTTCAAATCCATACGAAGCGACATATTTTCAATGTAAAAAAGGTCATACTGTAGTTTCTTCTTCACATCTTCAATTGACTCGTCATATTTATACTTTACCTGAGCCCAACCCGTGATGCCGGGCTTCACCTTTAATCTCCTCTTGTAAAGCGGAATTTCCTTTGAAAGCTTTTCAACAAAAACAGGTCTTTCAGGTCTTGGTCCGATTAAACTCATATCTCCCTTTAAAACATTTACAAATTGAGGAATTTCATCAAGGTGCAATTTCCTTAGGATTTTACCAACTCGCGTAACCCTTGGGTCATTTTTCATAGCCCAAGTTGGACCTGTAAGTGCTTCAGCGTTTTCATACATTGAGCGGAACTTGTATAATGTGAATATCTTCCCATCCTTTCCAACTCTTTCCTGTTTATAAATCACGGGACCGCGAGAATCAATTTTGATTAAAATCGCTATCAAAATCCATAACGGCAGACCAGCAACAAGGACGATCAACGAGACAACTATGTCAATTAATCTCTTCACGACCCTTTCCCACGGTTGCATTATCTCAGGCATTATTTCAATCAATGGGAAACCATAAATTTGATTCGTCCGCGCCTGACCACTTATCGCATCATAAAGGTCGGGGACAATTTTAAAATTAACATCTCCTTCACACTTTCCGATCAACTCAAGCAATCTATCATGTTCACTTGAATCAAGTGCGAAAATCACTTCTTTAACCTCGTTCTCCTTTATTATCTCGTTTATCCTATCAGCACTGCCAAGAACTTTAACACCTTTATACTCGCCCCCTTTTCTTTTATCAGTTCTAACGAAGCCGACAACTCTATAGCCAAGCGCGGGATATTTCAAAATCAAATCAAAAATTTCCTTTCCTTTATCATTGAATCCAACGATAATTGTATTCCTTGCTCCAATTCCAGCTTCAAGAAGTTTCCTTTGAAATGTCCTCACACTTAACCTTCCAACTGAAACAAGCGAAAGGACGAGAAACCAATAAATCAGAATTAACAATCTTGAGTTTGCGGGCGAATTCGTTGATATATCATCAATGAAGATGGCAAAAAACAACACCAAAACACCAAATGTAACAGCTTTGAAAACCGTTATGAGTTCATCAAGGCGAGATTTAGCATACCAAGATTGATAAAGCCCGAAAAACCAAAACAGAACAAGCCAGTAAGCAGTTATGACAAACATAGGCAGAGTAAATTCTGGCCTGGCATAATACTGAAACAAACCACTTTCAACCCTGATGAAATAATAAAGAGCCCAGCTAAAGAAAAACATCATCACATCAACACACAACACAACTATTTTTTCAACCGTTTTTGACACTTTGATAGAGCTTTTTTCTTTTACTTAAAACCTCTTCATATACCTGAGCAACCCTTGACAGCATTTTATCAAGCGTGAAGTTTTCAATTGCTTTCTTTTGTCCAGCTTTCCCCATGAACTCGCGCAACCTTACATCACAAGCGAGTTTTCTTATCGCATCAGCAAAGGCATTTACATCCCCGGGTGGGACAAGATAACCATTAACCCCATCCTCAACAAGCTCAGGAACTCCGCCCACACGGGTTGCAACAACCGGCAGACCCGACATCATCGCCTCAATGATCGTCAAAGGTAAACCTTCCCATTTCGAAGGCAAGACAAAAATATCACTTTCAGCAAGTATATTAGGAATGTCAAACCTTTCACCAAGCAAAATAACTCTTTCGTTAAGGGAATTCTTCAAAATATATCTCTCAACTTTTCTACGCAGTTCACCATCACCGACAATTTGAAGTTTTACCTCCGGAACTAACTTTACTGCATCAATTAACAAGAATAAATCCTTCGGAGGTGCGAGTCGCCCAACAAATGTAACTATCACTTTATCAGAAGATTTACGATAATCCCTTGAAATACAGAGAAACTCCGTCGGATCAATACCATTGTGAATCACAACGAGCTTGTTTTCATCTGCAACTTTAAATTTCAAAGCGAGTTTTTTATCAAACTCCGAAACGCAAATAATTTTGTCAGTCACATATCCAGCTAACTTTTCAAGTTGTGCAAGCAAAAACCTTTTCCAATACTCTCTGCCCTCTGTAAAAACCCATCCATGCGCAGTGAAAATTATCGGCTTGACATTTAAAACAGCTGACCAAAACCTTGCGATTAAACCCGCTTTTGTGCTGTGAGCGTGAATTATATCAGGTGAAAACTCCTTTATCGCCTTTCTAACTGGAATAAACGCCCTGATATCGTTAAAAACATGGAACCTACGGACGAAATATGGATTCACAAATAATTTCACACCGAGCTTTTCAGCTTCTCCCAATAATTTCGGCTCAGGCGCCGAAACCAAACCGATTTCAAAACCATGCGCAGAAAAATATCTCATTAACTGTAGAACATGCATTGAAGCGCCACCAAATCCAGCCGATGTCACAACATAAAGTATCCGCACAAAATCAATTTAATTTGTTTTTCAATTTCGCAATGCCAAACATAAAACCCAAAATTATCCAAAAATGTCGCCAGTGAAGCGTATCTATGACAAAACTTTGAACCAAAATCCCAACCAAAGAACTGAAAATCCAACACATATCTTGAAATTTCGCCTCGTCCGATTTCAAACTCTTAAAAATTTCATAAATCCCAGCGAAAACACCAACTCCCAACGCCATCAAAAAAATCCCGAAGCCAAATAATCCATTTTCCGTTAAAACTCTCAGATATAAACTATGCGCCGATGGGGTTAATCTTAACATCGGTCCACCAATTGACTTTTGATAGTCAACTGAATAATGCTCAAACTGCCCCGGACCGACCCCAAGCGGATAGCTTTTCACCATTTCAACACCCGCCCTCCACGCCATCGCTCTACCATAAATGTCATACCATTGCAATCCCCTAAATCTGAAACTTTGCCTAAATGTCTCAAGCAAAAACGGCACCGAAATTAAACCAATGATAACCGCAACCGAAAGTGCGATAAAAAATCTTTTACTTCGCCTTGCGAAAATTGAAATTAAACCTATAACAGCAATGCCACTTAAAAGATTTAAAAGCGAACCTCGTGAAAATGTCAAAACCACCGAAATTAGAAGAAACAAAAACATCAAAAGATATTTAACAATTTCCTCCTTTCTACCGAACAAAATTCTCGTCATCGCAAATAAAGCACCGGTTGTCATAAACGCACCTGCGACATTAGGGTCCTTAAAAAAACCAGCGGGTCTTCCAAGCCGTCCTTGAACAAATAATAACAAAATCATAACTACCAAAACGATCGCCGAAATCATAACCGCAATCATATAAAATCTTTTTACCTCATTCCAGGTATCTAAGTCCTTGATATATCCAGCAAAATAATACGCAAGCGATATGGTGTAAATTGTGACAAAAGCAAAAAACACACTGCGCTGTAGAGAGACACCTAACGGAATTTGTATCAAATTGATCAGAACATAAGCGAACAAAAGATAAAAAAGCGGATTGTCGCTCCATTTTACATCACCTTTTATCGCTCTTTTCAACCACGAACTGAAGAAGACAAAATCAACGGGCGCTGGTTCAAACTCAAGTCCCCAAAGAAACATCAATCCAGCGTTTGCCTCATGTTTTGTCAAGGTAATCCACAAAAAACCCAAAGCGAACATTAAAATCCACATGCCATAGTAATTCACAAAAACTCCGAAAAACGGCAACACAAGGGAAAGCACAAACAAAACATTCCGAATCTCAACTTTGGGAACATACTGGGTATTTTGCCTTGCTATTTCCATATTTTGGTGTTAAAAACGCGCCTTATGTATTTTAAAAGTGAAAAAGTGGAAACAGCACAAAAAACGGGAAAAGAAATTTTCCCATCACAAAGAAGTTTATAATAGGAGTTTAGTTCTTTTTTCTCCATATCCCATAGCTTTGCGCTCAATCCGCTAAATCCATACCATTGTTTATGCCGATATCCAAGTTCAAATTCAATTATAGCACCAGCATAACCAGATAAAAGTATGTTTAGCCATAATAAATAATCTTCCCCGTATCTTTTTGACGGTTCAAACCTAAACGGCAAATCGTTCAAAAGCATAACTGAAGATGTAACAAAAACATTTTTAAAAAGCAACCTTTTCCCCGAAATTTTTTTGAATTGAATTTCCCCAAAATTATTTGCGTAAAAAGGAGTTTCGCCTTTTTTTAAAACTTTTACCCTATGTCCTGTAATCGCAAAAGCAGGGTTTGAAACCATAAAATTATATTGAACTTCAATTTTCTTCGGATGCCAAGAATCATCCGAATCAAGAAAAGCGATGTATGGCTGACTCGCATTATCCCATCCCGTATTTCGCGCAGACCCTGGACCCTTATTATTTTCATGCTCAATCAATTTTATCCACCCCGACTCATAACTTTTAATTATTTCCCTTAAATAAGTCCTTGCTTCTTCATTGCTACCATCGTCTACTATTATAACCTCGGCAGGTCTCAAAGTTTGAACCCAAACCGAATCAACAGCTCTCTTTATTGTCTCCTTACAATTATAACAGGGTATGACAACGCTTACAGGTGCTCTCATTTAAAAATTGCCTTTGTTTTCACAAATGAATGGATGGAGATTTTCTCACCCTCATCAATAACGAAAAACCATATATACAACGCAAACATCAAAAGCAAAGCAGTTGAAAAAATAAGT
>Ga0272445_1001307_pt1 | contig 19734 bp, 21 predicted proteins | sample YNPCB0031_FD_194404 | JGI IMG/M metagenome (GOLD analysis project Ga0272445, IMG submission 194404) | Hot spring sediment microbial communities from Yellowstone National Park, WY, United States - YNP-CB-003-1 | ecosystem: Environmental > Aquatic > Thermal springs > Hot (42-90C) > Sediment... | reverse complement strand
TGCTATTCATGCGGGTTTTACGACTGGATTGATGATTTAAGATATGAGTTCATAGATGAACTTAATCTAAATGTTAAAATAGCCTCTATAGATGAGGTTAAGCTTGGTGTTTATAGTGTTGTATATGCGATAAGTTAATAGTTTAAACCGATATAATAATGGTTGGTCAAATCTCTACTTATTAAAGTGAACCATATATAATCTGAACTTATTAATAAGGTAATCACTATAGCTTAAATCACCTATCATATATTTAGAACTTTAAGGATGCAGCAACTGAGTGATTATGTTTGGCTATAGTCAGTTTATAAGAGTGGAAAAGTTTTACGAAATACCATAATCAACGGCAAAATCTTTAAGTCGCCTATCCAACTTAGGATACTGTTAAATTAAGTCTTAGGCTTAGTGAGTCTACTACATGCCAATTTGGCAATATCCAACTTAGGGACCTGGTAACTTAACATATTGCATCTAACATCCTAAGTTGCCGTGTTCTAACTTAGAATGAGGTGGTTTCAAAATATTTAAGTTTATCATATTCCATATCTCATATGTATTATTATGCATGTGAATGTTATGATTGCTGGAATATTATGGCTATTCTTCATATCTTATTATTGCTCTTCTGAATGTTAAGCCATGAGTTGAATCTCTCTATGGCTGATCTCATTACTTTATATTCCTCCTCATCATATGGTATTTGTCTTCTCCCATTCCTAGGATTTACGGGTATGTTTGCTTTAACTCCATCCTTCTCCAGCCTATCCCTTACCTCATATGTATTGTATGCTGAATCTCCATAAAACTCTTCAGGCTTATTTTTCATCTTATCGTTAGATTGAACATCTTAGAGTTGTGGGTGTTTCCTGGGCTAATAGCTACGGATATAGGTTTTGATCCCTCATCAACTATTACGTGTATCTTCGTCCCCTTCCTATGTTGAATCCATCGTATCCTACCTCCTCACCCCCCTTTAGCCTCTACTGTTGTGCTATCTATTGCTATACGTCTACAGCTTCTCATGGATGTGAGGAACTCAATTATCTTATCCCATACTCCAGCCTCCTGAAGTCTTCTAAGTAATCTCCATGCAGTTACGTATGATCCATACTTTCTAGGCATTTCACGCCACCTACAGCCAGTAGTAACAACATATAATATACCGTTGATCAATGACCTGTCATCGCTTAAAGCCCTCCTACCCCTCTTAGGCTTAGGTGGGAGGAAGGATGAAATAACACCCCACTCCTCATCACTCAACTCACGAAACTCCATAAACAAAATAAGCAACAGAAAAATTAAATATTTTGAAACCACCTCAATAGTAAAGTTTTATTCTTAACTGTTAAGTTATACTGGTGATTCACTATTTATTTCAGCAGGGTTAGAAAGATGAGGTGTTCAGTATGTGGTGGAGAATCTATAGGTATATCGGAGATTCTTAAGGTGTGTAGGGAGTGTATTATTAATAGGTTTAGTGAAGCATTACCGTATATTCGTCATGCTCATTTTAAGGCTAGGTCTATGTATGGCTTACCTATTAGCCCTCCGAGAGATGGTGGGGGATTAAGATGCACTATATGTTCAAATCAATGCATTATTGGTCCCGGAGGTGTGGGGTATTGTGGATTAAGACTTAATGTTAATGGTAGATTTCAAAGTAAAGCTACAAGCAGTAGGGCTTTATTATATGCGTATAAAGATCCTCATGTAACGAATTGTTGTGCAGCGTATTTTTGTCCTGCAGGCACTGGGCTTGGCTATCCTAAGTTTGCCTACACCAATGGTCCTGAATATGGATACTATAATTATGCTGTCTTCTTTTATGGCTGTAACTTTTCATGTCTATATTGTCAAAACTTTTCACATAAGAATCTATTTGAAGCTAATGAGGTTAGTATTGAAAGCTTTACTAGAAATGTTGTTAGGGATCGATCGATATCCTGCATATGTTATTTTGGAGGCTCTCCTGAGCCTAGTTTACCATTTGCTATAGCTGCTTCTAGGAGGATTCTTGAGGAATGTCGTGGGCGAATTGTTAGGATATGTTTTGAGTGGAATGGATGTGGGAACAGGATACTTGTAGGAAGGGCATCTGAGCTTTCTCTCATATCTGGTGGGAATATAAAATTTGATCTTAAATGTTTTGATGAGAAGTTAAGTATAGCGTTGAGTGGTGTCTCGAATAGGCAAGCATATGAAAACTTTAAGTTTATTGCTGAAAAATACTATCCGGAGAGAAGAAATATACCTGTTCTAAATGCTACAACTCTACTTGTACCTGAATATGTTAATGTAGATGAGGTTGAAAAAATAGCTTTATTCATAAGTGAAATAAATGATGAAATACCCTATAGTCTTCTCGTCTTCTATCCTAACTTCATGATGGTTGACATGCCCATAACACCATTGAAACAAGTTGTTGAATGTTACAAAGTAGCTAAGAAGTATTTAAAAAACGTTTATGTTGGAAATTTACACTTAATAGGTTTTAAATCGATGCATCATTTTCAATCAGCTATAAACAACATCTAACTGTAAACATTATATTCTTTCATCTGTGAAATATGTTAGAATAACTCAATCTAACCTACACATAAATAATTCTTTAAATAACTTATAATGGGAAAATAGGATAGATGAAGCTGTGGGTAAATAAATTTTTAAGCTCTTCCCCTAATTAATTACACTTGGTGATTACATGTCTGGAATTCGTGAGGTTCCTGAAGGCTTAGTTGCTTGGGAGAGAATTTCAGCCCATTCCCACATTATGGGTTTAGGTCTTGAGGGATTGAAAGCTAAGTTTATTGGCGATGGAATGGTTGGTCAAACTGAAGCTAGGGAAGCTGCAGGTATTATTACACGGCTTATTAAAGAGGGTAAGTTTGCAGGTAGAGCAATACTTATGGCTGGGCCCCCCGGAACTGGTAAGACAGCTATAGCGGTGGCAATAGCTAAGGAGCTTGGGAAGGATGTACCGTTTGTACCTATTGCTGCAAGTGAGGTTTACAGCGCTGAAATGAAGAAAACAGAGTTTCTAACTCAGGCTTTACGTAAATCTATCGGTGTTAGAATACATGAGATACGTAAGATATATGAAGGGGTTGTTAAGGAGCTTTCAATACAGAAGGAGCCCCACCCATACAATCCCTACATGCAGGTTCCTACCGGAGCCGTTATGAAGCTTGCAACTAAGGATGAAAGCAAGAAGTTAACAATGGATCAATCGTTTGCAATGCAGATAGTTCAGCAAGGAATAGAAACTGGGGATATTGTACAAATAGATGCTGATGGAGGTAGAATAACTAAGCTTGGTAAAAGCAGGCAATCTATTGAAGAGAAGAAGGTTGACCTAACAGCTGTCGAGGTTCTCGATATTCCATCAGGACCTGTAATGAAGGAGAAGGAGTTTGTATATACGTTGACGTTGCATCAGCTTGACGTTATGAATTCAAGAAGTGGTGGAGGTATATTTAGCTTACTGTTTGGCGGTGGTGGAAGGGAGATTGATGCTGAGGTAAGAAAGGAGGTAGATAATGCTGTAAGGGAGATGGTTCAAAATAAGAAGGCTGAAATAATACCTGGAGTAGCTTTCATAGATGAATGTAGCATGCTCGATGTTGAAAGCTTTGCCTTTCTAAATAGAGCTTTAGAACAGGATTTATGTCCAATAATAATATTTGCAACGAACAGAGGTATAACAACAATAAGAGGTACAGATATAAAGTCGCCGCACGGTATGCCTCTAGATCTTCTGGATAGGCTATTAATTATAAATACCAGACCTTATAATGCTGAGGAAATAAGGAAAATACTTGAGATCAGATCTAAAGCTGAAAAGATAGAAATTGAGGATGAAGCTCTCAATCTTCTTACTAAGATAGGTGTTGAAACATCTCTTAGACATGCTGTTCAACTTATGGCTCCGGCAAAGGTGATTGCTGAAAGTGAAAATTCAAAGATAATAACAAAGGCTCATGTTGAAAGAGCTAACTTCCTCTTCGCAGATATAAAGAGGAGTGTTAGCTATCTTCATGAATATGAAAAGCAGTTCCTGGTTTAACTATAGGGTACATTTAAACACTGCGGTTTTAAGTTTTCCATGCATTACGTACCTTACATCAGCTATGTTAATACCGAGCTCTAAAGCTGTTTTAAAAAACTTTTGCTCAGCTGCTGTGATCAGAGTTAATGTTAATCCACTATAAGTATTTAAGATTGCTTCTAGGAATCCCTTATATAGTTTCTCAACGTATCTAATTCCTTTTTCTCTTAGGCCATATGGGGGATTAACCATAATATGTTTAGGATCCAAATCTACGTATGAATCCTTCCTCACAGCATCTCTGAGAAATATTTTAACTGTATCATCAACTTCGGCTGAAACCAAGTTTTCATATGCTCCCTGAATATGTTTAGACGATATTTCAAAACCGTAGATTCCATAGTAATCATAGTTAACACTATCCCATAATGCTTCAGAAACTCTCCTATATACTTCTTCATCGTGGATTTTTAATTTTTTAAATGCATAGCTCTTTCTAAATTTTGATATTGGAATACTCCTAGCCATAAGTGCTGCTTCAATAACTATTGTTCCACCACCGCACATTGGGTCGAGAATAGGCTCTTTATTCCATTTGGAGTATAGAAGCATTGCTGATGCAATAGTTGGTTTAAGAGCTGCTGGATGATTATAGATTCTATAGCCTCTTTTATGTAGCGACTCTCCTGTTGTATTTATACCAATAACTATTTCTCTATCTCTAATTAAGCATAGAAATTCAACATCCGGATTATCTAGATTAACCTTTAACTTAGCGCCTTTCTCCATCATGTAGCCATCTATTATACCTTTACCGATACTAGCAGCCGCCTCAATACTTGTAAATTCATGGATACCAGTTCTCGCAACTCTTACAGCAAAGGATTGATCTGGCTTTATGTATTCAGAATAGCTTAAACCTTTAGCTATTTTATAAATATCATTTAAATCGTTGAATTCGCCTTTGTAGAGAACTACTATGAGTTTATGAATCGTTCTCGACATTATGTTAGCAATATAAATATCCTCAATACCTCCTTTAAAAAATACTTTATTAACATCTATACTTACACTACGCTTAGTAATTTTTCTAATCTCCTCTCCACATATATCCTCCATTCCCCAGTTTGTTGTAGCTATAAGATTGTACATGGCAATACTAAATCTTTAAATTCTTTTGATATAAATGTTTAAGATGATGGGGTTAGTGGTTAAGATTAGAACTTGGTTAAATATTTTAAAGTTTAAGGTTAAATTTTACTCTAGACTATCGGAGTTAGGTGAAGTAGCTCGTAGATACTTTGTTATGAATGCTTTTGATGGAGTATTAGCGATTCTTGGGTTGATAGCTGGAGCACATATTTCTGGAAATGCTAATCCTAGAGTAGTTTTAGGCTCCGGCTTAGGACTATCCTTAGCAATGTCGATTTCAGGGTTTTCAGGAGCATATATAGCTGAAAAAGCAGAGAGAAATCGGCAGTTAAGAGAAATTAAGAAAGCGCTTTTCATAGATGTTAATGGAACAGTACTTGATAAGGCTATGAATTTATCAGTAGTGTTAGTAGCGCTTATAAATGCTATGGCTCCTCTAGTAACATCTATGCTAGCTCTAGCACCCTATGTTTTAGCAATGTCCAACATTATAACGTTAATGGAGGCTTTTACACTCTCGCTACTAGTAATATCATTAATGCTGTTTACACTAGGCTACTTCCTAGGGAGAGTTATTGGTAAAACGCCGTTAAGGTATGGTTTAATAATCCTAGTTATAGGGTTGGCTGTAGGTTTCCTAGTGATGATTTTAACGTGGTAGATGAAAAACTTAAATAAGGTTTCTATCAAGCTCTTTCATCATTTAGTATATGTTAAGGTCTCTCGTAACAGCGATTCAATACAGACTTTATGAAGTTAACTTCCCTAACCGTGCAGAAAAGAATGGATCAAAACATAAGCTTTACTTGATGGGAACTAAGGTTTAAATAAGTTGTGAAATAATATAGTAAGCGTGAGTGTTAGTATAAGAAGGCTTGTCCTAGATGTATTAAAACCAAGGGAAGTTACAATAGTGGATGTTTCTAAAGCGTTATGCAGTGTTGATGGGGTTGAGGAGGTAGATGTAGTAGTGACTGAAGTAGATGTGAAGACTGAAACTATAAAGCTAACAATTAAAGGACCGAACATATGCTATGATGATATGGCTAAAGTTCTTATAAATTATAGCTGTGCTATTAGAAGTGTGGATGAAGTAAATGTTTACAAACATAGACCGGAGATAACTTAATCTTCATCAAGCTCTATTGCAAATATTTTACTATTAGTACATTTTAGTAGTTTCTTAGAGTCTTCTGGAAGCTTGGAAGTAATTAGAACTGCATTCTTCACTTTAGCATCAAAACACTTAATGTAAAACGAAAGTATATCGGTATCGGAGGGGTTTAGCATTACATTTAAGGCGAGGTACTTCGAGCTATCATTTATAATAATGTCAAACCTATGTTTAATTCCGGAAACTCCTTCAACTTCACAGTTGTACTTTATGTTCTGCATATAATTACCAGACACTTATATTTAAAGTAATTAACCATGATTAGGTTATCCTTAAAAGTTTTTCTTTAAAAACTTACTAATTTTGCCTTTTTTTTTGTTGCTTTTAAAAATAGCTTTACGATTTAATCTCAATAATCGTACTTCTACATTAAATCGATATGAAGAAGTAATGTTGAATTTCTGTCTCTATTATATGTGTAAGTTGTTTCAAAATATTTAAGTCCTTCATAATTCATATGAATTACGAAATTCGAAATTAAGCTTTAAAGCTTAAGAATTGATATGCTTATATTATCTTATTAAGTTTAATTTCCATCTTTACCCTAAACTTAATCTTAGACTTTAAGGATTAAATATTTGGGGGGTGATTTTGATATAATATCAAATACTGACATCTAGATCTGTAGCTACTTATTATTTATTATCCATGACTCACCATGCTCTGTTACTTCCTTCTTCCATATTGGTACTTCATGCTTTACTCTTTCAACTATTTCCATTAATGCCTGAAACGCCTCTCTTCTATGTTCTGCTGCTACAAATACGTAGAATGTTTCCTCTCCAACCTCTGCTTCTCCAGCTTTATGGTAAATTCTAACATCAATTACTTTATACTTATCTATTACTTCTTCAGCTATTCCCTTCATTCTCTTTAATGCTTCATCACTATATACTTCATAAACTAATCTTAAAACCCTCCCTTCATTTTTCCCTTTTTCCCTAACTACTCCAATAAATGATGCTATGCATCCGATTTTACCCATGTTTTCATTTTCTATTTTATCTATAACCTCCTTAACGTTTACCTCTTTATTCTCCACTATAGCTACATCCATGTAGACACCAAACAATTTATTAATGCGCTAGATATTTTAAAATTTTAGGTTGGTAATGTGAAGGTTTCTGTAGTTATACCGACATATAATGAGCGGGAAAATCTTCCATTACTTATTGATAGATTATTTAAGGCTCTTAGCAGCTTTGATTTTGAAATTATTGTTGTTGATGATAATAGTCCTGATGGCACATGGATGGTAGCTGAATCCCTTATGCTGAAGTATGGTGGGAGGATTAGGGTTCTAAGAAGATGTGGTAAGCTTGGACTAGCTTCAGCTATTATTGATGGATTTAGGCTTTCCCAAGGGGATATTGTAGCAGTTATGGATGCTGATCTTCAGCATCCTCCTGAAGCTATTACGAGTCTTATTAAGCCGATTGAGGCCGGAGATGCTGATCTAGTTGTTGCTTCAAGATATGTTAGGGATGGGGGTATTGAGGGATGGAGTTTCTGGAGGGTTCTTGTCTCCCGTATAGCTACCTTAATATCTCATATTATTCTACCGGAAACTAGAGGTATTAAGGATCCTATGTCAGGCTTTTTTATTTTAAGAAGGAATATTATTAATGGTCTTTCTTTCAACCCTAAAGGCTATAAGATTTTGCTTGAAGTTCTTGTTAAGGCTAGATTATTAAGGGTTGTTGAGGTCCCCTATGTTTTTAGGGCTCGTAGATTTGGAAGTAGTAAGCTTAACTTTAATGAGTATGTGAATTTTTTGGTTCATGTCTTTAGGCTTTCAAATTACCGTCCATTAAAGTTTGCTATTGTCGGCTTAAGCGGTATTCTTGTTAATCTTGGATTGCTTGAGCTACTTATTCGTTTTAGATTAAATATTTATTTAGCAAGTGCATGTTCAATAGAGACATCAATAGTAAGCAATTATCTACTTAATACCTTATGGACGTTTAGGGGTAGGCTTAGGAGTGGATTTATTAAATCTCTTGTTAAGTATCATTTCGCAGTTGCATTAGGAGCTTTAATAAACTGGATTGTGTTCGCTATATTGGTGTTTCTAGGTTTTCACTATATCGCATCACAACTTATCGGAATTCTTATAGGTTTCTTGGTGAATTATGCTTTAAGTGAGTATTATGTCTGGAGCTAGTATTTTAACGGAGGATGAGATTAAAAGGTTTAGTAGACAAATTAAGCTGTTCGGTGTTGATGGTCAAAGGAGGATAAAATGTTCAAGTGTTCTTGTTGTTGGTGTTGGTGGTCTTGGCTGTTCAGCATTGATGTATCTAGCATCAGCTGGTTTTGGTAGGATTGTATTTATCGATAACGATGTTGTTGAGATTAGTAATTTAAATAGGCAGGTACTTCATTGGGAGGAGGATGTTGGAAGGGTTAAGGTTGAATCAGCTATTTGGAAGCTTAAAAAGATTAATAGTAATACCCAGTTTGAGGGTTTAAATGCTGAATTTAACGAGGAGAGAGGTGATTATCTCGTTAGGGACGTTGATGTTGTTCTTGATTGTCTTGACAATTTTAGGACTAGATTTGTTTTAAACAGGTTATGTGTTAAGTATCGTAAACCGTTTATTCATGGTGCTGTATATGGGCTTGAAGGTAGACTTCTTACAGTAATTCCAGGTAGGGGTCCATGTTTACAATGTGTAATACCGTTTCAGCCTACCGAAGCTTCAGGTTTCCCAATACTTGGATCCACCCCTGCTGTTATAGCTTCACTTCAAGTTACTGAAGCTATAAAAATAGTTACAGGTATTGGCCGTCCCTCAGTTGGTAGACTTATAGTTTATGATGGTGAGTTTATGAGCTTCTTTGAGGTATCTGTTAAGAGGAGGGATGATTGTCCTACATGCGGCTCAATAAGCCACTGATTTCTACAGCCTTAATTCTTTCTATTTCATCTGTGCTTGGCTTTAGGGGATAGTTGTAGTATGGTCCCCTAGGCTCCTCGTTGTAGTATGGTCTATTACAATCTGGGCATCCTCTAGTTATGAATGGTAGGCCCGAATCTATAACTTCTAAAAGCCTATTTCTTTCAATATTTATTCTTAGAACCTCGCCCTTATTGTTAAACTCTATATCATCCAGTTTAATAATTCCATTTTCAAGTAGATACGTTGTAATCTGTAGCCTTCTATACTTTTCTATGTCTGGCTTTGCTTTATGCTCTAGTTTTGTTCCCTGTATTGGGGTGAATGCGAAAAGCCCTATTAAAGCTCCTTTACTGATAACTTCATTTATAAACTTTAAAGCTTCACTTTCACTTTCACCAAGTCCTATGATTATATGAACTGTAACGTTTCCTTCTCCAAAAACCTTTAATGCATCGTCTAGAAATCTGGTGTACTTACTCCAGCTGTATGTTTCACCCTTAATTTCACTAAATATTTCTGGAGTTACAGCATCGAAAGATACCCCAATACGTTCAACTCCCTTCAACTTAAACTCCTTAAGAGTACTGATGCTAACCGGTGGTATGGATAATGATATTGGTATACCGATGTTGCTTAGTGAATCAACGATTCTAGAGATATCCCTTGTAAATCCATCATAATTTAATGCTTGAATACATATACGCTTAACAGCTTTACTGCTTAAAGCATTAATAACATCGTTTAGTCTAAATTTAGGCCATAAAACTCGTGAAAGCATATCTGATCTCCCCCTCGAATCTCTTGCTTGCGGACAAAATGCACAGTTTGCTTTACATCTACCATTATAATAGGTCATTAGATATGCTGTAGTAGGCGTAGTTTGACATATGCCCTTAACCAGCTTAAGTAGAATTGCAGTACCTATTGAAACCCTAATATACTGCATAGTCTATACAGTACATAAACTATAAAAAATTTCTTCAGTTAGTTAGATTGTGAAATTCAGTATTTAAGCTTTACAGCTTCGATTCTGAACCTGATAACTTAACATATTGTATCCAACTTCTTAAGTTGCTACGTCCTTAATTTTAGGTCCGGCAACTTAGCATATAGTATCTAGCTTCCTAAGTTACCGCATTCTTAATTTGAATCTCGTAAATTCATCATATAGTAGAAACGGGTAAATTCAATATTGCCCCCTTAATTCATGCGATTTAATATGAAAATACGATTAGAGAATTAAACTGCAAGCTCATATCTATAGATGAATACATTTACAAAGTTTTTATGGATTAATTATGTTCAACGTAGTTTTCTTTACTTCAGCTTATATTAAGTATGAACTAATAGCTAAGATATGCGTATAGAATATGGAGGAAAATTAAGTTACAAGATTATGTAGAGTTGCTGATGTTGAGTAATGTTTATAAGCTGGATACATTACTGTATTATACTTGGTGGTAGTATGGACTTATGGAAGCTTAGACTATCTATGGTTGGAGTGCTTACATTAATCATAGGTGTATCAACGCTTTTCTTATCATTACTGCTAAGCCTACTGGGATCGTTAACTCTATGGTCTCTTACAGGGCTTGTAGTAGTATTTAATGTTTTGCAGTGGCTTGCAGCACCATACATTATCAATGCTATGTACCGTGTTAAAGAGGCTAATCCATACGAGTATCGTTGGCTTCATGAGGTGTTGGATAGAGCTGTTGAAAGATCTGGTTTAAGGAGGAAGCCTAAGCTTATGATTGCAGATATCCCAATACCTAATGCTTTCGCTTACGGTAGCCCACTTACAGGTCCCATGATAGCAGTTACATCATCTATGCTATCATCTCTTAGCAGGGATGAGGTTGAAGCAGTTATTGGACATGAGGTTGGACACTTAAAACATAGAGATGTTCAGATTATGATGTTTGTCTCAATGCTTCCAGCAATAATAGCTATAGCTTCAAGAATGCTTCTATTTTCCGGAGTTTATGGAGGAAATCGTAGAGAGGATAGAGGTAATGTTCTAGCTATTATTGGAATGATAGGTATGGTTGTCTACTTTGTATTAAGTCTACTTATACTATGGTTTAGTAGACAGAGGGAGTACTATGCTGATAGGCATAGTGTAGATGTTGTTGATGATGGTGCATCCAAGCTCGCCTTAGCTCTCGCTAAAATATCTAATAATACATACAGCTATAGGCTTAGAGGCGGTGATACTGCATATTTTGAAGGGTTTAAGACGCTCTTCATAGTTGATCCATCAGCATCAAAACCAGTACAGTTCAGCAGGGATTGGGAGCTTGTTGAGAGAATTGCCTCACGTAAACTCTCACTTCTTGATACGTTATCCGAGCTATTCAGTACACACCCACATATAGTTAAGAGAATAAAAACGTTACTATTACTGTCCAGATAATTTTATTAATACTAAACTAAGCTTGTAACTTAACATGTTGTATTCAACCTCTAAGTTACCACATCAGCTAAACTAGATTCTTACCATTTCTAATTAAACAGAGCTGGTCACTAATCTAAGTAAGAATTTGAAATCAGCCTATAGACAAATAATAAGTTCTTCATAATATTATACTCCTCAACACTATTTACTGCGATAGTAATCTTGTTCGGTCTTAATTGCTTTCGTGTAGAATTTTCATGCTTACTCTAGCTATGTTAAATGTTCAAAATTGATCGTTATACACTTAAAGTATGTAGGTTTAAGTTGCAAAACGTATACAGATTAAATTTAAAAAATAATAGTAATTTAACCGATAATTAAGTAAGAGCTAAATATAAACCAACAAGTAAAACTTCAAAGTATAATCAATCCTAGTTTACAATAAATAGATTCACCAGCATTATTGCAAACAACTTTAGACTTAACTCCTGATAATTGTATCTTTACAGTTTAAGTCTGTATAAATAAGTAAAGTATTGAGGTTTCTTCATCCTTATTTCATGGATAAATTTGCAAAATTCAAAATAAGCCATAAAGTTTGCAAACCTAAAGTACGAACTTATTGTAAACCACATAAAGCATGTTAATAGCTAATTAGCTATAGGACCTTTATAGAAGTTCTATAGTAGAGTTATGTAGCTTAAGCTTACAGTAATAGTCTTCATCAAATACAAATATTTTTAAGCTTACCTCTAATAATTAATTAGCCCGGAAGCCCGGTGGAGGTTGCTCCGCCGATTGTAGTGGCCAAGCATAGCGGGCTTTGGAGCTTAGCGAAGAACCCCGCTGACGGGAGTTCGAATCTCCCCCGGGCTACCAGTAGTTTGGAAGGTTTAACTTTGCGATTTAATTCTTCTGGTTTAGGTCTATCTCCTAGTCGCCTTGTAAACTCAAGCTTGTAGTTTGATTCTCTTATTTGACTATAGTATTTAGCATAGCTTTTCTTTGGATATATGGTATAGTTAACCCTAGTTCCCATCAAGTTCTCCCCATCATTTGGTATATGTTGAAGGATAGTATGGATAGGATTATTTTGACTGCTAATCCTCTTCTTGAGATTGCCCTTATGAATTTTGCTCCAAACTCTTCAAGCTGGGAGAATCTTGTCTCAATAATCCTCCTTATCCTTGATAGGATTCTGTAGTGAGCCCTTTCATCCTCACTTCTTATCATGTTATCCCTCTTTATAGCTACATACTCCACTCCTTTAGCCCTCATAGCTTCTTTAAGCTTCCTATCGATGTAGCCCTTATCGAGGAGGATAATGCATCCTCTAAACCTTTCACTGAAGTCCTCACTATTCTCCTTATGATGGTTAAATCATGCTTGTTAGCTGGGTCAATGTAGAGGAGGTTCAGATATCTTCCATCTGTGCAGCAGGTTATCTTGTATCCCACATAGAATCCCCCCTTAAAGGGTTGAATCCTACACCCTCCCCATCCTTAATAAGGGATGAGCTTCCCTTCTTCCCATGTCTTCCAATTCTTGAAAGCTTCTTAGTCTCAACAGGCTTAGAGTCCACAATCATCAACCCCTCAAGCTTGAAGAGCCTTAGACAATCGATCAAGAGCTCCTCATATCTGTTAAGTCTCTCAACAACCTTATTATACCTTCGGGAAGAGTTTAAGCTCCTCTATAAATACCCTGTACGCCCTCTTATACACCCCATCAAAATGCTTATGCGCCATCACGCCGAAGGCTATGAGGTCATAGAGACTCATCTTCTCATGGTTTGCCTTAGAAGGATAGTGCTTCTCCACAACAGGAGATACAACAGACCTTATGAAGTCAATCTCCTCCCACAAACTCCCACACTCACACAGAAAAGAATCAGGCCAAACATAAGCTTTACTTGATGGGAACTAGGGTATAGTTAATCTCTTGAGGATGGAGAGACTACAAATTCAATATGGAATAACAGATACCAAACATGGAAAACAATGTTGGAATATTCTTTAGCAAAATACTATAGTTTAAATAAGCTTAAGTTTTTTATGGTAATCCTGTCTTGTGAACTTAAGCTTTATCTGGGATTCTCTCCTTATCTATGGTGATTCTATGTCTAGAGTTGTTAGGTTTATGAGGGCTGTTTATCTTAGTTATGGTTTATATATTTATTCATTCTCAGAGTGCTTCAAACACTTTAAGCTTATAGTAGGAGTAATAAATCTATTCTATCGTGGTCTTTAGGCTTTTATTTCCTGATAGGAGTATTCGTAGGATGTTGGGGTTTTTACTGGTTGATGATGCTAGGATAGATTCTGGGAGATATTGTATGTTTATTTCAAGTCATATTTAGGAATATTATATTCATGACAGCTTTCGATGTTATTAACATATTAGTATCTTAATGCTTATTAAGAGGGTTAAGGCTATTTACTGCTCAACATAACTGTATTGACTGATAATGTCATACCATAAAGCTTCATGCAGAATTCAACCTAAACATGGATCATAAAGCTTGAGGTTAAAACCTAATAAAAATAGTAAAGTTAAAGATAGCATTCAGCAACTACACCATATTTAAGGATGAATGAGATAAGGAGGATGTGAAAACACCTCTAAAATCAATAATGATGAACGAGATGAGTAAATGAAAAATTAAAGCAGGAGAGCTCGTAAAGGAGACAGTACCCATGATAAAGGTGATCAAACATGCTTAAGTTTACGAAGTGCTTCTGCTATTAGTTATGCTTAAATATTTCTACAGTAAGTGATATGGTGATTACCTATGTTTGTTTATGTTGATGTAGATCTCCTTGAATCTTTACTAACTTATGCAAGGGATATGCATCCCCATGAAATATTATTGTTATTAAGAGGAAGGACTAATAGAAATGGGATATATATCGATGAGGTTCTAATAGCTCCATCTACAGTACAGGGTAAGGGTTTTGCATCATTTAATCCATATATGCTACCGATAGATTCCACAATTATAGGTACCGTGCATTCACATCCGTCCGGTGTTTTAAATCCATCGGTAGAAGATTTAAATCATATGTATGGGATGATAATGATGATTCTAGCATATCCATATAGAGATGTTAATGACGTTTCTGTTTTTAACAAAAATGGGGAAGAAATTCCGTTGGAAATAGTTTAGCTTTAAACAGCGACTGACTATTATTTTAATTTTTTACTTCCTTATGCTTAAAGGTCTGAAGACTTTGAAGCTTTATTTTAAGGTATTAAAGGAGTTTTAAAGCTTAAGTATCTAGGACCATCCTTTACATATAGCTAAGTCTACGCCTCACTATTAGAGGTTATGTATGAGGGTCTTGTAGAGTTTGAGAATTCTTTTAATCTCATAGATAATTCATATTAGATTCTTGATTTAAGCTTAAGTTTATAAATATCTGGAATATTAACATAGATTATATGTCTTATAGATTAGCAGTTATTGATGTAGAGCGATGTGTTGGTTGTGAGTTATGTATGTTTGCTTGTTCAAGACGTTTTGGTGAAGGTGGACTTGCTAAATCTGCGATTGCTGTAAGGTCTATTGGTGGTGTGGAGAAAGGATTTACTGTTATTGTATGTAGGGCATGTTCAGATCCTCCATGTGCGAAGGTATGTATAGTAAACGCTCTAATGGTAAGGAAGGGTGGGGGAGTTGTGTTAAATCCACATAAATGTATTGGATGTGGCCGATGTATTGACGCGTGTCCTGTTAAAGCTGTATTTTGGAATAGTGAAATAAATAAACCTAACATATGTGTTCATTGCGGATACTGTGCTAAGTATTGTCCACATGAGGTACTTAAATTGGAAAAGGTGGTTTAAAATGAAGGAGCTAAGTAGAGTTTTGCATATTGATTTAACGAGAAGAAGTTTTCATGTAGAGGATAGGCCCGATCTTTTTGAAAACTATATTGGTGGGGTAGGTGCAGCGATTAATCTTCTCCTTGAGGAATGTCCTAAAAACGCTAATCCCCTAGGACCTGAAAATCCAATAGTATTTGCTGTTGGACCGCTAACAGGTGTTTTTCCACTAGCATCTAAAACTGTTGCTATGTTTAAATCTCCTCTAACAGGTAATCTTGGTGAAAGCCATGCTGGTGGAAGAAGCGCTATTGCTATCAGAATGGCTGGGTATGGAGCTATTGTTATTAAGGGATCTAGTGAAACTCCCATATACCTTGCAGTTCATGATGGTAAGGTATATTTCAGGGATGCATCGGGAATATGGGGGATGAGGAGCAGTTATACTGTAGGTAGGATAATAAGGGAGTTAGAGCCTGGAGCAGGGTTTAGAACAATTATGAGGATTGGTAGAGCTGGTGAAAAGCTAGTGTCTTATGCGTGTGTCATAACTGAGACCTATCGCCACTTCGGCAGGCTTGGGCTTGGAGCCGTATTTGGCAGCAAGAAGCTTAAGGCAATTGTTATTTCCGGTAGATGTTCAATAAAGATTCCTGATTCAAAAGCTTACAAAGAGGTTTATGATAAAATATTCAATTCAGCTGTTAAACTGCCTATTATGAAAAAATATCATGACCTTGGAACAGCGTACAATGTAACTCCATTAAATGAGCTTAAAGCATTACCATCACTAAATCTTAAACAAGCAAGCTTGAAGGAATCTGTAAACATATCGGGGGAGATGTTGGCGGAGAACTATTTAGGACGTAGAGTAGCATGTGTACATTGTCCAGTAGCATGTATACATCTAGCATCGTTAAGGGAGCCTTATGAGAGGGAGCCGTACTTCTATAAGACAACTATGGTATCATACGATTATGAGCCTCTCTACGCATTAGGCTCAATGCTTGGAGTAACCGATACGAAGGGGTGGCTTAAACTAATGGATGAAGTGGAGGTTCAGGGATTGGATGCGATAAGTGTAGGTGTTGTTTTGGCTTGGGCGACCGAAGCTTATGAAAAGGGGTTGATAACGGATAAGGAGACGATGAATATTAGGCTTAAATGGGGGGATTACAATACATATATAGAAGCTATAAGAAAAATAGTAGCTCAACCTAATGAATTCTATACCTCATTAGCTAGAGGGGTTGAGTATGCAGCATCAAGATATGGAGGGTTGGATTTTGCATTATCGTTCGGCGGAAATGAAATGCCGGGGTATCATACAGGCTTAGCTACATATGTAACGTATTTAACTGGTTCACGACATAGTCATCTAGATAGTGCGGGATATAGCTTAGATGAGAAGAACGTAAAAGCAGGGATGAGACAAACACCGGATGAGATAGCTGAAGCATTATTTAAAGAGGAAGTGTGGAGACAAGTACTTTCAAGCCTGGTAGTATGTTTCTTTGCGAGGGGAATTTATACACCAAGTACTGTCATAGAATCGTTAAAAACCGCTGGATTTGATTTAGGGTTTAAGTTAACTGAGGAGAATTTAAATAAGGTAGGAATTGAAATACTTAAGAAAAAGTACTTGTTTAAGGTTAGGGAGGGATTTAACTATAAGAGTTTAAGAATACCGAAAAGAATACTTGAAATATCAACTCCCTTAGGAATGCTAGATGAGATGGAGATTAGGGAAGCTGTAAATATATTTTTTAAATTCTTAACGTAGATCTGTTGAACTACGGAAAATTGGAGCTGTAAAATCCTCCTTAATCGTTGCTAATACAACATGTGTGTTTGTCCTCTCAACATATGGTGTTGATAATAAGTTTTTAACAAACGAGCTTAACTCATCTCTACCCTTAAACTTAGCAATAACATATACGTCAACCTCGCCAGTAACATCATAAACAGCCTGGACACATGGGTTTTTAGCTATAATCCTCTCAACATCTAAAAGCTTACCACCGGATACAGTAACTTCTATAACTGCTGTAAGCTCATAGCCTAACTTATCAAAGTCTAAACGTAAAGTATAGCCTTTAATTATACCATCATTTTCAAGCTTTTTCACATGTTTAGCTACAGTTGCAATTGGGACTCTTAGCTTCTCCGCAAGCTTTCTTAATGATAATCTTCCATCAATACATAGCTCCTTCAATATTTTTATATCGAGTTCACTTAGCATAAACAAATTTTTAAAACAGATTAATAAACATTTTTATATAAAAGGCGTTTGAAACCAAAACATTTGAGCATAAAGTAAAGAGGAGATATATCCAACCATTATTTAGCTATTCATAGCTTCAAAGATATACTTAAGGACAATCTAAGGAAGACTCATGGTTTTAAACATGTCCAGTAAGTTCTGTAAACTAAGCATTGTTGATTGCTTATATGTAAGGCTTAAGTTTACAGTATGTGCCCAGTAGAGAGGAGGATTTAGAAAATTGAGCTTTAATAATAAGCTTTAATAAAGCGTGGTTATTAGCTGTTAGTAGGTCTTTTTAACGTGATGATTAAAAATTAATAAACTGGATGTGTTTATATTTTACAGGGCTAGTAGACCTTGCTTAATTTATTGATTTGAAATATAAGCTAGAATGGAATTGTGAGTCTCTACTAAGTTATAGCAAGCTTATCATTGTTTAGGATTTAAAACTAAACTTATAAAATCCTTTATACAGTCGGCTACCGATTTCCTCCATACTTTTACATCTTGACTAATACTTAGAGATTCAAGTCTTCTTATTCTAAACGTTACTGGTGGATGAGGGTCCCATCTAAGCCAAGCCATAAGCATTCCCCCTCTATCCCTCTCCATAAGAATCCGTCTAGTACCTATTCTCCTCAACGCTGATGCAAGTGATTTCGGATTTCCAGTCATGCATGCAGCGTCGGTATCTGCCCGTGTCTCAATGAATTTAGCTATAAAGAATAGGGCTGTTAAGGAGAAGAGGAGGTAAAACCAGCCTAGAATTGTTGAGAATATAGGGACTGAAAAGATCAGGTATATTCTTGAGATATACTCAACAGAGGAAAGAATGAAGAACAGTATTTGATCTCTTCTTTTTAAATGGCTAAATTCATGTGCAAGCACAGCCTCCATCTCATCCTCGGTTAATGTAGCTATAGCTCCGGTTGTAACCATTAGGGTTGATGTTCTGAATGAAATGCCGGACATTCCAGCATTTGGTAGAGCAATATTTAGAATTCCAATTCTCCTAGGCATTTTTAAACCGCATTTCTTAGCAGCTTTACTAACAATCGAATACACATCAATCTTTCTAAGAGCTGTATTTTGAGGATTTGCTTCAAAACCGTATTTCAGCAATACATCCCTAACGGTCTCAAAATCTATATCTCTTTTCAATGCTAATGTTCTATTAAAAATATCTCTCTTTATCTCTATTCTCTTCATATAGCATTTCCTAAGGAAATCCTGATAGTCACCTAAAGGAACCTTACACTCTATAAGGTAGGTATACCTATTTAGTTCATCAATTTTCCAATTACAAAACATATATACAATCCTATCTGACAATAATAGGAGAACTGCCTGGAAAATCATTATATTGACTAGGAAACGGGTTAAATCCGGTGATAAAAACCATATAGTGCTCGTTACAATTATTGAAAGAGCAAATACAAATACTAAATTGTTGAAGAAAAGTTTTGAGAGTATGTCCTTGTATGATTCCCTAGTTCTTATATGCGTTAGCTCCATGTTTGATGTAAATGTAAAGTAAAGCTTGCCATAACCTCCCGTCTCCTTTAGTAAATATAGAACCTCTTCAACCTCCCTAATTAGGGCTTCCTGCTCCTTAACGTTAAACGATGAAGGAACCGTAATTGAAACTGTAGGTTTTCCACCTATAGTTATTGAGCATTCAGCCCACATTCCTGTTAAGCTATCTCTAAGCCTAAAAATTATAGATGGATTAAATGGATCAGCCTTCTTAACAACAAAATCTACAAACTGCTTTTTAGACTCCAAATATACATTATTCACTACATACTCAAGCTGATCTATGCATTCAGCCTTAATTTCAATATCTAAAGTTTTTGAAATAGTTCTGGTGGAGCCCATCATGTTACAACCTTTCTCCTCCTTTCAAATAGGTAAAGCTTCATAAGCGCATAGGTAAATGGTGTTAAAAGTATTGTAAATGAAATATATCCT
>Ga0272445_1001306_pt1 | contig 19735 bp, 22 predicted proteins | sample YNPCB0031_FD_194404 | JGI IMG/M metagenome (GOLD analysis project Ga0272445, IMG submission 194404) | Hot spring sediment microbial communities from Yellowstone National Park, WY, United States - YNP-CB-003-1 | ecosystem: Environmental > Aquatic > Thermal springs > Hot (42-90C) > Sediment... | reverse complement strand
TAACCCATATATTTTATTACCCTGGGCAAGTCCGACAATATAACCTGTGAGGGTGCAGGCAAGTATAATTAAAACCTTTAACACCATTTTCTTTTCACCTCCTTTCCTTTATCGCCTCATTAGTGCGACGGTGCGAGTAGAATTCACCCTTTAATTCCCCCTCTTAAGGGAAGGGGGTCATGACTGCGTGAGTACCACATAAAATTTTTTTCCGCCTCTGTTTATATAAAGTAAGATTTCCTTTGAATTAATTTTTGAGAGAATCTCTTTAAAGTCTATTATCCCCTTTATAGGTTTCCGCTCTATCTCCTCAATCACATCGCCCCTTCTCAAACCTGCTCGGTCAGGTGCAGAGCCTGGTTCAATCCTTGCTATTACAACCCCTTTCTCGTGAGGGCTGAGACCCAGTTGTTTAGCTATATCTTTTGAAAGCTCAAAGACATCCATACCAGAAAAGATATCCTTTTTTTCAGGTGTTTGAGCCCTTAAACTTCTCTTCTCCTGAGGAGCTATCTGTTCTTGAACGACTGCTTCTGTTTCTTTATAAAGGCCGTCTCTAAAAAATCTTATCTTTACCCTTTTACCTGGTGGCGTGCTTGCTACACTATTTCGGAAAGAGCCTACATCTATCACTTCCCTGCCATTGAAAACAGTAATAATGTCACCATTCCTGAGCCCTGCCTTTTCTGCTGGACTATCTTTAAGCACACTATTTACAAGAACTCCTTCGACTTTATCATAGTTGAATTTTCTTGCCAGCTCAGGTGTGAGGTCTTGAATATTTACACCAAGCCATCCCCTTTTGATTTTTCCTTCCTTTATGAGCTGTTCAACGACCTGTCTTGCCATATTGCTTGGAACAGCAAACCCTATTCCCTGATAGCCACCACTTTTTGAAAATATGGCTGTATTTATCCCTACTACCTCGCCTCTTATGTTTACAAGGGGACCGCCTGAATTACCTGGATTTATAGCAGCGTCTGTCTGGATAAAGTCTTCGTAATCTGCAATGCCAACATTTGCCCTTCCTTTTGCACTCACAATCCCAAGGGTTACTGTGTTAGTTAGGCCAAAGGGGTTACCAATGGTAAGAACGAATTCTCCAACCTTAAGTTCATCAGAATCTCCCCATGGAGCAACAGGGAGTCCCTTTGCTTCTATCTTGATAATAGCCAGGTCTGTCTTGGGGTCAGCTCCTATGAGTCTTCCTTGAAAGCTCCTTTTATCAGGCAATGTTACCCTTATATCTTCTGCATCCTCAACCACATGGTTGTTTGTGATTATATAACCATCAGAGGAGACGGTGACACCAGAACCATAGCTCTGTTCTGACCAGACTGATGGAAGTTCTCCATTTCCTCTTGGTATAAATAGGTCAAAGAGTTCATCTTCATTAGTACTGACAGTCCTCGTAACAGAGATATTGACTACCGAGGGAGAGACAGCCTTCACTATCTCTGCAAAGGCGAGTTCTGTATCCATTACCCTCTGAGGAACCATTACTGTTGGTCTAAAGGCCCTATCCCTTTTCAGGGGCGAAAGTAACTGTTCTGGGATGTGATAGTAAAGGAATAGACCCAGACCAATCAGGAACAACAGAGATAATATGTACCACCTTTTCTTCATTATAGACACCTTTTTTAATTGTAACATAAACAATTGAGGGGGAAGTAAAAGAGTGGTGGCGTAAGTAACAGTTGTGGTCAGAGCTCAGTTGGGGAAAGCTCTTCTATCTCTCTTTTAAACTTACAGTTTTCCTGAAGGCATTGGAGGAATTTTTTCCCATTCTGGTTTTTTAAGACAAGGAAATTTGCACTGCATTCAGGACAGGTTTCATTTACAGGTCTATACCATGTAGCAAATTTGCATTCTGGATAGTTACTACAGCTCCAGAAGGTTCTACCCTTTTTGGTTCTCCTTTCTATCAGGTCTCCACCATCAAGGGGGCATTTTATACCTGAAGGAAGGGGTTTTGTTGTTTTACATTCAGGATACCTTGAACATGCAAGGAATCTTCCAAACCTTCCTTTTTTAATTACCATTGGAGAGCCACATTTTTCGCAAACCTCGCTCACTGTTACTTCGCCGATCTTGGTATTTCCTTCGTCTTTATCTGGTAACCTCTGAGATTCTGAATTGTCTGATTTGGTGGCGAAGGTAACAGTTCCTGTTTTTTCTTCAATTGGTCTTGTGTTTTTGCATTTTGGATAACCTGTACAGGCTATAAATCTACCATGTCTACCCCATCTAATTACCATAGGAAGACCGCATTTTTCACAGAGGATATCTGTTGGGATATCCTCTGGTTTTATCTTCTGGATATTTCTAAGGGCATCGTCAAGGTCTTTTTTAAAAGGACCATAGAAGTCCTTTACAACCTTTAGCCATTTAATCTTTCCTTCTTCTATCTCATCGAGTTCCTCTTCCATTTTCGCTGTAAAACCCACATCAATCAGCTCCGGGAATCCCTCCACAAGAAGGTCATTTACAAGGATGCCGAGTTCTGTGGGGATAAATTTGCCATCTACCTTAGTAACATATCGTCGCTCCTGTATCGTTGAGAGAATTGTGGCATAGGTGCTCGGTCTGCCTATTCCTTTTTCCTCGAGGGTTTTGACAAGGGTTGCTTCTGTGTATCTCGGAGGTGGCTGGGTAAAATGCTGGGATGCCTTTATATCTTCAGGTATTAAAGTTGCACCTTCAGGTATATCAGGGAGTCTTGCCTCCTCAATTGTTTCTCCATTCCCTTTGTCATTGCCTTCTCTTTGAGGAGTGCCTTCGTCATCAATTTCATAAAGGGCCATAAAACCTGGGAATTTTACAACAGTGCCTGTTGCCCTGAACTCTGAGAGCCCTTCTTTATCCTTTATGATATAGGTGGTACTCTCAAGCAAGGCAGGTGCCATTTGGCTTGCAATGAATCTATCCCAGATGAGCCTGTATAGATTGAACTGGTCTTTTGTGAGGTATTTTTTAACCTTTTCAGGGGGTCGGTCTGGATAAGTTGGTCTTATGGCTTCGTGGGCTTCCTGGGCTGTCTTTTTGCTTTTATACTGGGGAGGCTCTGGAGGAAGATAATCCTTCCCAAATCTCTCTTCTATGTATTTTCTTGCCCATTGCTGTGCCTCGGGAGAAACCCTTACTGAATCAGTTCTCATATAGGTTATAAGGCCTACTGAGCCTTCTTGAGGGAATTCTATACCCTCATAGAGTTGCTGGGCAAGGAGCATGGTCTTTTTTGCAGTGAAGCCGAGTTTCCTTGCTGCCTCCTGCTGAAGGGTGCTTGTGATGAATGGTGGGGAAGGATTCCTCTTTTTCTTTTTTCTTTCCTCTTCAGAAAGAAGATAGGTCTTTGCCTTCAGTTCTTCAACTAATGACTTTGCTGATGTCTCATCCCTTAACAAAAAATCAGTGCGTCCATCTTTATCTCTTTCAACGACAAGACGATCTTTGTATTTATAGAGCCTTGCATTCAGTCTTTCCTTATTGTCTTCTGTTAGAAAGAGTCCTTCAATAGTCCAGTACTCCTCTTTCTGGAAGGACTCTATTTCCCTTTCTCTCTCAACTATTAATCTGAGGGCAACAGACTGAACCCTTCCTGCACTCAGACCCCTTTTAACCTTTTTCCATAAAAGGGGGCTGAGGCTGTAACCAACAAGCCTATCAAGGATCCTTCTTGCCTGCTGGGCCTCTACCTTATTAATATCAAGGCTTCCGGGATTCTGAAAGGCTTCCTTAACCGCCTTTTCAGTAATCTCATGGAATGTAACCCTGTATATTTCTGGGGGGTTCGAGGAAGAGCCGTTTTTTATTTCTTCCGCTATATGCCAGGCAATTGCCTCTCCTTCTCTATCAGGGTCTGTAGCAAGGAATACGGCCTTTTTACCCTTTGCATGTTTTTTGAGCTCCTTTACGATCTTCTCTTTGCCGGGGATAATAATGTACTTTGGCTTGAAGTTATTTTCTACATCAACACCAAGCTCGTCCTCAGGAAGGTCCTTTATATGACCAACAGAGGCAAAGACCTCGTAGTCCTTGCCAAGGATCTTATTAATCGTCTTTGCCTTTGCAGGTGATTCTACAACAACAAGATTGCTCATCCCTTTAACCAGGTCGGAACTGTTGCTTTGTCACCAAAAGCTAATGCCACACTATTGGCTTTCCTGTACCAAAAAGATGGGATATTACTGTATCAGTGTCTATATTAAGTCTCTTTACAGCTATCGAGGCAATGAGGGCCTTAATGAGGTCCATCTCCTCTTCATCAATCAGTCTTTCATCCTGAAGTCTCAGTAGTTCATCTGTAAGAAGTTCAAGTTCCTCATCTATGCTTTCATATTCCCCTGGCACTCTTTTGACCTCCTTTATAAAAGATAAAATCTCTTTCCCTCCGCCTGTCTTACAAGGCCTTTTAATTCGAGGTTAAGGAGTATTGCTGCTATTTCTGAAACTGGTCTTTCTGCCTTTCTTGCGATCTCGTCAATATGCAGAGACTCATCGCCTATTATTTTTATTATATCCTTTTCTTTCTCAGAAAGTTCAAGTGCCCTGGATTGTGGGGATTTATTCGTGATAAGTCCCTTAAGTTTCGGGGCGAGCTCCTCCAGTATATCATCCACTCCTGAGACGAGCCTTGCTCCCTTTTTTATTAGATTGTTAGTACCAGCGGAGTTTTTTGAAAATATGCTACCAGGAACTGCAAAGACCTCTCTACCCTGTTCAAGGGCATAGTTTGCAGTAATGAGGGCACCGCTTTCAAGTCCTGCCTCAACAACAATGACTCCAAGGCTAAGGCCACTTATGAGCCTGTTTCTTTTTGGAAAGTTCTCTTTGTTGGGAGGCATTCCTGGAGGGAATTCGCTGATAACATATCCATGTTCTGTAACCTTTCTTATCAATTGCCTGTTTTCAGTTGGGTAGGGTTTATCAAGGCCTGATCCAAAAACCCCTATCGTCCTTCCCTTACTTTTAATAGCTCCTATGTGGGCAGTGGTGTCAACGCCTCTTGCAAGGCCACTCACTATAGTTATGCCGATTTCACTGAGTTCACAGCTCAGTTTTTCCGTTACCCTTCTGCCATAGTCTGTGTATTTTCTTGAACCCACAATAGCAACGGCATATCGGTCACCCGGGATAGGCTTTCCGCTAACAAAAACAACAAGAGGAGGATCGGGTATGGTCTTAAGATTTTCAGGATAAGAATCTTCCTCTTGAGTTATCAGTCCAATATTAAGGTCCTTGCACTTTTTAACTATCTCTTCTGCCTCATTCCATCTGTTGAAGCTTTTAATGGCCTTTGCCCTTTTTTCTCCGATTCCCTCTATTGATTTCAGGTCTGTGAAGGAGGCCTTGAAGATTGCCTCGGGGTTTCCGAATATATTGAGCAATCTTCTGGCAGTAACAGGCCCTAAATTATCTATCATAGAAAGGGCAAGCCAGTAAACTGCTGAGGTATTCACCTCCCCAGAAGCCTCCTTATCTTGAGTCTTAAGGCGTTGAGTTTTATGAAGCCCTCAGCATCCCTGTGGTCATAAACTATATCCTTTTCAAAGGTAGCAAACTCAGGATGGTAAAGGGAGTTTGGTGACCTTCTCCCTGTAACAATGCAATTACCCTTGTAAAGTTTGAGTCTTGCCTGACCATTTACATCCTTCTCTATCTCATCAATGAGCTTCTGAAGGGCTTCTCTTTCAGGACTGAACCAGTAACCGTAATAGACAAGTTCCGAGTATCTCGATATAAGGGAGTCCCTTAAGTGCATAACCTCCCTGTCAAGGGTGAGCTGTTCTATTGCCCTCCTTGCAATATGTAGGACTGTTCCTCCTGGTGTCTCATAAACACCCCTTGATTTAATTCCCACATATCTATTTTCAACTATATCAATCCTGCCTATACCATGTCTTCCCGCTATGGTATTTAATGTCTTGAGGAGTTCAAAGGGTGATAGCCTTTTGCCATTAATCGCTACAGGATTCCCTTTTTCGAATTCTATCTCCACATACTCAGGCCTATCAGGTGCCTTTTCAGGTGGTGTTATCATGGTATACATGTCCTCAGGCGGCTCCATCCAGGGGTCTTCAAGGATTCCTCCTTCATAGCTTATGTGAAAGATATTTCTATCAGTGCTGTAGGGTTTTTCCTTTGTAACAGGGACATCTATGCCTTTCAGTTTTGCATATTCAATGAGTTCTGTCCTTGATCTGAAGGGCCATTCTCTCCAGGGTGCTATAACCTTTATGTCAGGTTTAAGGGCATAATAGGTGAGCTCAAACCTCACTTGGTCATTCCCCTTCCCTGTTGCGCCATGACTCACTGCATCAGCGCCTTCAAGTATTGCTATATCAATCTGTTTTTTAGCAATAAGGGGCCTTGCAATAGATGTGCCAAGGAGATAGGTCCCTTCGTACTGGGCAGAGGCCCTGAGCATGGGGAAAATATAATCCCTCACGAACTCCTCCCTGAGGTCTTCCACATAGGCCTTAACTGCACCAGTCTTAAGGGCCTTATTTTTAATTGCCTCGAGGTCTTCTTCCTGACCGAGGTCTGCGCAGAAGGCAATAACCTCTGCATTGTATCTTTCCATTAGCCAGGCTATTGCCACTGATGTATCAAGACCACCTGAATAGGCAAGGACTATCTTCATGGCTTTTTCCTCCTCAATTTTTACTTCATAACCAAAAGGTCTATTTCTCCACGGAATACTTCCTCTGCGGGTCCTGTCATGAAGACAGAAGGAGCTTCAATGCCCTTAAGTGTTTCTTTTACCCCTGATTCGTATTGAAGCTCAATAAAGAGCTCTCCACCAGGAAGTATAATCTTCTGCCTGTCTCCTCCGAGTCCCTTTATCTTCATAGCAACAGCTACAGCAGAGGCACCTGTTCCGCAAGCAAGGGTCTCGCCAGCACCTCTTTCCCAGACCCTTACAAGAAAGGTATTTTCTGAGACCTTTTTTACAAATTCCACATTTGTCCTTTTTGGGAATAGGGGATGATTTTCTATTAAAGGTCCGTAGGTCTTGATATCGAGAACCTCCAGGTCTTCTTCCATGATTACTGCATGGGGATTTCCCATGGATACACAGGTTATATGAAAGAGCCTGTCCCTCACCTGAAGGGGATAATCAAGGACTAAGGATGAACCAGAACTGTTACTTTCGCCACCAACTATATTAACAGGAATATCTTCAGGCCTGAGCCCTGGCCTGCCCATATTCACCCTCACAAGGTTTTTTTCACCACCAACCTTTTCAGGTCTTATGACTCCTGCAAGGGTCTCTATCTCGAGGGGAGATTTTGTTGATAGACCCCTCTTCCATATGTAATTTGCAAGGCATCTAATGCCATTGCCACACATCTCAACTTCAGAGCCATCAGGATTGAATATCCTCATTCGGAAATCAGCCTTTTGAGAATCCTCAAGTATGAGGAGCTGGTCAGCTCCTATGCCATAGCGTCTGTCCAGAAGCTTCGAGGAAAGCCTGGTCCAGTCAATATGGGAGAGGTTCCTTCCATCAATTACAATAAAGTCATTCCCGAGGCCCTGCATCTTTGTAAAATGGAGAATCATATATTCCACCTCAACTGTTACCTTATTAGGGCAGACACACAGGTCTGCCCCTACACTAAAATATCTCATGCCTCAAAAGGTCTCTGTAGGATTCCCTTTTCCTTATGAGGAGCGCCTTCTTTCCATTAACAAGGACCTCTGCTGGTCTTGGCCTTGAATTATAATTTGAACTCATGCTGAATCCATAGGCTCCAGCACTCATTATGGCAAGATATTCTCCCTTTGGTGGAGCCTCTATCTCGCGGTCCTTTGCAAAGAAGTCACCTGATTCACATATAGGTCCAACAATGTCAGCCACAATCCTTTCAGTCTTCTGCCTTCTCAAGGGAACTATCTCATGATAGGCACCATAAAGGGTAGGTCTAATCAGGTCATTCATTCCTGCATCGACTATTATAAAATTTTTCTCCCTTGTCTTTTTGTGATAGAGCACCTTTGTTACAAGTATGCCAGCATTTCCGATTATGGACCTTCCTGGCTCAATAATAAGGGTGACCTCCATTCCTTTAAGAAGGGGTTTGACAGCCCTTGCAAGCTCTGAAGGATGGGGTGGTTCTTCATCCTTGTAAGAAATTCCGAGGCCTCCACCCATGTCAATATATCTTATCCTTATCCCTTTTGAATCAAGTTCCTTCACAAGACTCAGGATATTTTTTAAGGCATCCTTAAAAGGTAAGACATCCGTAATCTGAGAGCCAATATGCTTGTGGATTCCTTTTATCTCTATGTTTTCCATCCTTGAGGCAATAAGATAGTTTTCGAGGGCCTCTTCAATGGGGATGCCGAATTTGTGCTTTCTCAATCCTGTTGAGATGTAGGGATGGGTCTTTGCATCAATATCAGGATTCACCCTGAGGGCTACAGGTGCCTTTTTCTTAATCGCTCCTGCAATCCTGTTTATCTCCTTTAATTCTTCAGGGCTTTCCACATTGAACATGAGGATACCTGCCTTTATCGCCTCTCTAATCTCCTCTTCTGTCTTTCCAACACCTGCGTAGACAATCTTTTTTGGAGATATGCCTGCCCTGATGGCCCTGAAAAGTTCACCTCCAGATATTACATCAGCACCACAGCCGAGTCTTTTCAAGAGCCTCAGGATAGAGAGATTAGAATTAGCCTTCACAGCATAGCAAACAATATGATTTATGTCCTTAAAGGCCTCTTTATAGGCCATGACATGCCTCTCAATCGTCTTCTGACTATAGATGTAAAGAGGGGTCCCGAATCTCTCAGCAAGGCTTTTTACAGGGATATCCTCTGCATATAACTCTCCACCCTTAAAATGAAAATAATGCATAAAACCTCCTCTGCAACTGTTACTTCGCCACCAATTTTTGCTCAGGAATTTATTTTAACTCAAAAGCACTATTACTTGCTCTATTGTATAACCTCCTGCCAGCCTGTTAAAATAAAATAAAAAATGCATGAGGCGTTTGGTTATATTGGTGGCATAAGCAATAGTTCAGGACTTGTAATCTTTGCCGCAGGTATTCTCCTCGGTTTTCTCCTCCACAGGTCTGATTACTGCATGGCAGGAATGTTCAGAGACATCTTCCTTTTTAAAGATTCACCCCTTCTGAGGGTATTTTTAATACAGGTTTTTGTGACCATGTTCCTTTTTTATCTTGGAAGGGCTTCAGGCCTTTTGGAACTCTATCCTCCGCCAAACCTGAGAGAGGCATCATTCATAACCCTTGCTGGTGGTTTTATCTTTGGTAGTGGCATGGTTCTTGCTGGAGGATGTGTCATGGGAAGTCTCTATAAAATGGGTGCTGGCAATGTGGGTAGCCTTTTTGCCTTTACAGGCTTAATCATTGGCAGTGGCCTTTATGCTGAGGTCTATCCATTATTTTTTAATCTTCATAAGGATACCATTATTGTGAAGGATGTCCTTCTTGGTCAGGTCTTCTCAAATGGTGAGGACATACTTTTTATCTTCCTTATGGTTCTTCTCAGCCTTGTTATCCTTGGATGGATAAAAAAGGGCAGGATTTACCAGAAGGCCTATGCCGAGGGTTACATCCAGCCATGGGTTACAGCAGTCTTACTTTCCTTTATTAATCTCCTTATCTATGTTACCTCCCAGACACCAATGGCAATAAGCACAGCCTATGCAAAGCTGGCAGCCTATACAGAAAAACTCTTTGTGCCAGCCCATTACACCAATCTGGAATTTTTCAGAAGGCTCTCCTATTCTGTTTATTCTTCTAAGGGAAATTTGATTGAGGGTGGACCAGGTGCTCAGATAGACCATATCTTTGTAGTCGAGATATCCCTTCTTATGGGTATTGTCTTCGGTTCCTTTATTTCTGCCCTGAGCTTGAGGGAGTTCAGGATACTGAAAAAGCTTCCACCCTTAGCACAGCTTATTTCAGCCTTTGCTGGCGGTCTATTGCTTGGCTTTAGTTCGAGGATGGCTGGTGGTTGCAATGTAAAGTTTCTCATGAGTGGCCTGCCGATGCTTTCAATACAGGCAATGGTTTTTCTTCTGGGTCTTGTGCCAGGAAGTTATCTTGGTACTATACTTTTTAAGAGGTTTGTCATAGGTGATAAAGTAACAGTTACTGTTAATTCGCCACCAACAGGAGGAAAGGATGAATAACATTATACTTGACATAAGGGGACAGATATGTCCTGCCTGTCTTCTTATATCCCTGAAGGAGCTTAATAACAACAGGGAGTCTATTAAAAAGGGCGAAGCGAGTCTTGTTGTCCTTACGGACCACAGGGATGCCACAAGGACAATTCCCAATGCAGTTACAGCAATGGGATATTCTGTGAATGTTGAGAAAAAGGACGGCTATTATGAGATCACGATTAAAAAAGAGAGATAGAAAAAAGGTAAGAATTGGTGGCAAAAGTAACAGTCGGAGTAAAGGGAAGGTTCGAGACGAGAAATCTGTAAAACTCCTTTATAAATACATCCGCGACAAGGTCAATCAGCTCCTTGAGATAATGGGGACAAAGCCCCTGAGGGAAGAGGAGCTTGATGAAAAGAGTATCATCGAGTTTGACCCAATTGGAATAATTGCTGAGTCCTTTAAGGAGATCCTTGAGCATCTCAGGGAAAAGAATCTTCAGCTTCAGCAGGCAAGGGATTATCTGCAGGCTGTATTTGATGCTGTTGGAGTCGGTATATCAATTGTTGATAAAGACCTGAGGATAATAAAGTGCAATGAGAGGCAGAAGGAGCTTCTCGTGAGAGACATAAAGGATATCGAAGGAAGGCACTGCTACGAGGTCTATTGCGGGATTGATTCACCACCCCTTATCTGCCCAGCTATAGAGACTATAGAGAGGAACAGGGAGGTCTTTCTAAAAGAGGTCACAAAGAAGGGAAGGATATTCCAGATCAACACATCTCCCCTCAGAGACAGGAATGGTAATATTACAGGTGTGATAGAGGTCTCAGTTGATATTACAGACAAAAAGAAGACAGAGGAGGCCCTTTATCAGGCAGAGAAGCTTGCTGCTGTGGGAAGGCTTGCAGCTGGCATTGCCCATGAGCTGAATAATCCCCTCGGCAATATTATTGGATATGCTAAACTTCTCCTTCAGTCAGGCAATCTCGGAGACTGGGAAAGGGAGAAGCTTTCTGTAATAATAGAGCAGGCACAGAAGGGGAGCGATATAATCAGGGGTCTCCTTGAGTTTTCCCATCAAAGGCCCCTTGAGTTAAGAGAGGTGAATATTAATAACTCCATTGAGAGGGTCCTTTCATCAATGGAATCCCTTTTCAAGATAGGAAATATTAGGGTAAAAAAGGAATTCAACCTAATTCCTCCTGTCATGGCAGATGAAAAACAGATAGAGCAGGTCTTTTATAATATTATCCTCAATGCAGTTCAGGCCCTCGAGGGGAGGAGTGAGGGCTGTATAGAGATCAATACAATGAATCTGAATTCTTCTGTCCAGGTCAGCATAAAGGATAACGGACCAGGAATTCCAAAGGAACACCTATCCCTTATATTTGATCCCTTTTTTACAACAAAGCCACCAGGAAAGGGCACAGGTCTTGGATTGAGTATATGTTCTGAGATAATAAAAAAACATGGTGGTTCCATCTGGGTGGAAAGCAGACCAGGAGAGGGTGCTGTATTTAATATCCTTCTTCCTTTGAGGATGAGCCTTGACTGAAAACTTTGACTTCCTTGTTGTTGAGGATGATCAGAGGATGAGGGAGCTCCTCAGGGAGCTCTTCGAAAGAGAGGGCTATTTTGTTGAGACTGCCTCTGATGGAAGTAGGGCCTTTGAGCTTCTTCAGGGAAAGGCCTTTGATATTATTATTACAGACCTCAAGATGCCTGATGTAGATGGCATGGCAGTCCTTGAAAAGGCAAAGGAGACTCAACCTGATGCCCTCGTGATAGTTATAACTGCCTATGGCACTGTAGAGTCAGCCGTTGAGGCTATGAAGCTTGGTGCCTATGACTACATCACAAAGCCCTTTGACCCTGAGAGGCTTATGCTCATAATAAAGAGGGCTGTTGAGTACAGACGACTGGCAAGGGAGAATCTCAGGCTTTCAACACAGCTTGAGACATGCATGGCAGAGGAGATTATCGGAACAAGCCCCTCCATAACAGAAGTAAGAAGGCTCATTGAAAAGATAGCACCCCTTGATACAACTGTTGTAATAGAGGGTGAGACAGGCACAGGCAAGAGCCTTGTAGCAAGGCTCATTCACAGGATGAGCAAGAGGTCAACAGAGAAGTTTCTCAGCATAAACTGCGGTGCCCTCACAGAGACCCTCCTTGAATCAGAACTCTTTGGTCATGAAAAAGGTGCCTTTACAGGTGCCACAAGACAGAAATCAGGTCTCTTTGAGGCAGCCCACAGGGGGACCCTCTTTCTTGATGAGATAAATAATGCAAGCCCGAATATGCAGATAAAACTTCTTAAGGCAATAGAGGAGGGAAAGGTCTTCAGGATAGGCTCAACGGAGCCTGTTACAGTAGATGTGAGGATAATTGCTGCCAGCAATGTACCTTTAAAAAAGGAGGTTGAGGCAGGAAGATTCAGGAAAGACCTTTATTTCAGGCTCAAGGTAGTCACAATAACAATACCACCCCTCAGGGAGAGAAGGAGTGACATACCTCTCCTTGCCTATCATTTTCTCAGGAGATTCTCCCAGAAGTTCCAGAAACCTGTGGAGGGATTCACAACAGAGGCCATGAATATCCTTATGGATTATGACTGGCCAGGCAATGTAAGGGAGCTTGAGTTTGCCATAGAAAGGGCAGTTATCCTTGAACAGTCTGAGAGGATCACGCCTCAGAGCCTTTCAGAAATAAAGTCTTCAACAAGGTCTTTCCAGCAGAATATCTCTGGAAGGATAGTCACCATAGAGGAGATGGAGAGGGAATTAATAAAGGAGTGCTTGAGGAGATTTAATGGGAAAAAGGAGCTCTGTGCTAAGGCCCTTGGAATAAGCCAGGCAACCCTGTGGAGAAAGATAAAGAGATATAACATTTCATTTTGAAATCCTGTCTCTTTTTGAAATAAATAAGTTCCTGCCTCTAATTCATAACCTCTTGATTTCAGAAATAATTATTTCTGGCACCTTCCTTGCATATTTATTTTAAAAAACTGAAAAGGAGGTAACGAAGATGGCTTTGAGAAGAGTCCTTTTTATGGTACTGGTGGGTATCTTTGTCCTTACCGGTGTGGTCTATGCAGATATCCTCATGACTCCTGATGATGTGGAAAAGATAATGGGAAAGCCTGACTGGGTGATTCTTGACTGCAGGCCAAAAAAGAAATACGAAGAGGGTCATATCCCTGGAGCAATAACCCTTGGAGATTCCTGCAGGGTGAAACTCAGGGATGGAACTCAGAGGGTTCTTCCACCTGCAAAACTTGAGAAGATCCTTGGTGAGGCTGGCATAAGCAATGAAAAGCATGTTGTTGTATATTCTGATGCAGACATAGTCCATGCAACTGTTGGATACTGGATCCTTGAGTACCTTGGCCATGAAGGAAAGGTCCATCTCCTTGACGGAGGTATTGTTGAATGGAATGCCCTTGGAAAACCCCTTTCAAAGGAAGAGACAAAGCTTCCTCCAGCAACATTCAAGGCAAAGGTGAATGAAAGGATAAAGGCAACAACAGAGGAGATTCTGAAGATTGCAAAAGGTGAGGTCAAGGATGTTCAGCTTATTGATGCAAGGACAGAGAAGGAATACACAGGTTATGATGTTCGTGCCCTGAGGGGTGGCCATATCCCAAATACAACTATAAATGTAAGTCATGAACTTAATTTTGACAAACAGACAGGCAAGATCCTTCCCCTTAAGATATTAAAAGAGAGATTCTTTGGAAGGCTTGACCCCAATAAGAGGACTATAGCACTTTGCCAGACAGGCTCTCGCTCAACCCTCACATACATAGTCCTTAAACTACTTGGCTTCAAGGATGTGGCAAATTATGACGACTCCTGGGTTGTTTATGGTAACAGTGTCTATCCACCGTTTCCAATTGAGGATGAGCAGTGGATGAATATTGAGGCCCTCAATAAGGACCTGCCAAAACTTGAAAAAGAGGTAAAGGCCCTTCAGGATGAGATAAAGTCCCTTAAAGAGGCCCTTGAAAAGGCAGGGATTATAAAGAAGGAAGAAAAGAAGGAACAGCACTAAGGGGTATTGAAGGTAATGGTGTAGAGGTCAACATGGAGAAAATGATATTGATAAGCCCTGCTGGAGAGATAGAGACCTTTCTTCTTGATGGAATAAGGGCAGGCCTTGAAGAGAAGCTCAGGGCCACCTGCCATGTGGCAGGTCCTGTTCCGATTCCAGAAGAGGCCTTTTCTCCAGAGAGGGCTCAATATCTTGCCCCACTTTTTTTGAGGTCAATAAAGACCTTGAAGGCCCCTAAAAACCTCCTCCTTACCCATGTTGACCTCTACTTAGAAGACCTGAATTATGTCTTTGGCTATGCTATACCACAGGAAGGTATTGCCATTGTTTCAAAGGCAAGGTTCAGAAGGGATAGCTCAAGGCTTTTTGAAAGGCTCTTAAAGACATCCATCCATGAAATAGGTCATCTATATGGCCTTAAGCACTGCCATGACCGAAGATGTGTGATGCACTTTTCCTTTGACATATCTGATACAGACCTTAAAGGCTCAGACTTCTGCATTGATTGCAAGAATAGACTGGAATTGGTGGAGAACCAGCAGAACTGTTACTTTCGCAACCAGGAGGTATGGTCATGAAACTCGGGATACTCGTAAACACAGATAAAAATCTTGACAGAATAATAGGTCTTACAGAGACAGCCCTTAAGAAAGGGCACGAGGTAGTGATATTTAATATGGACGATGGAGTGAAACTTCTTGAGAAGGAAGAGTTTCGAACCCTTTGCAAGAAAAAGGGTGTCTCTATGGCATTCTGTGACCTCAGTACCCATATCCTTGGGGTGTCAAAGGAGGGTCTTCCTGAGGAGATAGTTTGTGGAAGTCAGTATAACAATGCCCTCATGGTTCATGAGGCAGACAGGGTAATTGTTCTTTGAGGTGTTTATGAAGAGGATAGCAGTTGTTGTAAGGGATAGACAATCAGAGGCCTTCAGGATGAGTGTAGGGCTTACTGTTCTTGATGATCAGGTAGATATCTTCATAATGAAACCAGTAAAGGATGACCCCAGAACCAGAGAGGAGCTCAATGGAGCCCTTGACCTCGGACTTAAGTTTTATAGCCTTATCCATGACAATAGATTCGAGGTCCTCAGGCTTGATGAATTTGCAGGAAAGCTCCTTGAATATGACCATGTTATTCCCTACTAATAAGGAGGAATATGAAGGTACTTCACATTTTAAAATCACCACCTGATGAGGAGATCAAAAAGATAATAGAGCTCCAGAGCAGGACAGGAGAAATAAAGGTTGTTGACATAAATAATATTTCCCATGAAGACCTTATAGACCTTATATTTGAAAGCGATAAGGTCATTTCATGGTGAACAAAGGAGGACAGGCATGGGAGAGGTAAAAGGCGGTTTGACACTACCCTGGTTATGGGTAGCCCTGATTGTTGCCTTCCTTGCACTGGGCTTTATGCTTCCACCCCTTGATAAACCTTTAAGGGAACTGGCAAAGCAAGCCCAGGAGATGAAGGCCTCAATGCAGGAACAGGTTAAGTGAGTAATTCAATGAATAAAATAACAGGAGGAAGAGAGATGAAAAAGAGAGATTTAAGGCTTCTGATAACTATTGCCATGGTGTTTTTGTTTGCAGGGCTTTCAGTTAATGTTCAGCTCGTTACCTTCACTGGTGGAAGTAACACTTTGGGCCCGGGGCTTTCAGGCTTCAGCCTATCTACTGCATCTGCAGAGGAGGTAACAGGCTTTAAATGGATTCCCAGAAGGCCTGGCATTACCCGCGCACAGATAGCCCTCGGAAGGGCTGTAACCCTTCCTTTTGAATTTACTCTTAGCGGGAATGTCCAGAAGGTGAGATTCGAGATACCAAAAAAGTTTTCTGACCTTGGCATTGATGTGGCAGATGATGAAGTGGTTGTAAAGGATGGCAAGGCAAAGTCCTCTGTGATTTTTACAGTGCCACCAGGTAAGCCCCTTGGAAGGTTTGAGCTCGATGTAATTGTAAAGGATGCAAAGACAGGCAAAGAGCTTGGAAAGGGAACAATACCTTTTATGCTCCTGCCACCTGGTGTGGGTGGTTGTTAAAAACTGAAAGGGAGGTTTTGGAATGTCAGAACTCGATTTTGGAATAAAAGGATGGTTTGAGACCTGGTACAGAAAATTCTTTCGAGAGAAGTGGCCCCTCTGGATTGCTGCTATATTTATGGCCCTTTCAGGCATAATAGCCTATGGCATAGCTACCTGGAGCCTTGCAAGGACTGTTATGGGTGAAAACCCCTATGACCAGGCAAAGCCTCTCGGCACATTTCTGGGCTTAAAGGAGCTGGGTGGCATAATAAACAGTGCCCTCGGAAAACTCGGGCTTCCCCATTATCCCTTTAATGGATACATATGGCCTGATGGCCAGACAGTAAGCTATTTTGTCCAGTATCCGAATCCCCTCCTTGAACCAACTGCTGGAACAATGCTCGGGATACTCTTTGGAGGCTTAATAGCAGCCCTTCTTGCAAAGGAATTTGCCCTGAAGGTCCCCCTTGACAAACTTGAATATGGTCTTGCCCTTGTGGGTGGAGTGCTTATGGGAGTTGGTGCAGTCTTTCAATTCGGATGCCCTATAGTGAGTACAACAAATCTTGGTGCAATGGGAGTTCAGGCAATAATAATGGTGATAGGGATGACTATTGGTTCCTACTTTGGAGCAAAGGTCATTGTGTGGCTTGAAAAGAGGAGGCTCACCTCCCTTGCCTGTGCAACCACTGATGGAGCTGGATACAGACCCCTTATGCATTTTGAAAGGACAAAGACTGTCTGGCCAAGGATGCCCCTGAATGCTGATGGAGGAGAGCCCTTTGGTATAAGATTCCAGCCCTATCTTGGATTGATATTAATAGCGGTTATGTTTATCGTTCTTTACAGATTTAGCCACATAGGTTACCCTGCCCTTTCATTGTCCTTCCTTGCTGCAACCCTTACAGGCTTTGCAATGCAGCGTGGTGGCATGTGCTTTGCTTATGCCTATAGAGAGCCTTTCCTTACAGGTTTCAGTGATATGTCGAGGGCAATGGCCCTTCTCTACGGACTCCTCGTAATAGGATTCCTGCCCTTCAAGCTCCTTGCTATTGCGATTCCTGATATATCCTATGCAGAGATCTTTGCTGTAAGCCCTGCTGGCATAGGCGTACTTATTGGTTCAATCCTCTTTGGTATAGGCATGGCCCTTAATGGTGCCTGTGTAAGTGATAGCCTCTGGAGGACTGCAGAAGGACAGGTTAAGATATGGGTTGGTCTTACAACCCTTATATGTGTCTCTTCCTGGCTCTTCCCCATGAGGGAGGAGAAGTGGTTTAAGGAGATCTTTGCACCCTTTGGTTCAAAGAATATTACAGATGTCTACCTGCCTAATATTCTGGGAAGTTATCCCTTAGCAGTGGTCTTTACACTTGGTGTAATTACTGCCTGGGCCCTTCTCATGACATGGTTTGCAGGAAGGACCTTCAAGAAATATATGGAAGGATAGGAGGTATAAAATGGCAACAACAGAATTAAAGATTGACAGGGTTCTTGATGTTAAGGGTCTTGTGTGTCCAAGGCCCATGGTCATGACAATGAATACCCTTAAGACAATGGAGAAAGGACAGATACTTCAGGTCCTTGCAAATGACAGTAGCACAAAGCATAGCATCCCTGCCCTCTGTGAAAGGAGCGGATACAAGCTCCTTGAGATGAGAGAAGAGGCAGGAACATTTATCTATGTCATACAGAAGTAAAGGGAGCTCAGAAAGAGGCTATAGGCCATAGGCAATAGGCGGAAGTTTCAACAGGCTGAAGGATTAGGTTATAGCGTGTAGCGAATAGCGAATAGCGTATAGCGTGTAGGGAGTAAATCTCTATTTCTGTTCGCTATCCGCTATACGCTCTACGCTTACATCAGCCTAAAGCCTTAAGCCTAAAGCCTGATTTGCCTTCAGCCGAAGCCTGTTGCATAATTTTATAAAAGGAGAGGAAGATGTACAAAAGGATATTAGTTCCTACAGATGGTTCAGAGATTGCTCAGAAGGCTGTGAGGCACGCAATCGCCATTGCGAAACTCACAGGTGGAGAGGTCCTCGGTCTTTATGTGATACCAAATCCCTCTCCAGGAGACATATGGGATATATGGACTCCTGAAGATAATGAAAAGGCAAAACTATTCAGAAAGAAGTTTGAGGAAAATCTGAGGTGCATGGCTGACAGATACCTCTCCGAGATAAAGAGGGCTTCTGATGAGCAGGGGCTGAGGTGTGAGTGTATTTCTGTTATAGCTGATTCTCCTGCAGAGGAGATTATCAGGATGGCAGAAGAGAAGGGTTGTGACCTTATTGTCATGTCTTCTCATGGAAGAGGAGGGATTGGAGCAGTCCTTGGAGGTGTAACCCTGAAGGTCCTCTCAAAGACAAAGGTTCCTGTGCTTGTGTGCAGGTAAGGTCTTCCACTCTCAGATAACGAGGTAACATCAGGCCCACAGCTTATTTTTATGTCTTGCTTTGTGAACGATTGTTCACATATAATATTTTTATGGATAAATTGAAGGAGAGGGTAAAGAGGCTTTCTGAATTTTACTGGAAGTCAGGAAGGATGCCTTCTTATTCTGAAATGGCAGGGCTCTTCGGCTTGAGGTCAAAAAATGCTGTTTTCAGGTTTGTCTCAAGGATTGAAAACCTCGGGCTCATTAAGAGGGATTCAAAAGGAAGGCTCCTGCCAGCAGGCATAGCTGAGCCCGTTAAGGTCCTCGGTACAGTTGAGGCTGGTTTTCCGAGTCCTGCTGAGGAGGAGCTTCTTGACACCCTATCCATTGATAAATGGCTCATTGAAAACCCCACCTCAACCTTTATGCTTAAGGTAACAGGAGATTCCATGTCTGGGGCAGGTATTTTACCGGGAGACCTGGTTCTTGTGGACAGGTCGTTAACTCCAAAAAGTGGAGACATCGTGATAGCTGAGGTGGATGGTCAGTGGACAATGAAGTATCTGAAAAGAGAAAAGGGAGGATTTATCCTTGAGGCAGCAAATCCAGCCTACAAACCTATAAAGCCAAAAAAGGAGTTGAGAATAGGTGGGGTTGTAACAGCTGTTATAAGGAAATACCGATGATAAAACAACCAGCTTCACCAATTACTATAGTATCATGGCCAAAGGCGATCCTCCATGTGGATGCTGATGCCTTCTTTGCCTCCTGTGAACAGGCCTTGAATCCAGCATTAAGGGGAAGACCTGTTGTTACAGGTCTTGAGCGTGGCATAGTAACAGCAGCAAGCTATGAGGCGAAGGCAAGGGGGATAAAGAGGGGCATGAGGATAGGAGAGGTAAGGAGGCTCTGTCCTGAGGCAATAATACTAACCTCAGATTATGAGACCTACAGTATATTTTCCATAAGACTCTTCGAGATACTCAGGAGATTCTCTCCAGATGTGGAGGAGTATTCTATTGATGAGGCCTTTGTTGACCTCACAGGCCTGAGGAGGCTCTATCACTCCTCTTATGAAGATATTGGCAGAAGGATTCAGGAGACAATCTACAGAGAACTTGGCATAAC
>Ga0272445_1001303_pt1 | contig 19781 bp, 18 predicted proteins | sample YNPCB0031_FD_194404 | JGI IMG/M metagenome (GOLD analysis project Ga0272445, IMG submission 194404) | Hot spring sediment microbial communities from Yellowstone National Park, WY, United States - YNP-CB-003-1 | ecosystem: Environmental > Aquatic > Thermal springs > Hot (42-90C) > Sediment... | reverse complement strand
TAATTTTCCACTCTCCCCAGACGCATTATGTAGAATTTATGTGCTTTGCAGCCTGTCCTCACGGACCTCCAAGACCGTTAATTTAATTTCCTTCGGCGACGAGCATACGAAATCGCTGACTGATGGGCGTGTTCTTCCCGAGTCTCCGTGTATTAGTTCCTTAATGTATAGTCCTGCATCTGCTAGTATCTCGAATGACAGTGTATAATCATCAATCTTGTTGACTGATAAGCTGTAGACGTTCTTTCTCCTGATCTTGTCAGCCCTCCTTGAGAGGACCCTAATGGGTGTCTGCTGCTCTATAACCCTGTTCGTAAAGTACGCCTCTAATTCTTTTATAACTGAGTCGCTTATGGGAGACTCGAAGGTAACAACCGCTAGATATTTTTTCTTCGCCTTCTCTAAATATGTCTTTAATAGACGTACCTCGGATCTAGACGCATAACTAAGATCCTTAACTTCAACTTTGCCGCTTGAATACTCATAAACGAGCTTTGAATACTCTTCAAAGTCTATTACACGTCTCCTCGGTTCTCTCAACTCAACTATAAACGGGCGCCCCTCGTACTCTACTAAGGCATCCAAGTCTTCTCTTCCGGCGGCGTGAAACACATGGTCGATGGCCCCGCTCAGCTTTACTGCAGGTAAGCCGATAAACTCCGATATTGAGTGATCATATTCTCTTCCCTTAAAATCACATTTGGGGCATCCGGCTCCCCAGCAATTTCTGCATAGCCAGGGCGTTTGTGGTATTCCTGCTTCATGCTTAAGGTACTGTCCCTTTATGAAGAGTGGAGAAGGCCTGGCCTCTACGTGTCCAGTAAATATGTCTACGACCACGAGGAGCTCAGGATAGTTAAAATCAACTTCTCTTCCTAAGTATTCCTCAAGCCTCTTTCCAACCTCTCTGTCAATGTCTTTCCTGATGCTCTCAGCATAGGTTAAGGAGTACTCAGAAAATATATTCTCCTCGATTATCTTTATGAATCTAGGAATTTTTGCACCCACTAAGAACGTTTTAAACTCGTATCTCAAAGCCGTCTCTGCCGCCTTCTTAGCAATACTCTCAATGTTTTCATCCGTTAATTTGTTGAGGCAGAGTACGCAGTCCCTCTTCTCATATTCTAAGCCTTGTGCAGCGGCGATTTGGTGGGCGGGCCCCCATCCACTCCTCGCGAGGATTTTCACGAGCTCGTAGGCTGACTGGTCTCCCTCACGGATAGCGGCGTCTGCCATCATAGTCAAGAGGGCCTTTATGCTTTCACCCCTAAGCCTGTTCCCGATGCCGCGTCCGAGACCGGCGAAGAGCCTGCCTAGACACGTGCAGCATAGTGGGTATTTGGTGAGTATCTTGACGGCCTTATCCATGATTGGCTCCATCTTTCTTGTTCACCCTTTCTTCATGAATAGTTCCTTCGGAACTCTGTGCTGTGCTCGCTTTATGCTCTTCATCATTTTCCTAGCTTCTTGGAACTGCTTCACGAGTTGCTTAACGTCCTTCTCAGTTATTCCGGCTCCCCTCGCAATTCTCCTAGCCCTCGACGAGTCGATAATTCCCGGGTCTTCTCTCTCCTCAGGGGTCATGGAGTAGACGGCTGCTTCCCACTTCTTTGCCTGCTCCTCCATCTTGTTTAATTCTTCTTCGGGCAGGCTGCCGAGCCCTGGGATGGGCAACATCTTGATTAGCTTTCCGAGCGGGCCAGTCTTCCTCAACTCCCTGATCTGCCTCACCATGTCCATCAGGGTGAATTTTCCCGACAGGATCTTCTCTGCGTCCTCCTCTGTCACGCTGACCTCGGCCATCCTGACCCGCTCGACTAGTCCCTCAATGTCTGGGATCCCCAGAATACGCGATATGTAGCGCTTGGGGTCAAATGGCTCTATGTCGCCCAGCTTCTCGCCCGTTCCAATGAAGTAGATAGGCGCTCCAGTGGCAGCGACGGCTGAGAGTGCGCCTCCACCCCTAGCAGAGGTGTCCATCTTTGTCAGGATTATCCATCCTATCTTTGCGGTCTTGTTGAAGGCCTCTGCCTGCGCCTTCGCTTGCTGCCCAATCGTGCCATCAATGACTAGGGCTACTTCGTCTGGCCTAATCTTCTCCTGCAGCTCCGCCATCTCCCGCATTAGTGATTCTTGATCCCTATGTCTACCGGCAGTGTCTATGATGATTACGTCGCATCCCTTATTCCTCATCTCTTCAACTCCCCTGAGCGCAATTGTTACTGCATCTTCGTTCTTCGGTTCTCCGTAGACCGGTATCCCTACGCGTCCAACGAGCTGGACGAGCTGGTCGTAAGCCGCGGGTCTATAGGTGTCTGCGCATACTATTCCTGGATGATATCCATTGCGGAGTAGATAATGAGCTATCTTGGCGATTGTTGTCGTTTTTCCAGATCCCTGAATCCCAACCACCATCAGGACGTAGGGCTTCTTCCTTATCTCCAGCTTCTTCGCTGTTCCACCCAGCAGCTCTATGAGCTCCTCATACACTATCTTTATGATCTGATCCTTCCTAGAGATTCCAGGCGGCGGCTTAACCTCTTCCGCCCTCTTTCTAACAGAGTCAGATATCTTCTTAACCAGCTCTACGTTAACGTCCGAAAGCAGCAATGCCCGCTGTATTCCCCTTACTAGTTCCTCGATTGCCTGCCTGTCAGCTACTGGAGCGCCCATGAACTTCGATATCGCGCTCCTCAGCGCTTCACCGAGACCTACCAAGTCTCTATTCCTTCTAGTCTATTGAATTAGCTGAGTTATATGTTAAACGTTGAATAATACTTCTAAAGCGTCAATTCTGATGATAGTAAATGAATGTTGCCTACCCAAACATTCCTAAGCCATTTTCTAGCCGCCCTCAAACACTCCTGTACTTGCTTTACAGGCGTAACAGGCAAGTCATACATCGCGAACTCTGGATGAAAGACGAGCAGGCTGTAGGGTATCTCGGGGTCGATAGAAGCTATGAACTCGGCAATGGAGCCTACTTCAACCTCGTCGACGTAGCCGGGCACAAGCAGGGTCGTGGCGCATATGGCTGGTGGATGATCCCTCTCGACGGGGAACCTCTTCCCGATCGACTCGAAGTTTTTAAACGCTTGCCTATTGGATACGCCGCTCAGGGCTATGCTTAACTCTTCGTCCCAGCACTTCAGGTCGAATTTTACGTTTCCACCCGACTGGTAGGCCAACTCCGCAGCCCTCATAGCTAAGTAAGGATTACCACATCCATTCCACTCAAAGCATATTCTGAGAACTCTGTCGGACCGCTTTGCTTGTAGGACGCTGTTAGCTGCCTTGATCGCGAACGGTAACTGGGGCTCAGGCGAGCCTCCGAAAAAGCACCAACACGTAATCGACGAATTTTTTAGGGTGAGGTCCACGAGCTCCGAGGCCCTAACCACTTCAGCGCTTTCAAGCTCCTTATGATTATAGTTCTGGCAGAACAGGCAGTCAAAATTACATCCATAGAAGAATATTGCTAAATTGTAGTAGCCATATTCTGGCCCATCTCTGCACGAGTATTTCGGGTACCATTTACCGGTGCCCGCGGGGCAGAACCAGCTAGCACAACAGTTCGTGACATGTGCGTCGAGATAGTAGTGCAGGAGGGCTGTCTCACCGTCTACTCTTGAAACAAGCTTGCCGCCGATGTTTCTTCTGAGGCCGCAGTAGCCTGCTTCACCATCACCCATTACGCAGTTGTTGGAGCATAGCCTGCACTGTATGCCGCCGGAGCTTCTGGGAGGCTCGGCTGGAAGTCCATAGGTCTTCCTGTATTTTCTATGAGTATTCAGAGCTTCCTTAACTACTTCTCTTCCTTTATTTTTTCTAAAACAATTGATGCAGATGCCGATACTTTTACTAACTAGCTTTGTGGAGCCGCATAGCTTGCATACCGGCTTGCTTGAATACATTGACTAACAATACAAGGTGGGTCTTTGACTATAAATTTTTCATCGTTTAGGCGTGGATTTTGAAATGGCGATAAGCATGCCTGCGAGTATGAGGCCTGCGCCTAGAACCCAGCTGAGGCTGAAACTTTCTCCTATCAGGAGTGCTGAAAATATGGCTGCGAATACTGGCTCAAAGAGCATGATTAGCGAGGCCTCGAAGGGCCCCAGCCACCTCTGCCCATATACTTGCAAGATAAATCCTAGGTTGGTCGGGACTAGCCCGAGATAAATAATGGCAGGCAGGATCTTCGTGGCGCTACTTATGGATAGGCCCTGAGTCGATAGGCCAATCGGCAGGAAGATGAGCGTGGGCACAACTTGATAAAAAGTGAAGACTAAAGGATTAGAGCCACTATGCCTATCGACGATGATTACTTGGGCGGCCCAAAACAGAGCGCCGGCCAGTACTAGTGCCTCTCCTAGCCCGATGCCGCCAGTCGGCATGGTTAGGAGATAAACCCCCACTATTGCTATCACTAGGGAAGTGAACGCGCTTGGCGAATATCTCCTATTGCTCAGCGAGTCGTAGATGTGGACAAAAATGATGAAGAGTCCAGTTATGAAGGCTGAGTTAGATGCAGATGTGTATTTAGTGCCCCAGCCCTGGAGCCATAGCCCGAGCGTAAATGCAGCGCCCGCCCATAGTCCACCGACCACCGTCCTCCTACCAATCTTATTCTTTGATAGGTGGTAAAGAATGTACGGTGAGAGACTGATGAGTGCTACTGCGCCCCTCATCCAGGTGTATGTTGCCTCATCTACGACTGATACTATGAACTTTATTGCTGGGAACGATGATCCCCACACCATTGAAGTGAGGATAAGAGCTGATAGTCCTTTAAGCCTAGGCGAGGAAGATTTACAGACAGCCCGCCATTGCATCTCCGAATCTTACACAAGCCACTTGATATAGAATTCTAACCTGGCTCTACGGAATTATTTCCACTGTGTTGTTATATGGAGGGTAAAGAACATTCTCTAGGGATACGCCGTGCTCGTTGATTAATTCTTTGATTAGTTGTAGATTTTTCTCAACTAAGTCGATAAGGACCTGGGCTGATTTACATATTGCTCTATCTCCAGCCTCGCCCCAGAGCTTTTCGACATGCGTATACAGACACCTACCCCCACAAGCCCTGTAATACCTACAACTAATGCATGGCTCGCCTATCTTAGTACCATACTTCTTTAGTTCTGATCTATCTATCTCTCCAAGCACTCCTACGTGTGCCCACTCTTCGCTGACAGCTATCGGGCAACTTATGATTCTCCCGTTAGGCAGTATCGTGAATGAATCGACGCCTGATCCACATGGAGGAGCAGTGCCATCATTACTGAGAAGTCTCTTTAAAACTCCCTGGAACGGAGCGATGCCAAGCACCTCTCCAGACTCCAAAGCACATATCCATTTATTCATCAGCATCTCTAAGCCAGATGCATAATTATTATTGATCCAGTGCATTGGGTCTTTCCAGGCATCCCTACAAGTCCATACGAAGTTTAGCTGCCAATGGACGTGGTTAAAAACTCCGAGCTCGAGTAGGTGGCTAACATCTCTGTATATGTCGGTGTCCTCGTTCACGGTCATCCTAGCTACTATGTCGCCGCCATAGCCCATGCCGAGAAGTCTATGGACATTTCTGAGGACTCGCTCATAGACTCCGCGTCCCCTATACTTGTCAGTGATAGTTGAGACCCCGTCAATAGAGACGAGAATGGTGTCGAATGCTTGGATCAGCTCGTGTGGCAGCTCGCCGAGGAGGAGGCCGTTTGTCTGCAGTACATATGTGCAATCTCCCAAGACCTCCATCACCTCTCTTATGAATCTAAGATTTAGCAGCGGTTCTCCTCCGTAGAATGCGACGACATCGCCATTGCTTACTAAGTCGCCGAGCTTGTGGGAGTCGTACTTCACTTCCCATGGAACAATGTCGGGATTAAAGCTCCCGCCACAATAGCTACACGATAGGTTGCATCTTCCAGTAGTGTAGACTATGAATAGCAATTCCCATTGGCGTGATTAGTGCGACGAAAATTTATACCCGCGTCATTACTTGAACCTTATGATTTGTCTGACTGCCTCTCCCGATGCTAGCCTGTCTAGAGCCTCGTTTATCTCGTCGAGAGTTATGTATCTCGAGATCAAGTATTCTAGGTTTATTCGACCCTGCAAATAGAGGTTGACAAGTATGGGGATGTCCCTTATAGGTACTGCCGAGCCCATGAAAGAACCCACTAGTTGCCGCTCCTCATCTATCAGGAGCGTTGACGGAATGACTATCCTATTGTCGGGAGAAGTCATCCCTATACAGACCGTCATGCCCTGCTTCTTGGTGGTTCTGAAGGCTTGCTCCATCACGTTCGTTAGTCCAACCGCCTCAAAGGCATAGTCAACGCCCTTCCCATCAGTGATCTTCTTAACCTCCTCGACTGGGTCCGTCTTCCTAGAGTTTACGACGTGCGTGGCTCCGAGCCTGCTTGCAACTTCTAGTTTTTCATCAAGAACGTCTACTGCGATAATCGTGGATGCTCCGGCGATTCTGGTTGCCTGAACTATGTTTAGTCCCACTCCTCCGCATCCGAACACAGCAACTGATGAACCTGGCCTGACGCGGGCAGTATTCATGACTGCTCCGAAGCCAGTGGTCACTGCGCATCCGAAGAGCGCCGCCTTCTCGAGAGGCAACTCTTTGGGCAGTGGTATCAGCGACTTGTCAGACACTACTGTATACTCTGAGAAGGCACTAACTCCTAAGTGATGGCCGATTAATTCTCCATCCTTTGAGAATTTCTTGGCACCATTTATCAGGGTCGCGTTCCTGTTCGCCTGCCTGCCAGGATCGCAGAGGGCGGGTCTTCCCGATAAGCAGTAGACGCATCTACCACAGGAGGCGACGAATGATAGGACGACGTGGTCGCCCACCTTGGCAGAGGTTACTCCCTCACCCAGCTCGGTTACTATTCCTGCGGCCTCGTGTCCGAGGACGACTGGTAGGGGGAAGCGTCTCACTCCCTCGACCGCTGCGAGGTCGGAGTGACATAATCCCGCTGATACGATCTTAACAAGCGCCTCTCCCGGCCCAGGCGGCTCAAGCCCCACTTCCTCGACGCTTAATGGCCTAGACTGTGCGTATGGCCTCGGCAGGCCAGCCTGCCTCAGGACAGCAGCCCTAACACTCATAGAAGATCGAGTCATAGCAGTATAAATGCCGACCTCGGCCATTTAAATTTATTGAGTCGCTACAAGTCTTGGGTATCTGTATATTGTTGTTTGTCCTCTTCCCCTGAATATTACTTCGTTGCCCCACAGATCCAATTGTATTAGTATTCTGATGTGTTGTAGTACTGGTAAGTGTTTTATCTTTGACTTCTCTGCTTCTCTGCTCCTATCTCATCTTGGAGGCCGTCTATGCTTGATAGTATGTAGTATATTTCTCTCAGCAGTATTAATCCCCCTTACTTTCAGCCCAGTCCTCAATGCTTATGTAACGTCCCTAGCCGTGGTTATGGATGATGGATGTATGGTGGCTGGTCAGCGTCATGAATATGATGTGCCTTCCCAAACAGGTGAAATACATGGCTGGAGTGTTAGAGGGGCTGCTCCCGGCCCACGTTAGAGGAGGCTCCGGAATATGTTCGGATGAGAGATGATGCGCAGCCGAGGAGGGAGGGGTACCTACCACGTGAGCTTCGGATCAAGCTGTACGGTGATGTTGTTGCTCTTCGTAGAGGTGGTCTGACATATGGTGGAATAGTCGAGGAGGTCAGGAGAAGATATGGGGTTAGGATCTCCAAGTCTCATATAAGCTACTGGATACGCGGGATGCATAGCCCATACAACGGCAGGAGGATACCCTCAATAGAGTTGTTGAAGCCTTCTGAGGAGCTTGCATACGTGATCGGAGCAGTCCTAGGAGATGGATACGCACATATGAGGAGACGTACCATCAAGGGCTACAACCATGTCTGGATAGGCCTTAAGGCTAGGGACAGAGAGTTCGTCGAGGAGTTCGGCAGGTGTCTTGCAAAGGCTCTGAATAGGAGACAAATAAGGCCTAGATACAGGAGATCTTCAGGAAGGTATGTTGTCGAAGCTAAGTCGAAGACGCTATATGAACTCCTCAGAAAGCCGGTAGACCTAGACAGACTAAAGCCTTACATCGAGCACAGTGAGAGGTGCGTGGCTGCCTTCCTCAGGGGCTTCGCAGACTCAGAAGGAAGCGTCGACAAGAGGAGTTACATACGCATCTACAACACAAACGTCGAGCTACTCACATATGTCAAGGCACTTCTTAAGAGACTTAACATTGAATCATGGGGACCAAAACTCCAAACTCGGCGAGGAACTGTAATACGTGATCCTAGGACGGGGAAGCAATACATGACTAAAAAGGATTGTTTCTATATCTATGTTCGAGCCAGAAGCATCATGAACTTCTACAGACATGTAGGCTTCACCATCGGGAGGAAGCAGAGACGCCTAGAAGAATACATCAAAAAATAAAACAACCCCTCCCTCACCTTTTTCCATCCAGCATCCCTACACACGACTCTAATAAATAACTAAAGTTGGGCCCGGTGGGATTCGAACCCACGACCTCTCCCGAACAATAGCTTCCCTATTGTTTCTCGGTTATCAGCCGAGCGCTCCAGCCAGGCTGAGCTACGGGCCCACGCCAAGCACTAATAATCACTCTCCATATTTAATCTTTTGCTCCCACTTAAGGAGCAGGCAAGCAATTCTTTAGAAATGGTCGGTAGGAAGAGATGGAAATGTAGGGCCGGTTGATTGTCTGTTATCTTGTTAATTTTTTGCATCGTTTAGAGATGACCGTGTTCTTCATATTCAAGTTTGAGGGCTGTTACTCATTGCCTGTACGGCGAATTCTTAGGCATGCTATCTCCTCGAAGAATATTCGCCTAGAACTTACGACCTCAATTTCTAGCTCGTGGGTACGTATCGTTTCTAGCAGTCTTTTCTGGTCGTTCAGCGATGAGGAGATTAAATAAAGTTGGCACCCCCTCTCTAGGAAGGGTAGAGCCTGTTTAATTAGCTGCTCCGATACTTCGACGCCGGTTGGTCCTCCATGAATGGCAGGGTCGTAGAACTCATCGTCGAGTGGCAGGTATGGCGGATTAGAAACTATTAGGTCTAATTTGGCTGATGTATGAATTGGGCTAAGCCCGTCAGCAATAATTATGTGGACATTGCTCAGGACGCGTCTAAGGTTTTCTCTCGCTAAGTATGCTGACTCGGCGTCCTTTTCAATAGCGACTACCTCTACCGATTTCTCTGCTAGTATCTTCGTGATGTAGCCGGTTCCACATCCAACCTCAGCGGAGCGTACTACATTTTCCACCCTCATCAAAGAATCTTCAAGTAGCCAAGTATCCTCAGCTGGGCCGTAGGGAACATTGCTAGGCATTCTTAAACTAGGCATGTATAAGGAATATTTGGGTTTAGGGCGTAAATGTGTCAGAGGTTGTATTGATGCCCCTTAAGGACTCCGGCCAGCCCCATGAAGGCTTTTTTAAACATTTCCCCAGACTCGTGAGCCGAGGTCACGAGCTCTACCTTCGTACCGGCATCCTCAGCCTCCTTTATCAAGACATCAATCAAAAACTCTTCTGAAGCTTTAGTCAGAGAAAGCATGCCGCAGTTCGGGCACTTTTCAGCCAAGCGTTGGGGAAGCTTAGAGACAAGCTCATCGCTTGTTAATGAAAGCTTCTCGCTGTATCCACACGAACTACACTTAACCTCGACCTCCCACTTGTCTAGGTCCTCGCTAATTACTAGGAGGGCAAGCTGCTTGTTCCTAAGCGCTTCTCTTACCTGTTTTTCGCCGTAGATGACTCCTCCAGCATTGGATGCCATCCAGATAATCTTATCAATGAGTCGCCTCTCCTCTACTAGGCGTAGCTCTCTTAACTGATCGGATGCCTTGTCTATCGCCTCCCTGACTCCCTCCTCCCCCGAATACGAAGTGTCGACCACGTATATCTTGTCTCGAAGAGTGTAGTGCAGTAAGTCGCCCTTACTGAAGATCTCCTTGGTGGGTCCTGGACCGGCTATTATTATCGCCTTTATGTCTGGGTACTTCAGGAACATCTCGTTTGCATGGTCGGCCACTCTCTTATAGTACTCTGTTAGTGCCTGTTCTCTGAGTCTCTCGAATCGTCTTGCAGACTGGCCGCCCGCCCTATGCTTGCCAGGAACACCCGACGTGTATGTCTGAATCTCTGTTATTGAGCGGCCCTTAAGAACGGCTACCGCGGCCTCCTCGTTATCAACCACCAAGACGCCATAAACATCTCTCTCCTTGACCAACTCCTTAAGAGGCTCTAGATGAAACTTGCTATCACATCGATAAAGGAAAATATTGATAGGCATGGGCGGGATAACGTGATATACCTCTATTTTTTCTGTTCCCGGCCCATTCTGCGGTATTGCTCCACTAAAAACTATTATGCCATTCTCGCCGGCATCGCTGAAAAGTTTCAACCGCTGTATAGCGCTCTCAATCGCGTCCATGACGTTCTTCCTAGTTGACTTGGACTTGATGTTTGAGGCGGTTGCGTATTCCTGCCTGAGATAGGCTATAACTTCGTCGATCCGTCTACCGGGAGGCACATAAATACTAACTAGTTCAGTTCCTCGGCCCTCCTTCTTTTCTAACTCCTCTATCATACGTTTAAATTTGTAAAGTGTTACAGAATCATACTTCATGCTAAATACACCCGGCGACTAGTGGTTAGGTGAGATTAGGAGCTTCATTGTTAAGTCGCTGTATTGATTAGACATCAGAGCTGTTTAATAAGTATGACTATCCGTGGGGACGCTATTAATTAAGATATAATATACTACGCTACTGGATAATTATGTATGTCCTTGGTGCTGAAGATAGGGGGACATCTCTTCCACAGGGATCAACTTGACCATAAATTCATTAGAAACGTCGCCGAGACCCTTAGACAGACCCTGCGACCTGAAGATAAATGGGTAGTAGTCGTGGGCGGCGGAGGGGGTGCAAGACGCTTCATAGACGCCGCGAGAAGTCTTGGCGCAGACGAGACTATATGCGACGAGATTGCGATACAGGTCACGAGGATACATGCGATGCTGTTTATCGAAGCTCTTAGAGATGTTGCTTTCCCCTCAGTACCTAGGAACACCTCTGAACTCAGAGAAGCACTGATACACTCTAATCTCGCCGTCGTCGGAGGCTTCTGGCCGGGACAATCTACCTTTGCAGTCGCATCTTTATGCGCTCAAGCAATTAAGGCATCTAGAATGATTATCGCGACCGACGTCGCCGGTGTTTATGATTCTGACCCCAAGAGAAACCCGACGGCTAGACTCATTCCTCGCATGACTTATTCAGAGCTCTGGAAGTTGCTTGCAGCAACGTCTCATCGTGCAGGTGAATACCAATTAATAGACTCGGTCGGGCTTACCATGCTTGAGAGGTCAAGGACGAAGTTGCTCTTCATAGATGGTAGAGATGTTGAGAACATTAGACGTGCCATCCTGTATAATGAAGCGGGAACAGTAGTTGAGCCATAGCGAGATCAGGGATATATTTTGGGATGACTAATCAGTAGTCGTCAAAGATAGAGACATGAAGATCGCGATAGTGGGGGGCGGAGTTGCCGGCTCCTATCTGGCTCAGCTCCTAAAAGACAAACACGACATAGTTGTCTACGAACGGCAGGAAAGAAATAAGTTCTTCCCAATATGTGCGTGGGGAACAAGTCTGAATGAGCTGCGTCAACTGGCTGGAAAAATAGGGCTAAACTTCGACGACTATGTGTACCACGTGGGAAAGCGAATGCTTGTTCAGGTAAAAGAAGAGATAATTGAGATCAAGCTCAAGGGGCTTTGCACGTTCGATAAGCTTAGATTCATTAAAGACATGCACCGCGACGTCAGACTATTCTACGGCTCAAGAATTACTAGACCTCCAAATGATGGGAGCGACCTCATCATAGACGCTACTGGCTTTAACAGGATACTCCTTCCAAGAATTAGGAGAGATTACTATATTCCAACGGTTGAGTACAGGGTGAAGTATAGAGATCCTCCCTTTGATGATTTTTACATAAGGCCGATTGACAAACTATCAGGGTATCTCTGGTATTTTCCGCTAGATGAGGGGATCTACCATGTCGGTGCAGGAGATTACTATAAGAACCATGAAAAGTATCTAAACGAGTTTTTACAGAAATACAAGGGCGAAATATTGATGAAGATAGGCAGGCCTGTAAGAATAACGCCCCCACATCTCTCGACGCCGATCCTTGACGGAAATATAATCGGAGTTGGGGAAAGCGTAGGAACCGTTTATCCGATTCTTGGCGAGGGAATCATACCAAGCATGCAATCAGCAGAAATACTAGCCAAGCATATAGAGAACAATAGTCTGGACAAGTATCCAGAAGACATTATGAGTCATTTCGACATATTTTATAAACTGTTCGTTTTTATTCAGAAAAAATTTAGCGGAAAATTTAGGCTCATGCGCGACTTTGGGCTCCTCATATCTCCAATATTCTACATGAAGAGACGGGAAGAAAGGTTCGGCTTAGAGGTTAGACTTAGGGATTGGCTTAAAATAGTTAGGAGCTACTGATTTGCAAATAGCTTGATAATATTTCCGTCATTGATGAAGTATTTATCATTCAGAATGGATGATCAGTGATGGGTAGAGATGAGTGAACCGGTAAGAGACATAAAAATAGACAAGGACACTGACCTAAACACGATTTTTGAGATGATGCTTAGGTCGGGGGGATTTATGGCCGTGAACCTCGCGATGGCTAAGGAGATATTAGTTGAGATGTTTAGTAGGAGTGATTGCCTTAAGATATTATCGTTTACCGGCAACTTAATAGCTACGGGCCTGCGGGGGATACTGACCGACATGATTAGGCGCCACCTCTTCAACATAGTCATCACCACATGTGCCACGCTTGATCATGACCTCGCAAGAAGCAGGACAAACTATGAATGTGGAAGTTTCGACCTCGATGATTATGAGCTCCGGCGAAAGGGCATCCACAGGCTCGGCAATGTGTTGATAAAGAATTCTAGCTACGGAGAAGTAATAGAGAGAGAAATCAGAGAATTGATGGCAAAAATGTCTGATATTGACCATTTATCTACGCATGAGTTCTGCTGGAGACTGGGAGAACACATCGGTAGTGAAGACTCATTCCTATACTGGTGTTGGAGGGAGCGCGTTCCCGTAATTGTTCCAGGCATAGTCGACGGTGCGGTTGGATTCCATGTATGGCTTAATAGACAAACAAGGCGATTCTACTTTGACTTGATGCGGGACGAATCGCTATTAAGCGATGCTCTCTGGAAAGCAGAAACCGCTGGGGCATTAATAATTGGTGGTGGAATATCTAAGCATCATGCCTTATGGTGGGGGCAGTTCAGCGGCGAAGGTCTGGAATATGCAGTATACATCACTACGGCGACCGAATATGACGGCAGCCTAAGCGGCGCTAGACCGAGGGAGGCAATTTCCTGGAGAAAATTGTCAGTAAGCTCGAAGCATGTATTCGTTAACTCTGATGCAACAATTGCTCTGCCTTTTCTATACTCAGCTATAGTCAAGTCGCTTCCATGATTCTTATCCTTATTCGCTCTGCTGCTACTATGTTACTGAACTAAATACCCAGGAAAGGTCTGGTCCTTTCCTCGGCTGCTTTATGAGTTCGTGTAAGGAGTGGGCCAGCAGTGGCAGGGCTATCGTTGCGTCGCAGAAACACTGCACATTCATTCCTCCCTTCATCTCTTTACCCCAGCTTTTTCCCTCTTCTAGAGTTGCGCCAGATAGGCCTCCCCAGTGTGGACTATCTACAGTTATCTGAATTGCATACTTATGGGGTCTAGTTTTTGTGTAGTCGCCTGACAACAGTAAGTCGACGGATACGGCTGATAATTGTATAAAATCTTTAGGCACGCCTCCACCAATAAAAATGGCTGCACTGTTCTTGGACTGCGATTTAATCTTGACGAGCAGTTCATAGTCTTTGAACTGGTCCACCAAGAGACTAAACTCCTTATTCATGTATCGGTTGTGGATATACGCAACTCCGAATCCGCTATCGACTATTGCTGGACAGAATATTGGGACCTTATGCCTGCTGGCTGAGGTTACTATCCCGTCAACGCCCCTATTTTCAAGCCACCTGCCTAATAAGTAGAGCAGTTCAGGCGAGGCAAGTGCCTTCCCATCGCGAAGCGTCAGCATGAATTCTCCGAGCATTTTTTCCATCGATATGTAGTCCTGCTCCTTCACGTAGACATCGTAGAATCTGTAGATTCCCTTCTTTCTTAGGAGGTCGTCATCGACTAGGGGGCTTCCTCTCCAATATCTGTATCCCATAGCTTCTATCAGGTCTTCGGTGATGTTCGCACCTGTGGAGACCAGTACGTCTATGTATCTATTCTCTACGAGCCACTTAACTATTCGCCACTGCCCAGTTGTGCTTAAACTTCCGGCGTAGCCCATCATTATCACGGTGTCTTCATCCTTCAGGGCTCTGACCCATGCGTCAAGTGCCTCACCGAGTTTTCTTCCCTGAAAACCAGTAAGACTCATAGCGGCTAATAGATCAGATATCTTACGCTCCTTAACCTCAATAGACGTTAAAGGCCCTGCAACATACTCATCCAAATCATCAAGAATTTTCTCAGGCATGACTTCGTCTTTCTAAACGAACTTATTACTTTATATAGCTTGACTTAAGCGAAGCAGCAGCTACTCAACGAGGCTCATCCTCCTCATCATGTATCTTTCATAGTTATTGCTTATGATCTGTGAGGCTTCATCGACTGAAATTTTTTTGATTTCGGATATTACTTCAAGTGTCTGTAAAATCATTGTCGAGTCAAGCCTCATGGACCTGTAGACATATGGGCCGTCACTCTCAGTCAAAAGTATTTCTTCGCTAGCCTTCTCGATTATTTTTCTCTGCTTTTCCTGAATGGTGGCCGTTGGATTTATGCTGATGAAGTATCCGTTGTCCTTAATCTCTTTTAATAAAGGCTCGGGCCCGGTGTACCAGTGAAAGAGCACCGATGGAGCTTCGTTCTTCACGACGCAGGCTAATGCCTCGCTCCAAGCAGAGTATGAATGTACATTTAGGGGTAGGTTTCGCTCCGCTGCAATCCTACAGAACTCCTCAAAGATCTTTAGTTGAATATCCTTCGGAATCTTAGAAAATCTAAAGTCTAAACCCACTTCGCCTAATCCAGCCACTTCCCTGGTGCTATTCAGTAAATTTTTTAGTAGTCTGAGTTCTTCCATAATCGAGTTGTTTGTACTCCATGGGTGAAGACCAACGAAAGGAACAATATTCCTTATCTTCTTTGATAGCAGGAATGTCTTGGTAGATGAATTGTAGTCTTCTGAGACGGCAATTATCGTTATTTTTTCATACTTTCCATATTCTTCTTCACGATAAGCATGGAAGTGGCAGTGAGCGTCTATTAGCCTCATTCTACACTGCTATTCTCCTGATACGGTCAGCGTCTTTAACTTTGCCCGCCTCTACTGATGCACGGATTAGTCCAAGAAATGCAGGGTCGGGGTTACCTGGCCTCGATTTAAACTCTGGGTGGAACTGTGTAGCAATAAAGTATGGATGGTCTCCCAGCTCTATTATCTCGACTCTTCTACCATCTGGTGACAAGCCTGAAATTATCATTCCTTCTCTTTGAAGAGCCTCCCAATATTTTGGATTTACCTCGTATCTATGTCGGTGTCTCTGATAAATGATGTCGTTTCCGTACAGCATATGTGCCCTCGTGCCTTTCTTTATGTGTATGGGCAGGGCTCCCAGCCTCATTGTGCCTCCCTTCTCTACGACTTCCTCCTGCTCTGGCATAAGATATATCACGGGATGTGGTGTCAATGGGTCTATCTCTGTGCTGTTTGCTTCCTTTAGGCCTAAAACATTTCTGGAAAACTCCACGATTGCTAGCTGCATGCCGAAGCATATGCCTAGGAAGGGCTTCTTCATAGTCCTCGCGTACTCTATTACTTTCATCTTACCTTCGGCTCCTCTTTTTCCGAATCCTCCCGGTACTAGGATTCCGTCAACATCGTCTAATTCCTTAATCATTGAGGGATTGTTCTCTAGCTCGCTTGTCTCAACCCACTTTAACTCAAGCTTCACACCATGATATGCGGCTGCGTGGTGCAATGCTTCCTTAATGCTTACGTATGAGTCCGTCAGGGTTGTATATTTTCCGCATATTGCTATCTTCACGACCGGGCCTTTCACCCTGAAAGAATTCACTATCTTGCTCCAATCCTCGAGACGTGAGGGTAATCGTGGTAGTCCGAGTATACGCTCGATATAGTCGCCGATTCCCTGCCTCTCTAGCATTAATGGAACTTCATAAATGACGTCAGTGTCATACGAACAAAAGACTGCCTCTTTTGGAAGAGTGCTGAAAAGTGCTATCTTTGAACGTGTTGCTTCGTCTATCATTCTGTCACTCCTCGCAACCACTATGTCGGGTTGGATGCCTATCCTTCTCAGCTCATTTACGCTGTGTTGAAGCGCCTTGGTTTTGAACTCTGCAGTAGGCTTAAGATATATTACAAGCGCTACATGCACGAACAGTGTAGACTCTTCAAGCCTCATCTGGCGTGCCGCCTCGTAAAATGGCAGTCCCTCGATGTCTCCTGCAGTTCCGCCTATCTCGACGATTACGATGTCTGCGCCCCTCCTTGCCGCTATCATTTTTATGCGTCGTTTTATCTCGTCTGTGACGTGGGGAATGACTTGTACGCATTGTCCTAAATAGTCGCCCGCCCTCTCTCTTCTCAGCACTTCCATGTAGATCTGTCCGGTCGTTATGTTGTTTATTTTGCCCATGGGAATATCTAAAAATCTCTCATACCATCCGAGGTCAAGGTCTGTCTCGCCTCCATCATCTGTGACGAAGACTTCTCCATGAGAATACGGGTTCAGTGTGCCAGCATCAACATTGACGTAAGGATCAATCTTCAAAAAGTCTACTTTGTATCCCTTAGAGACGAGGATCTTCCCTATTGAAGCCGCCACGGTCCCCTTGCCCACAGACGACACGACGCCGCCTGTGACGAAGATGTACTTTGCCATATTAGATAAACGAAACCTGCAGTATTATAGCGTTTCTTGAAAATTCCCTATTTACGTCTTTCGCCTGGAGGAAAATGGTTAAAAACTCCTAAAATATAGTGGGGACAGAAATGCGTATTGGCCTGCTGGGAACCACGGGCTATACCCTGTCCGCCATAGTCATATTGATGCTTCTGTCTCAACTATCGAGTTTTCCTGCCTCACAGGGCATGCCTTTTGTTTTTATCATCGTCGCAATAGCATACCTAGCAGGCATAGTCCTTAGAGGAATCTTCTGGCTAAGGCTGGGCTCTCAGACAAATCACAAGTATTTCAAATTATTGTCAATCATCATAATCTTGTTAGGGATAATAGCCTCATTGTTGGTGCTGTCCCATGCGTATCTGCATTATCCAGATCTATCAGGCTCTATAATTAACGAAGACATCTTTCTAAAGACCGCTATATCGCTATGGGCTATTTACACCATTGCAGAGGCTGGAGGATACTTTTCATTCGCACGTTTCTTCGGCATCAGGACAGCATACATAGGGGCGATCAGCCTACCAGCAGTAGCACTACTGATTTACCAGACACTCACCTCAGAATTCATTACATTCCTAACGCAACCCCAAAGCCTCATCCCATCTGTGTCGCTATTCATTTTGTTGGGTTCTGCTACAGTGACCGGCTATAGCTCATTCTTAATTAAGATCGATGTCGCAGTAAAGAAGCCGGAAAAAGAAGAGCTAGACGAATTGGAGAGACTATTGGGAGGAGGGCCTCCTCTTAGAAGAGAAGCAACGCCCAGCGGATCGGTAATTGATCAGGCCAAGGGTCCTAGAAGTCCATCAGTTACTCGTGCTTATTCGCCGAGCTCAACGCCTAGTCAGCTTGCCCCGACGGCTATGATTGTTGTCGAGGTTATAAGCAGGTCTAATGAGACTTTCTGTCCTAATTGCGGCTCCACCGTTCCTATTGGGTCAAACGCCTGTCCTTCATGTGGTCATCGGCTGTATGATCCGCGTCCCGGACTTAAATGTCCAGTATGTGGTGCACCTCTGAGCTATTCAAAGAGAATCACGAGTGATCATAGAGTGTGTGGGATTTGTTTTTCTGACCTAAGGCTGAGACAGTCACGAGTACAGTAAGCAAAACTCATTGCTCCCCTTCAAGGAATTTTTTCTCAGGCTCTTCTAATCCAGCCTTCAAGAGCTGTGATGAAAACTCGTAGGCTCTCGTTAAGAGATTAAACTCGTTTTTATTAATGATCGTGACTAATACCTGCAGTGAGTCCCTCTCGATGAATAATCCTAGAGACTTGATTGGAAGCCTTGGCTGGAGTTCTAGTAGTCGGGTGTCCCTCAGCGTGTGGCTGAACATCCTGCCGTCGGTGTATTTCCCCTCGACTATAACCGTGTCTTGACCTACTCTCAGAATTTTTTCAACCGTTAATTCATGAATGATTGCTGGCCGTAGATTTTTGTCCTCAAGTATACTGTCTATAATGAGTATAGTTCCATCAGGAGTCTCAGCCTCGTGGTATGTTCCGCTAATCGCTTTTCCAAGACTCAGCCAGTCGGGTGGCGCATGAATGTATAACTCAACTCTTTGGCCGCCGGGAGTGATGAGCCTAATCTTTAATGAGATTGCCTTCCCCAGCCTCGATATTTGAAGTCCCTCGACGTAGCCGCTGAAGGTCCCGCCGCTCATCTTCGGTAAAATCTAAACGATGAGAAATATATGCGTAAAAAATCTGCATGAAATATTTGAGGAAGAATAAAAATGCATAAACGATGAGTGAAGAGAGAGTAGGCAGCAGAAGGATATATGAAGGGAGGGTAGTTAGCCTGAGAATTGACACTGTCAGGATAGGCAACAAAACCATAGCGAGGGAGGTAGTTGAGCATCCAGGCGCATCGGCCGTCGTGCCACTTACGACTGATGGAAGAGTCATCCTCGTAAATCAGTATAGACACGCCGCAGGCATTGAGCTGTTGGAAATCCCTGCAGGAACAATTAAGCCTGGCGAAAGCCCAGAGGAATGCGCCAGGAGAGAGCTTCAGGAGGAGACGGGATACACTGCATTAAGCCTCGAGTTGCTTGCGTCTATTTATCCCTCGCCTGGATACAGCAATGAAGTAATACACATCTACATCGCCAAAGTTGGTTCTTACGTCGGACAGAACACGGAGCTAGACGAGAACATAAAAGTAATTTGTCTACCACTAGACGACGCAGTAAAAATGATTAAGGAACGCAAAATTAAAGACGCAAAGACAATCGCTGGTCTAATGCTAACATATACTCTATCGAGATGATATCTGAGTTGTTAGCCGTGCGTTACCTAAGTAATTTTAGACTGGAAACATATTTTAACTCTGGCGGCATCATATATTTTGGATGACCGTAACGGGAGACTTGGTTTTAAAAGCACTTAAGAAGGTGATCGATCCCGAACTAGGCAGAGATATTGTCTCGATGGGAATGATAAGGGACTTAAAGGTTCAAGATGGACGCGTCTCCTTCACGCTTGTATTGACAACGCCCGCTTGTCCATTCAATGAACAGATAACTAGACAAGCAAAAGAAGCGGTAGAGTCGATTCCGGGAGTCAAATCCGTAGACATGAAGGTTACTTCTAATGTTCCATCCACGAAGAGGGCCGCGATGAGTATGCTAAACATACCGGGACTGAAGAAC
>Ga0272445_1001302_pt1 | contig 19790 bp, 21 predicted proteins | sample YNPCB0031_FD_194404 | JGI IMG/M metagenome (GOLD analysis project Ga0272445, IMG submission 194404) | Hot spring sediment microbial communities from Yellowstone National Park, WY, United States - YNP-CB-003-1 | ecosystem: Environmental > Aquatic > Thermal springs > Hot (42-90C) > Sediment... | reverse complement strand
TGGCGCGCAAGCGATACATCGCCGTGCCCAGGGTGGGACCAAAGGAGCGTCCGCAGTTCCGGCACACCCAACGGGGCCGCCCACCCTTGCTGCCGTTCTTGATCACGTGGGTGGCCCCACAGCGAGGACAGGGAGGGTTCTGAGAATGGGGCTTTCGATTCATCGGGCCCACCTCCGTCGGAATCTGGCTCCGATGATACCACCGAGCACTACTCAGGGGAGCGACTACCTATGAAGCCACAGAGGCCCATAAAACGCTCGGCACATAGATCCATACTAATCCAAGGGATAGTCCCATATAAGCCAAAAATGGAAACAAATTGCCCAAAATTTCCCACCATTCTGATTTAAATAAATCATTTAATCCCCTAAAATTTCTCAGTAATACAACTATTATAACAAGAAGCGTTACTGCATCAACATATCGAAATGTAAATTCTCCCACCTCTATTATAGGAGGCAAAACCGGATTAAGAAATGCAAAACCAATCATTAAAGACGAAAATAATGCAGGACCAGTTAGGTAGGCAAGAAGGCCTATTAATATTTTTTTATTAGTTTTGAGCTTAGAAGCGATCCTTTTCATGCTTATATTTTATCTTACATCCCAATTTGTGTTTTTAAATCGATAACATGTGATTCTTCGACCTGTTTATTCTCGATTCATCCTATAATCTTCAAATATAACCACATTCCGGTGAAACCTAAAACGCTTAAAGCCCAGAGCCACAACACCCATTTATAACGCTCGATCACCTCACGGCTCATCGCGCCTAAAGCGAGCACTACGAACAGCGGCAAGGCCATGACTCGATGACGAAAGGGTTCACTGCTTCCAACGAGTACACCCATTGTGGCGATGGCCAAAATTCCAAAGCTCATTGTTGCCAGTGCAACTATCTCTGATTTATACCATAATCGACAAACACCTATTATTGATAACGGAAACAATACATACCACAAAACCATTCCAAATCCTTCTATCAATTTATCGACACTTTTGCTAAACAGCCATCCCAACGGACTGGGAGAGTAAAGTCCTCTTACAAACAAGATTATAAGATTCTTTAGAGAGAATAGGTTGTCTATATCCAAAAACCTAACCACTAAAGCTTTGGACTCTTTAAAGATCAGCGAGTAATCCCTTTTCTCGTCAACATAGGAGCCGATCGGATCAAGCAACACCAATATCAAAATAAAAATGTTCACCAAAGCCAATATTTGAATTAAAGTGCGCTTTATTTCACGAAAATAGACAAAATTAGGCCATAAATATCCAAAAAATAACCCTAATGTTCCTATAGTTGTAACCAGACCCCCGCGCACCCAATACAAAACTCCTGTCCCAATTAAGGATAAGATTAAGCCCATAACAAATTTTTTACGAGATATTATGAGCCCTAAAAATATCCAAAATAAAACAAAAGATGTTAATGTTTCCTTTAAATTAACCGCAGAAAAGATCACAAAAGGTGGCATCAAGCCGATGATCCAGAAGACTCGCCACGCATATTTCCTTTCGCCATATAATTCTGTGGCAATTAAAAATCCAACAAAAGGCAACAAAGACCCAAGAAACGCATTTATAGATTTAGGAATCAAAATATTCGGACCAAACAAAGAGTAAAGCAATACAACAAGTCCATAATATGCGCGATTCGGGAGGAGAAAATCAGACCCCCACGACAGAGATATTGCCGCGAAATGAAACCCACGCTCATCATCATATGTGAAAATATGAGACAAAATAATGGCTGTTGAAATACGAATCAAGAAAAACATAGAGAACCACCTGACTGATCCCTTTAGAGGAAATCGTCCTGCGATCCCAATACCGATGAGATATAACCCTATCACAAACGAGACAAATCCAAGAGCACTCGAGAAAGAGGCGGGAATTAGAGAGATTTTATCGATTACTATGGTTTCTTTTTGTTGAATTTGATTTAAAAAAGCACTTATAACAAAACAAGTCGTGGCAAAAGTAAAACTGATAGAAATGTTATGGACAACTGACAAATCGCCCCTCTCTTCAAACATATGCATCAACTTCTTCCTTTACCGTTTTTCTATCTCTATTTTGTTGTTTTCTATAAATATCTCATGCCAAATCGCCAATACAACCATTGACCAGATTCTATGGGGATAATGAATTGCGATTTCTTTCTCTGTGTATCGGACTGCTTCTTTAGAAAAGATCCCTGTTTCAGACAGATGACGGATGAGCTGCGAAGCTTCCTCCCATATCGCATCTTTGACCCAATAGTACACTGGAGAGAACCAACCCCATTTGGGGCGATGAAGGACGATTTCAGGTAACAGGTCTGAAAACGCCTCCTTGAGTAGGCGTTTCTCCTTCCACAGTCCCACTTTCTCCCTGAAAGGAATAGCCATGGCCCGTTCAACGATTTCGTGATCCAGGAAAGGCGCTCGAACCTCCAAAGCATGGGCCATACACATCTTATCTACTCGCATATTTGACTCATCTGCGACCCACAGAGTCAAATCCAGATAAGCCAAAAGATCCTGAGAAGTGGGCGCATCCACTTGAGAGATCACCTGATCGACTAAACGATAAGGCGTTTCCCAAGCCTCACACCACGACCGATCGATCAAGCGCAATCGCTCGTCCGAAGGAAAAATCTCCCACCACGATAAATACCATTCCCCAGTCCCGGGGATCATTTCTGCTTTCTCAAGAGCTTTGAGAAACTTCTGGATGCTTTTTCCTTGAGCCCTCTGCAAAAAGCTCCGCAATGCCGAGCGCATCCATCGAGGAGCACGCCGAAGCAGACCCACCTGGAAATCAGCCAGATAGCGAGAATAGCCTCCAAACAACTCATCCCCACCATCCCCGCTCAGAATAACCGAAATGCCTCGAGATTTAATAAAATGAGCTAATAGATAGGTAGCAATGAGGGTTGGGTTTGCGTGAGGCTCGTCCATATTCCAGATAACTCGATAGAGAAGGTCCATGATGTTCTCCATCTTGACAACAAAGCGCGTATGTTGAGTGGAGAACGCCCGGGCTACTACCTCGGCCGCTTCCGCATCTACGTTGTATTTGGGACTCCTGGGACCGACATCGAAGGCAGAAGTGAACGTCCGCACGGGCTCGCTTTGCAAACGCGACATCAGCCCGACCACCACGCTCGAGTCGACCCCACCACTCAGGAAAGCGCCCAGGGGGACATCGCTGACCAGCCGGCGGGCCACCGCCCGTATGAGCCCTTCCCGAACCGCCTCCTGATACTCCCTTTGCGACGCCCGCCACCTTCCCAGATTCTCAATTCCCCAATAACGCTCGATGCGTGGCGAGTCACCATCATAACGAAGCAAGTGTCCTGGCGAAAGCTTAAATATGTTCTGAAATATTGTATATGGTGAAGGTATATATCCAAAAGCCAGGTATAGATGCAATCCTTCCGGGGAAACCGTCCGCCGCACAAAGGGCCAAACCAGGATGGCCTTGATTTCCGAAGCAAACAAAAGCGTCCGAGTTCCCGGATCCCAGAAGTAATACAGCGGCTTCTCCCCCAGGCGATCACGAGCGAGAAATAACTGGTTCCTCACATTGTCCCAAAGCGCAAAAGCGAACATCCCATTGATTTTCCGAAGCAACCCCTCGATCCCCCACGCCTTATATCCCAGCATGAGGACCTCAGTATCCGAACGAGAACGGAATCGATATCCATGTTCGATCAATTCCCGACGAAGTTCGATAAAGTTATAAATTTCTCCATTAAACACGATCGCCACTGTTCTCTCTTCATCCCACATCGGCTGACGTCCCGCCGGACTCAGGTCGATCACACTGAGCCTCGTATGCACCAGCCCCAAACCCTTATCCGGAAGGATCTCAACCCCTTCGTCGTCAGGCCCCCGATGTTTCAATAGACGCTTGATCTCCGAAAAAACCGATCGATATCGCAATATAAGCTCGGATGTTTGTGTATATATTCCGGAAATACCGCACATGATCGCTCCTTGTGTCCGCTAATCCCAGAACCCATCGAGGGATTATATGGGAAAGAGCGAGGTCCAGACGGATCCATTTCTCACTCCCTTTCTGGGCGTTGCCCTGGCCCGGCGCGGATCGCAAGGAAGCCCGCAGAGAAGCCGGGCCGATCGGCCTTGTATTCACGGGCCTTTCTCATCAAGCGCTGGCCTCCGGTCCCTCGCAAAGGAGGTTCACGATTTTCTTCTCTCGTGACCGCAGGAGCTCCTCGGCGAGGGCGCTCACCTGCTGCGAGGTGTGGAGGACACGCGGCGACGCCTCGATGGTGCGGATGCGCCTGAGGTTCGCACCGTGAAGGGCATCCAGGAGATCAACCGGTGAGTAGCCCGCGGCGCGCAGGGCCCGCGGGTTGAACTCCACCACAAGGCGTAGATGGGGGTTCCGCGCCGCCATCTCGCGCATCCCTATCAAGGCCTCCACCTCCCCCCCTTCGATGTCCATTTTCACCACATCCACCCGGGGCCAGCCCCGTTCCCCGAAGTAGGCATCCAGGCTCGTCACAGGCACGATGATGGGCCCTCGGGTCCCGGCCCCCTGGTAAAGGCTGCTCTTGCCCCGCGCGGGGTGAAGAAAGAAAGGCGCTTCCCCCGAGGCGGAGCCGACGGCCAGGCGCTCCACCCGGACGTTGGCGAGACCGTTCCGGCGGATCTGCTCCAAGAGCAGACCGTGGGTGTCCGGTGCGGGCTCGAAGGCCCACACCCACCCCCTGGGCCCGACGAGGGCCGTAGCCAGGAGCGTGTAGTAGCCGATGTGGGCGCCGACGTCTACAAAATGCGCGCCGGGCCACAGAAGGCGGCGCAGGAGTCGGGTGGTCTCCGGCTCATACTCTCCGCGGGCAAGGGTCAGCCAACGCCCGTCCTCGATGCCGGGGAGGCGATAGAGACGGACCCCGCCCAGGTCCACCCACCGGGGAGCCAGCACCCATCCCCAGAGCCCACGAAGCGAGGCCCTCCAATGGGCGGGCAACAGCACACGCGCCGTTCGTCGGACAAGGAGCCGGTCTAAGCCCTGTAGGATCCGCCTCACGGAGGCAATACCCTGCTCCCGGAGGTGGCGGGTATGGCTCGGCCTTTCAGCACCTCCACGATGCGTGTAGCGGTGGTCTCCAGGCTGTGCCGAGCGACGACCCGCTCCCGCAGGTATGCCCCGATGCGCTGCCCTTCGTCCGGAGGCAGGCGCAGGAGCCCCAAGAGACGCTCGGCCAGCGACTCCGCATCCCCATGCCGGAAGAGCAACGTCCCGGCATACTCCCCCATCGTCTCCCGAAAGCCCTCGTTGGCCGCCAAACAGGGCCGCCCGCAAGCCATAGCCTCCCAAACCACCTTATCCCCGGATCCGGTAGGAGTCAAATTCACATGGACCGTGCAACGCCGATACCAGTTCGGTAAGGCGCTCTGAGAGACAGGTGGATGGAAGGAAATGATGTCCTGCAAATTAAGTTCCTCCACCAGCTGATGCAGGGAACGAACATAAGGCTCATCTTTCGGCCCGGCCGGTCCGCCCAGAATCACCACCCGAAAGGGCTTCCCCCATCGTTCCCGCAACAGGGCGGCTGCCCGAATCAGCGTCGGGTGATCCTTCACCGGCGAAAGCCGCCCCACACACAAGATCATGGGCGGCTCCTCGGGAGAAGAGCCGTCCGGACAAAAGAAGTCGGTGTCAATGCCATGGCCCACCACGATCAACTTGTCCTTACGATAGGGATAGCTCGTCTCCAGGGCAGTAATCATTTTGTCAGACAAATGATGAGCAAGCTTTAGAATGAAGGTTAAGCTGGGATGCAGATACCATGTCACGATCGGGATTCTCTTCGCCTTCAAGACGGGGGCGGCCAGGACGGTGAAAACGGGGATCATATGCGAGAAGCATGCATCGATACGATCTTCACGCAGGACGCGGAACAAGTGCCGATAGAACTCCACCGCTCGGCGCGGCTCGCTGTAGCCCTTTTCCTTGCCCACGGAATAGACCCGGACGTTTTCGGGGACTTCCACCCGTCCCGCCCGCATGGTGATGACATGGACGAACTCCACCCGCTTCGCCAGCGCCCGGATCCAGCGGGTGGTGAAGCCCAGGATGGGATCATCGGCGTCCGTCGCCAGGTTGAACAGGAGCAGCCTCATCGGGACTTCAAAACCTCCTGCGCCATCTCCAACAGGCGTCGGTAGCCTGTTAGGTAGGCTTCGGGAGAGAAAAAGGCGCGTGCGAACTCCCGCGCGCGGCGACCCATCGCCTCCGCCTCCGGGGGGCGCTCCAGCACCCACCGCAGCCGCTCGGCCAACGTCTCCTCATCCCCCGGAGGCACCAGGAAGCCCGTCCAGCCCTCCTGCACCATCTCCGGGATCCCCCCCACGCGGCTTCCGATGACCGGCGTCCCCGTCGCCATCGCTTCCACAACCACCCGTCCCAGCCCCTCCGAGAGAGAAGGCAGAACAAAGACACAAGCATGACGCATCCGGTCTGCCAGCTCTGCTTGAGAAACCTCGCCCACAAAAGACACCCGCCCCTTCAGCCCAAGTCGGAGCACCTCTTGACGCAGTTCCTCTACGTACTCCGGGTTTTCATCCCTCCCCACGATTTCCATCCGGGCTTCCGGGAATTCTCGGGCGACTTTGGCGAAGGCGCGAAGTAAATGATGAACACCCTTCAGAGGAGTTAACGTCCCTGCATAAAGGATCACAGGCTCTCTGGCTCTATCGCCCTCGCCAGCCTTCAAGAAGACCTCAATGTCGGTCCATGCAGGAAACCGGACAACCGGTTTACCGGGCGACCAGTCTGTCAACTGTTCCCCGGTCGAATTCGAGACAGCCCGCAACAAGTCCGCATGCCGAAGGGCAAAGCGCGCCGTTCTCCGCATGAGCCAGCGGTAGAGGGTCCGGCAACGCACCCGTCGCTGAAGGAAAAGCGAGCCCTCAAAGTCTCCATGGCTTTCCACGATGAGGACTACTTCGAATCCGGCGAGGCGCGCCAGCACCTTGGCCATGGCCGCGGCGAAACCTTCGTAGGGGCTTTGCGCAATGAAGATCTGAACCCCATGCCGAAAAATCATCCACAGGGCGAGGGCCAGGCCAGCCGTCAACATCGCCAGGTAACGCAGGCTCGGCAACGGGAACTTCGGAAGCAGGTAGAACCGGGCATGCTGGGTGAACCTGCGTGGGCGGGCATCCCGGGAGAAGCCGATGACGAATATCTCCCCCAGCTCGGAAAGAAGCCGCCACTTCTTCTCGCTGGTCGCATCCAGCGGCTGGCTGTAGCGGGCACCACCCAAGAAGGCCACTTTCGCTGTCATTCTCGCCTTTCCTTAGATTAATTCCCAAAGACATGCTGCAAGATTACCGCCGCCCGACGCTTCCAGGTGTATTGACGCACATCTTCTTTTGCCTGCCGCGCCAAACGCTCCGCTAAGTCCGAGTTCTCCAGAAGATGCCGAATGCCCTCCGTCAATGCCTTCGGGTCGCCAGGGGGAACCAGCCATGCGTTCTCGCCATGGCGCAGCACTTCCCGAATAGATGGCAAATCCGTCGCTAAGATGGGCACCCCTGCCGCCATGTATTCAAAGAGTTTGAGGGGCGAAGTAAAGTATGCTGAGAACTCCGTCCAAGTCCAGGGAATGGTAGCAACATCACAGGACCGAATCCAGTAAGGCACTTCGGTATTAGGCACTCGATCTACGAACCGGAGTTTATCCTGCGGAATGCCGATGCGGCGGGCGAGTTCCAGGTAAATCGGCACAGCGTCCATCGGTCCACCCACACAGAGCAGGAGAGGTTCGGCACCCTTCACCGATGACAAGTCCTTCATCGCCTCAACGAGTTCCGGGATGCCTTTTTCCATCTCCAATGTCCGGAAACGCCCAATATATCCGATGATGGGTCGCTCTAACGGTAAGCCAAGCCGGCGTCGACAGCCTTCTTTGCTCGGCAATCCTTCAAATAGGTCCAGGTCTACGCCATCCGGCAGCACGATGACCTGATCGGATGAGAAGCCCATGTCTAGAAACCTCTGTCGAAGGAAGGAAGTTAGAACGATAACTGAACGCAGCAAAGGATGACGGGTTATTTTTCTCAAAAGCCATCTTTGCCCCCTATTGGGCGCTACATGGGCTTCATAGACCGTCGGCAGTCCCATTCGTACCAACCAGTAGGCAATCGTGGTATCGCGCGTGTAATAAAGGTCTGCTCTAAACTGTCTCGCCATTGAGGCTGCATAGTATCCCCAAATGAAGGCGTGGGCAAAAAAGATAGGTGTGAAAATTCGGTCAGGGATGAACCGATTGAGCATCACTATATCCAAATTTTTCAATGTTTGCACTCGAAAAATGGGCTTGATTCCATAGTAATCAAACACAGTTCGCCCGACAAGTCGTGGATCTGACTGATGGCGGTAAGGATGTAGGAGCATAACTTCTGCCCCATTCAAGGCAAATGCCTCGCACATTTTGCATATTTGGTATCCATGCGCTTTCTCCGTGGGAAGGCGGGCATTGGCAAGATAAATAACTTTTCTAACTTTATTGAGCATTGTGGACCTTACAAGATTATGCTTTACGAGCTATAATAATCACTTTTTGTCCAATTATGACACCTATGGGATTAAGTTTTAATTTCTCGAGCCATGGAAGATATTTTTCAAACAAAATGTTCCTTGCTTGCACTTGCTCGACTTTAAAACCAACTTCAACCAGAAGTTTTACAAGTTTATTGCTATTTAACTTTGATACGTGAGTTGGGTCGTCCCATAATGTATCTCGTGAACCTTTTAAAAAGTGTAGAAAGTCATAAAGCCTTTTAATAGGGTAATTAGGCGTTTGAATAAATAGATAAGCATTTGTTTTACAAACACGGTAGAATTCTTTTAGAGCAGTTCGTGGATCATCCAAATGCTCTACGACATCAATGCTGTAGATGAAGTCGAATTGTTCGTCTTTAAAAGGTAAATTATAAACACTTGCACAGATGAGAGAAATTGTTGGGCAATTTTGCTTCGCATAGTGCAAGCCTGGCATACCTATGTCTACTCCAACAGCTAACTCTACGCCGCTCCAAGTTGCAACCTGATTTAGACGAATTCCTGTGCCACACCCTGCATCTAGAACTTTTCCTCGTGCGTAATTTTTGAGAAGATCCACATTCGTTCCGGTAATTGCCCTTTTCAAAACTAACTGCGATGTATATTCATCCCAATCTAGTATGAGCCTTGAATCGGCAAACTGCACATAATAAACACCCACTCCAAGACCTACATACACCAGAGCTACAGATGTAGTCCACCAAATACTCATTCCAATAAAACCGTAAAATGGCACTATTAAAAGCCAACCGACAAGTGTTGCCAGCGAAAAAGTTCCTATCACCAAAGACCATTGCTTGATGGCACCATGGGCAAAATAGACGGGTTTCAACCAAAAGAACCCAAGCCATATTGCAGAGCCGAGTAAGAGCAACTGAGCAGCAGGCACTGCGGGATCATATTGACCTAAAAGAGCGGGCAAAATGAAGGGAAGTAGCATGACGCCGCAGGCTGTCACTGCTGCCAAAGGCAACCCGACTTGAAGCGCCAATTTACGGGTCTTCTGCCGGAATGCCTTCATGTCACCAATTCCCCACAATTTCGCGAATTCGGGATAGACGACTGACTGAAGCGGTCCAACTACATACCCTACTGCCCCTGCGAGAGTTTTTGCTAATTTGTAATACCCGACTTCAATTGGGTTGCGGAAGTAGCCCAAGAGGACTACATCCAGTTGTTTAGGAATCAGCCCTAAAAGGGCATTCAGATCGTTATAGGCAAGAAAACTGATGACCTCTCTCCACAGACCTTTGAGATACGACCAGTCGGCGGAGAGCCAGGACCGACCCCATCGGCTCTTCACGAGACTATAAGCCAATATGCCGTAAAGAAGCCCTGTTGCTGCCATCGCGATAGCATTTCCCCATACAACCCCCGCCACCTGCCATCCTAGTCCCACCAGACCCAAGACCAGTCCAACCCGCAGAAAGTTGGCGAGTGTATCAATCAGAGCAATAGATGGAAAACGCCCTAAGGTCGCCAGCACCGCGTAAGAAGTCCCTGTTAACGCTCGGGGAAGGAAGGCACTTCCATAAAGGATAATCAACCAACCCATTTCGGGACGCTTGACAATGCTTTTCGCTGCCCAAGGCGAAAGTAGCAGGATGACCAAGAACGCCACCACGGCAATCGTAAAATCCACTGTGTAGCCTACCTTGCACATCGCTAATGCTCGCTCCCGTTCACCTCGGGCATCAAACTCACTGAGGAACTTCACCGACGCCTCTGCCGAGCGAGCATCAAAAAAAGTATAGACTAACGAAGGGACACTCATCACCAGAGCTGCCACTCCGTAAAGTTCAGGTCCCAACCATCGTGCCACAAGAATGCCTTGCGCAACGGACAAAACCGCTCCCACCCCATTGGCTACGGTGAGGACGCCCACATGGCGCACAAAAGGGCGGCGCAATGCCCCATGGACTAACCTGCGCGCGCCGATTCGGACTTCCTGCAGAACCTGTTCAACCATCGTTATTCAGGTGTTCCCTTCCGCGCAACGATCAAATATGCGCCAGCGAAAGAACGAGGTTTGGGCCGCTTCGGCTGGAGCAGCCGGTCTAATCGCCAGGCCCCCTCCCGGATGCCGCGCTCCAGAAAGCCCAAGCGCATCCGCTTGAGCATCTCCACCAAAACCATCGCGAAGACGCTGAACACCCACAGCGGGGTGTCAAAGCGAATTACGGTAAACCCCTTCAGGAAACGCTCAAAAGCCAGAGGAGTAAACCGGTAAAAATCGTCCCCGTGAAAGCCCCACATGAACGGAACCCAGATCACCAAAGTGCCACCGTCCGCCAGCGTCCGGCGGATCTCCTCCATCGCCCGCCACGGGTTCTCAAAGTGCTCCAGAGAGTCCTTCGCCACGATCAGGGCGAAGGCGCCATCCCGGAAAGGAAGGCTGTGGGCGTCCGCACAAACCGCAAGCCCGTTCCGACCCGGCCGGAGATCCACATTCACATCGCGCCATCCCTTCCGCTCCAGGAGCAAGCGAAGCCCGCCCCTCCCTCCACCCAGGTCCAACGCCCACCCCTGCCCCTCCGGGATCGCCTCGGCCAGGCAGCGGACCTCCGCGCTCATTTACGGCTCCCCTTTGATCAGCACGGAGAACTTCTTCCGCGTCAGGAGCAGACCGATCCGAGGCCATGACTCCAAGACGTATAGGGCCCTCTGGGCAACCGCCGGAATCTTCCGGCTGGTCGGCACCAGAAAGGGACGAACCGCCACATGACCGAAGCCGGCCATCCGAACATATTGAACGGCTTCCCTCAAGGGAAGAGGGCAAAAATGATTCCAATCCACGATGATCTTTCTGGAAGCATGGGACCGCATCCAACGTAGCACTTTCAATGGCTCCCGAGTGTAAGCGAAAAATGTGCGCATGAGCGCAATGATCGCATCGAACGACTCCTCAATAGAAGGGTCATGGATATCCATCACCCCAAACCAGGCGTTCACGCCCTGGACGCGAGCGCGCTCGCGGGCGGCCTCGACCATGCCCGGCGCGATATCCACTCCTCGATAATCCATCCCGCATTTGGCCAGAAGACAGCCCAGATATCCATCGCCACAGCCCAGCTCGAGCACCCGATCCCCCGGGTTCAGGGGCGCACCCCACCGCAAGATCAGATCCAAACGGTGCCCCATGAACGTGTCGAGGTTCGCATAGGACCTTTCCGAAAAGCCCCAGGCGATCCGTGAGAACTTCTCCTCCAAATTCATGCGAAGCCCCCTCCCTTCAGCGCATCTGCGAGCTCGCCACACGTCCTCCAGGCACCCCCGGCATGAACCAACACCTCGTAATCATGGAAATACACCAACCGATAGCGAAGGCCCCGAAGCCCCGCCGCAAGATCACCGGTTCTGAAATAGAATATGGCGTCTTTTAAGCCATGAGTTGTCGGAATAATGAGCAGTTCACTTTGCTCAAATCTTCGAGTTTCCGGTTCCCTTAAGCGCAACATGTGGGGATGATCGAGGTTTTTCCAGCCCACGGGGCGAGCGGAACAGTCGTACTCAAACCCCAGCTCCGCGAGGGCGGGATACAAAGCCGGAGGCACCGCCCATCCCCCGGATGTAAACCCCCGCGGGAGACAGATCCGACTCAACCATTGATGGTCCCTCCGCAAACAATTCACTACGTTTTCTTGGGATAAGTCGGTAACTTTATTCGGCTTATCGATCTGTTGATCCTTGTAGAAATGAGTGTGCTGGGCGATCTCGTGGCCGTCGGCCTGAGCCTGTCGGATTCGGTCGAAGGCGAGGTCCGAACGGCCTTCCACGACGGCCCGGAACGGATACACAAACAAAGTGGCGCGAGCGCCCTTCCGACTTAAGGCGCCCAATATCCGCCTTAATCGTTTCCAAACCCGGGGATCATGTATTCTTTCCGTATGGACGGCTAACGCTTGAAAGCGGATCATGCGGACCGATGTGCGACCGTGAAAAGGGTTTCTTCGGTCAGCCGGATCATGTTCTCTGCGCTCAGGCGCTCGCCGATCCACTGACGGGCGGCCCGGCCGAGACGGCGTCGGAGCGCCGGATCGCGGGCGAGGGCCGAGAGGGAGGCCCCGAGGGTTCCATATCGGCCGGGGACCAGCACGCCCGTCTCCCCGTCCCGCACCACCTCCGGCGTCCCGCCTGCCGCTGTGGCCACCACGGGGAGGCCCAGGGCCATCGCCTCCAGCACCACGTGGGGGAGCCCTTCGTAAGCGGAATTGAGGACGAAGAGGTCGCAGGCGGCCATCAAGCCCAATGCTTCTTTTTTAGATCGCTGCCCCGCGAAGTACACCCGATCCGACACGCCCAGCTCCCGGGCCCGCCGCTCCAACCGGGGCCGTTCGGGGCCATCCCCCACCACCACCAGGCCCAGCTCAGGCACCTCCGTCAATGCCTCCAGGAGCCCGTTCACCTGTTTCCACGGGACGAGGCGCCCCACCGTAACGGCCTTCACGGGCGTCCGAAGCAGAACAGGCAGGGGCTCCACGCCGTCCACCGGCTCCACGGCGTTGTAGATGACGACGATTTTCTCCGCCGGCACGCCCCAACCCACCACCCATCGCGCGAGATACCGGCTGGGCACGATGACCCGGTCCGCCCGCCGGGTCCACCACGACCGCAACGCCTTGAGGAGTTCGATCCGCAACCCGTAACGCCGCCTCTGGAAGGTCTCGAAGTCGTCCGCCGTCCAGCCCCGGCCCGTGGCCCGCTCCCAGGCCAGGTCCCCCACCACCTTCATCACCAGGGGCTTCCGGAGAACGAAGTTCGCCAGGACGCTCTCCAGGGCCAGCCCGTTCACGAAGAGGACATCGGCCCGGCGCCCCAGACGGAGCAGAACGAGGACCGTGCGCCCCATCCGCCAGGGCCTGAAGGCCCGGCGGGGGAGGCGAATCACCCGGAAGGGATAACCGCCGTCCTCATGGTCGAGGCGGTCGCTTAAGGTGACCACCGTCACCGCATGCCCCCGCTGGGCCAGCCCCTCGGCGATCTGCGGGACGTAGGTGGCCGGCCCTCCGATATCGGGAGGGAAGATCCCCGTCACGATCAGAATCCTCACACGGCCTCCAGCCTCAACTGCTCTCGCTCGTAGGCGATGATGCGCGCCAGCATCTCCCGGAGCGTCAGGGTGGGGCGGTATCCGATAAGGGCCTGGATCTTGGAGAGGTCCGGCAGCCGCCGGGGCATGTCCTCAAACCCCTCCTCATAGGCCCGGTCATAGGGGACGAAGACGATCTCCGAATCGCTCCCCGTCATCTCCTTCACCAGGCAGGCCAGCTCGTAGATGGAGATCTCCTCCGTGTGGCCCACGTTGAAGACCTCCCCGTAGGCCCGGGGCTCCTGGATGAGGCGGATCATGGCCTCCACCACATCCCCGACCCAGGTGAAGGAGCGCCGCTGCGTCCCGTCGCCGTAGACGGTGATGGGCTCCCCCCTCAGGGCCTGGCGCACGAAGCGGGGGACCACCATCCCATATTGGCCCGTCTGGCGGGGCCCGATGGTGTTGAACACCCGCACCACGACCGTCGGCAGCTTCCTCTCCTTCCAGTAAGCCTTGGCTAAGAACTCGTCGATGATCTTGGAGGCCGCGTAGCACCACCGGGACCGGGAGGTGGGCCCCAGCACCAGATCGTCTTCCTCGCTGAACTTTTCCTTATTGAGCTTCCCATAGACCTCGGAGGTAGAACTCAGCAACACCGGCTTCTTTTTGCGGGCGGCCAGCTCCAGGACCACCTCCGTGGCCTTGATGTTGGTCTCGATGGTATGAACGGGGGCTTCCACGATGAGCCGCACCCCCACGGCGGCCGCCAGGTGGAAAATGACGTCGGCGCGATCCACCAGCTCGGCCATCAGCGGGCGGTTCATCACCGTGTCCAGCACATAGGAGAAACCGGGGCGGCCTTTCAGGTGCTCGATGTTGCGGATGCTGCCGGTGGAGAGGTCATCGATGACCTCCACCCGCCAGCCCCGCTCCAGCAGGGCCTCCGCCAAGTGGGAGCCGATGAAGCCCGCGCCGCCGGTGATCAACGCCCTCGGCATGAGGACCGCCCCCCCATCCGAGCTCACAGGCTCCAGTATATCACCTCGTGGGGGTTGCCCTGGCTCTTCGCGGCCTCCCGGAAGACCCCCTTCACGTCCACGAACACGCCCGGCCGGGCGTCGCCGAAGAGGGCCAGGTAAGCCGCCCATTCGCGCGCCCGAAAGGCGCGATGGGGCACGGCCAGGACCACCGCGTCGTAGCCCTGCGGACGGCGCTCAAAAGGATCGTCCACAAAGTTCAGGCCCAGGCGCTCCCGATCGACCTCGCCGACGCAGGGGTCATGCACGTCCACCACGCATCCGTATCCCTCCAGCTCCTGCACCAGGTCCAGCACCCGGGAGTTGCGGGCGTCCCGCACGTTCTCCTTGAAAGTGACGCCCAGCACCAGCACGCGGGCCCCGCGCACGGGCCTCCCGGCCCGGATGAGGAGCTTGACCGTCTGCTCCGCCACATAGCGGCCCATGGCGTCGTTGATGCGGCGCCCGGCCAGGATGACCTCCGGGTGGTAGCCCAGCTCCTGGGCCTTGTGGGTGAGGTAGTAGGGGTCCACCGGGATGCAGTGGCCCCCCACCAGCCCGGGCTCGAAGGGCAGGAAGTTCCACTTCGTCCGCGCGGCGGCCAACACCTCCCGCGTGTCCAGGCCCATGCGGTGGAACAGCATGGCCAGCTCGTTCATCAGCGCGATGTTGAGGTCCCGCTGGACGTTCTCGATCACCTTGGCGGCCTCGGCCGTGCGGATGTCCAGCGCCCGGTAGATGCCCGCCCGCACCACGAGCCCGTAAACCTGCGCCAGCCGCTCCGTGGTCTCGGCGTCCTGGCCGGCCACCACCTTGACCACGTTCTCCAGGCCGTGCTCCGGATCCCCCGGGTTGATCCGCTCCGGCGAGTAACCCACCTTGAACTCTATGCCGGCCCGAAGCCCCGACTCCCGCTCGAGGATGGGGATGCACACCTCCTCCGTGCACCCCGGATACACGGTGGACTCGTAGACCACCGTGGCCCCTCTCTGAAGGCGCCGCCCGATCAGGCGGCTGGCCTCTGTCAGGTGGGAGAGGTCGGGCCGCTTGGCCCGGTCGACGGGCGTGGGCACCGTGACGATGATGAAATCCGAATCCCGCAGGGCTTCGGGATCGGCGGTGAAACGCAGACGGGGCGCCCGCAGCGCCTCCGGAGGCACCTCCCCGTTGCGGTCGTAGCCGCGCTCCAGCTCGGCCACCCGCCGCGCATCGATGTCGAAGCCGACCGTGGGGAGGTGCCGGGCGAAGGCGACCGTTAGCGGCAGCCCCACGTAGCCCAAACCGACCACGCACACCTGTCGCGGAAGCCCCTGGCTCATGGCAGCTCGATCTCCTTTGCCCAATCCCGGTTTGCCAGATACCACGCCACGGTCCGGCGCAGGCCCTCCTCCAGGGGAGTGCGGGGCGCCCAGCCCAGCAACCTTTTGGCCTTGGAGATGTCCGCCCAGGTGGCCGGGACGTCGGCCGGGTGCCGCTCCCGCTGCACGATCCGGGCCTTGCGCCCCAGCAGGTCCTCCATCCGCGCGATCAGCTCGCGCAGCGAGACCGGATGGTCGCCGCCCAGGTTGATGATCTCATAGCCCATGGGTTGAAGCGCCCGGAGGGTGCCCTCGGCGATGTCGTCCACATAGGTGAAGTCGCGCGATTGGGACCCGTCGCCGTAGAGGTGGAGGGGCTCCCCTTCTGCGATCCACCGGATGAAGCGGAAGACGCTCATGTCGGGCCGGCCGGCCGGGCCGTAGACGGTGAAGTAGCGCAGCACCGTGATGTCCAGGCCGTAAAGATAATGATACGTGTAACACAGGGTCTCGGCCGCCTTCTTGGAGGCCGCGTAAGGGGAAAGGGGGCCGTCGGTGTTCGCATCCTCCCGGAAAGGCCGGGGGTTGTTCGCCCCGTAGAGGCTGGAGGTGGAGGCCAGGATGAACTTCTTCACCCCGAACCCCCGGCACCGCTCCAGCAGGTTCAGCGTGCCGATCACGTTGGTCTCATAGTAGACCCATGGGTTCTCCACGGACTGGCGCACCCCGGCCCGGGCGGCCAGGTTGATCACGGCGTCGAAAGGCCCGTCCTCCCGGAACACCCGCTCCATCGCGAGGCGATCGCCGATGTCCGCCGGGCGGAAGGCGAATCCCGGCCGCTCCGCCAGCCGGGCCAGGCGCCATCGCTTGAGGCGCACATCGTAGGCGTCGTTCAGATTATCCACGCCCACCACTTCATAACCGGCGGCGAGCAGGTATTCGGAGACCTTCCATCCGATGAAGCCGGCGCAGCCGGTCACCAGCACGCGCATTATTCTTGCCTATTCTCCAGCGCCCGGATTTTCGCCTCTATCCCCCCATCCCCCGGCTTCCACTCCAGTGCCTGGCGGTAGGCGGCCAGGGCGCCCTCTCGGTCCCCGGATTCGGCCAGCCAGTCCCCCAACTGGACGGCCCAGTCCCAGGGCTGGCCCGGGTAGAGGCGTTGGCAGCCCGCAACGTTGTGGCAGATGACGTCAACGGCTCTGGCCTCCAGCTCTCCCCACCGAATGCCCTCCACTGTGATCCATGGCACTTCAATTAGAATGAAAAGAGTAATCAGAGTTGACATAACTCATCCTCCTTAGTGGGTTCATCGAACAAATTGGCCAATCGCCAACAGGAGGCTAATCACCGTCCCGATCACGGCCAGCGCGCCGATCAACCAGCGGGTCTGCACCACCATCTGATGATACATCCGATCAAGTCGCTCGTTCATCTCCCTATACAATCGATCGAACCGCTCGTTCATCTCCCCATACAATCGATCAAACCGTTCATTCATTTCCCTTCGGAGCTCCCGGACGTCGGCCTGGAGGGCGGCCACGTCCCGCTCCAGGACGTCGAGGCGGGACAGGATCTGCCGGAACTCGTCCCGGGAGACCGCCCGCTCCTCCAGAACGCCGGCCAGCCAAACCGCAAACGCCTCCGCCGCCTCGTCCCCCCAGGCCCGCCGCAAAACCTCCGGAACCTCCAGACGCCGCATCGCCATCCCAACCCCCTCCGCCTCCTGGATACGCCCCAAGCGCTTCCTTGCGTCATCCCGTTTTTAGCGTATCAAAAACAACCCGCTTCTTAATGGCTTTGATCGCGGAAATCATGGGCGATGCTCATCGCACTGTTTGGACGATAACTTGAAGCTCATCAGGCTTCATCAACCCCCGGGCGGATGCGTTCAAAAACTCCACGCTGACCGGATCGCCATCCTCCCCATAGCTGATGATAATGCCCTTCGGCTCCTCGAATGCATCCACCGGCGGGGCATCCCGAAGCACAATCATGAGAACATCCGCCTCCGGATCGTAACGCACCCGCATCATTCGCCTCCCTGACGCCAGTATTTATCCACCTTGCTCGTCCAGTACACCGTAAGGATTTTGCGCCCTTCCGGGATTTCCAAAAAAGGAACGCGCAGCAATCCACCGTGAGCGCGGGATTGGGCCACTTGAACCCCATGCTCTCCGGGAACAATCTGCTCCGGCTGACTCACCACGCGTTCTACCTCCTCACGCGTGATTCCCTTTTTGACTTCCCATTGCCTTTGCCGATCTTCGGCATGATGCGTCCAGACAACCCTCACAATAGGAAGCTCTTCCAACCACAAAAAGTTCATTCATCGAGCGAATTGGCCGATGGCCAGGAGGAGGCTGATCACTGTCCCGATCACGGCCAGCGCGCCGATCAGCCAGCGGGTCTGCACCACCATCTGATAATAGATCCGGTCAAAGCGCTCGTGCATTTCCCTCCGGAGCTCCCGGACGTCGGCCTGGAGGGCGGCCACGTCCCGCTCCAGGACGTCGAGGCGGGACAGGATCTGCCGGAACTCGTCCCGGGAGACCGCCCGCTCCTCCAGAACGCCGGCCAGCCAAACCGCAAACGCCTCCGCCGCCTCGTCCCCCCAGGCCCGCCGCAAAACCTCCGGAACCTCCAGACGCCGCGCCGCCATCCCAACCCCCTCCGGCGAAGGCCTCCTTCATCCCACCCGCTCACGCGGGCTCCGCGCCCGCTCCCTCCCGATCCAGCTGCTCACCCAGGCCTCGGGTATGCTCATGGACTCGGGTATGCTCATGGAGATGAAGGATAGCCGCGCTGAGCTCCCCAAGCAGCTGGTCCACCTGCTCCTCTTGAAGGCCCGGGAGCTCCAGCTGGGCCAGCAGCTTTAAAACCCTTTGGCGCTCCTCTCCCAGCTCCTCCAGGAGAATGGCTGTCCGAGGCTCGAGATACCTGATGCGGAGTTTCAAGGCTCATGCCCTTAGAATGATCGGAGAGGGGCAGAGGCCACCTCCCCCTTCTCGTCGCGCCCTGGGGTCCAAGCAGGGCAACTGCGGGCAGTTGCCCTCCATCCCATCTCCTAACCCTCTGCCTTGGATGGCGCAAGGGTCGCGACGGAAGCCACCCTGACAAACCCAAACCTCCGGTTCTCGATGACGCAAGGGTCGCGGCTGAAGCCGCTCCTACGAAAAGACGGTTTTTGTAGGAGGGGCTTTCGCCCCGAACTTTCCGCCTTCGATGGCGCAAGGGTTGCGGTGAAGATTGCTCCGGCAACCCCGAGACCCCGGTTCTCGATGATGCAGAGGGTCGCGGCGGAAGCCGCTCCTACAGCCCCGAACCTCCGTCCTTCGATGACACAAAGTTCGCGGCTAAAGCCGCTCCTACAACAAATCCGGGGGTGCCGCTCGGGGAAGAAGCGTCATCCGACCTCCGATACTTCCACTTTCACCCGATAGCCCAATCGGGAAAGGTAATCCTCACACTCCTCCCAAGTCAATGCGAATGGCTCCACATCCGCCAGGCCCAGGCGGCTAAGGATGTCTCGCAGGACTTCCTCATGCCCCTCCTCCCATTCTTCCTCCATCATCGCCCGCTCCGCCCAATCGACCAGCTCCTTCAAAGTGAGGCGATGCTGCAGGTAATCTGCCAACCGGATCGCTACTTCACGACGGGTGATCATCGCTCTGATTGATGAGTAAGGCTCCGCCCTTCGAAGAGGCGCTGATGCAGCCCCTCCGTTCGTTTCTCCCGATGATGGGGGCCCTCCGGAGCAGCGGCTACAACGGAGGGCCGAATGGCACCGCCTTTCGAAGGCATCCGCCGATCCGCGCGGCGCCGTTTACCGCCACAGCCCGCGCACGATATATTTT
>Ga0272445_1001300_pt1 | contig 19862 bp, 18 predicted proteins | sample YNPCB0031_FD_194404 | JGI IMG/M metagenome (GOLD analysis project Ga0272445, IMG submission 194404) | Hot spring sediment microbial communities from Yellowstone National Park, WY, United States - YNP-CB-003-1 | ecosystem: Environmental > Aquatic > Thermal springs > Hot (42-90C) > Sediment... | reverse complement strand
CGTTTATGGGGGCCACGCCCATAACTATCTTCAAGACGTCGCGGAAGCTTCAAATGCTTTTCGAGAGGATTGAGTCGCTGGATAGACCCGTCATCTGTGGGTTGAACGGCTACACGTTAGGCGGCGGGCTCGAGCTGGCTATGTCGTGCGACTTCAGAATAGCGGCAGAAACGGCCGAGCTGGGCCAGCCTGAGATAAACCTCGGCTTTATACCCGGCGCAGGCGGAACCCAGAGACTGCCGAGGCTCATCGGCAGAGATAGAGCCAAGGAGTTGATATTCACCGGCGACAGGATACCGGCCAGAGAGGCAGAGCGCCTTGGTCTTGTCAACAAGGTGGTGCCCGCCGACAAGTTGGAGCAGGAGCTCAGGTCCTTCGCCAACAAACTCGCCGAGAAGCCGCCTCTGGCTCTCGCCATGGCGAAATACGCCATAAACTTCGGCCTAGAAGCGCCGCAGTGGGTCGGCATGATGTTAGAAGCTACGCAGTTCGGCATACTCTTCAGCACCGAAGACGTAATAGAAGGCGTCTCGTCGTTCCTCCAGAAGAAAAAGCCCCAGTTCAAAGGCAGATAAACTGTTTTTAAAAATCTTTTTTAAGTCTTAACCAAGCTCGCCTATGGATCGCTCTTCGCTGTATCTTATGTTTGTCGCCAAGTTGCTGGGCGAGCCTGTGGGGGAGGAGTTCCTTGATCTATCCGGTTGCGACGTGTCGTCGCTAAAGGCGTCTGTTCTTAGGAAGGACTACGACGAGGTGACGCGGTCGCTTCTCGGCAAGGCGCTTGACGAGTTTTACAAAAACTACGGCTTCGAGGCAAAGGGGGAGCCGGACCACTTGATCACGATGCTGGCCTTCATGGCCCACCTCGCAAGGGATTACTCCGGTGAGAGTCTAAAGATACAACATAGGTTTCTCAACGTTCACCTCATACCGCTTGTGAGATACGCAGAGAGCGTGTGTCCCGGCTTGAGGACGATGAGGGAAATCTTAGAGGAGGATCTGAAGGTGGTGTCTACGTTGCTCCATGTCAGGTAAAACCACCATCACGGTAGACCGCGAAGTCGCTCTGAAGTTTAGCCAGGTGTCGCGGGAGTTCGGAATCTCCGCCTTGAGGCTTGCATCTGACTCTCTGGAGGTAGCCATTGAGGCGTTACGCCGCGGATACAGCCCCAAGCGTCTTCAGCTACTGGTGAGGACAGCCTCCGCCTTAGAGAGCATGGACGTATTCCCGCTACCTCTCCACATAATGGCGGCTATCTTCGAGGAGGTGGATATAGACAAGTTCAGGGTCCCCCTGTATGAGGCCGGTAGGGCTTTGGGCGCCGCCTTGAGCATCTCGGTGCAGTTCCAAGAGCTGGTAAGAGACCCGCAGATGTTTAAGCTGGTGCTCCCTATTCGAAACGCCACGTGCAACATAAAAGGGCAGACATGCGTCATAGACCTAACCTTCGCACCCACCGCGCGTCCACTGCTTGAGCTATTTATGAGCTACTTAAGGGGACTCCTAGACGGGTACGGACTGACCAACCACAAGTTGCACATAAAAGAAAACATAATTGAGGTCACGGTGGAAAGCTATCCTCAGGCCTGATGTGTAATTATCTGTAATTACACTTAATAGAAAGGGCTATATGCTGTGGTGGACATAACCAATCATGTCTCTCCAAACCACACGGCGTGAAGCGTTGAAGGCCGGCGCCGCGCTGGTTGTATCTCTTGCAGTACCTTTGCATGCAATGACTGAGACTAGAAAGAGGTGGGCCATGTATATCGATGTTTCTAAGTGCTACGGTTGCTACGCGTGCGTCACGGCATGCGCCGCGGAGAACAACGTCCCCATCGGCGTGTTCCGCACTTGGGTGGAGCGCCACGTAACTAAGGGCGGCACCGTGATATTCGTCCCCAAGCAGTGTAACCACTGCGAAAACGCGCCCTGCGTCAAGGCCTGTCCCACGGGGGCCACGTATAAGACTAAGGACGGGCTCGTTCTTGTAAACGATGACTTGTGCATCGGATGCGGCGCATGCATCCAGGCGTGTCCCTACGGGGCCAGGTTCTTCAACCCCATAAAGGGCGTGGTGGATAAGTGCACCTTCTGCGAACACAGGATTTACAACGGCAAGCTACCTGCATGCGTGGAGGCGTGCCCCACGGGGGCTAGAGTGTTCGGCGACTTGAACGACCCCACGTCGCCCATCTCGAGGCTCGTTGCAAACACCACCACCCAGCGGCTTAAGGTGGAGACCGGCGCCGAACCGATGATGTTCTACAGAGACCTGCCCGCGGAGGCGAACCTATGACGTACCCGCTTGGCTACCTGTACCCAAACGAGTTCGCCGACCCGCTGGTGTGGTTGCCCACGTTGTTTGCCTACTCCCTCCTCATCTCCGGCGCAGATCTCTTAATCCTGGCGCTTGCCGCGTACCTCTTCGGCAAGTTGAAGAAAGCCGTACCGCTACTGCTCACCCTCGGCTTGGCGTTCTTCACGGTGGTCCTCCTCGGGCCTCTCGCCGATTTGAGAAACCCCGACCGCGCCCCCCTGCTCTTCAGCCACGCGCAGATCACGCCAACCGAGGCCCATCCAGGCGTCTCGTTGATTGCTCTGATGGGCGGAGTCATGTGGCCGCTGGCTTGGGTCTTAGCCGCCTTATTCACGCTTCTCTACTTCTCCTACCCCATGCACGTGAAGTATATGGCCACCAGAAACCCCCTCTACAAGGTTCTCTCGCTCGGCGTGTCCACCCCCGAACGGTACAAGGCATTGAGGCCGTTGCTAAAGGTGCTAGCCGCCCTGGCCCTCATCCCGCTTGCCCTCTGGGCCGTCTACCCCGCCACGCTGTTTGTAATGCAGACAAATCTCTTTATCTGGCAGAACTGGACTTTACTGCCGGCGATATCTTTCGCCGACACGTTCGTGACCGCAACAGCGGCCGCAATACTGGCCGCCTGGATTATCGGACGCAGAAAACTCCAGCAACTAGAGGCGCCTTCGCTCATCACGATACACGGCGCAGGTTCTGTGGCCGTCGCCGCCCTCCTCCTCATACAGATATGGCTCTGGCTGAACAAATTCGGCGGGTCGCCGTTTTACACCGCGCTGGCCCCAGTGGTGGACTGGAGCTACATCGCCATTGGGCTCTTTCTGCTGACCTTCGCCCTTTCGCTGATAGCCTCTAAGTACCTCGCCGTCTCTCTGGTGATACCCTTCACGGGCTTCGCCGCCGCGATATTCAACAAGTGGAACATAATAGTGAGGGCGCAAGCCGCCATGAGATCCGGCTTGACGTTTCTCGAGCCAGGCACAGAACACTTCGTGCACGAGATCCCAGTGATGGTGGCAATTATAGCCGCAGGCGTATTTCTGGCTATTGTGCTCGCCTCAATTTTCCCCCTGGAGGTGAAGAACCATGACTAGCAGAAGAACCTACCTAAAGGCCCTAGCCGCCGCGGCGGCGCTCGGCGTCGCCCTGTGGGGCTACTGGCCCGTGGTCGATAAGATAATCAGCCCCAAGAGAAAGCCCTACGGCCCAGACCCCCTGAAAGGCGGCAACGTCCGCTACGTCCGCTCTGTATGTCTCGGCTGCAACGTGAGATGCGGCATAACGGCCCGTGTGGTCAAGTACGGAGACGTGGAGGTGATAGAGAGAATCATCGGGAACCCCTACCACCCCTACAACCGCGCCGTGTCCTTCGGGAAGCAGGTGAAGAGATACGACCACCTGCCCTACAACACCCCGGTCTCCAAGACGCTGGACAGCGGGGAGGGCGAGACCTACACCGGGATGCTGTGTCCCAGGGGACAGTCGGGAGTGTACTACGTCTACGACCCCTACAGAGTGCTTAAGCCGCTGAAACGCGCAGGGCCGAGGGGAAGCGGCAAGTGGAAGGTCATCACCTGGGAGGATCTCATTAAGTGTATTGTCGACGGATGCCTCATTGAGGAGACCGGCGAAAAATTGCCCGGCATCAAAGACCTCTTCACATACGGCGTGTTGAAGCAGGCGGGCTTCGAGGACCCCAACAAGGTGCTGACAGACATGAGAAACGACGTTAATAACCTGCTAAAAATCGCAAGCGACCCCAAGACCACATACGACGACGTGGTGAAGGCCATAGAAGACTTCAAGGCGAAGTGGTCGAAGACGCTGGGCGAAAAGGGCCTAAAGCTGGAGGACGTCCTCATAGACCCAGACAGACCCGACCTAGGGCCCAAGGCAAACATGCTTATATGGTACAGAGGCAGGGGACAAGACAATGCGGATGTCTTCTACCAAAGATGGACATACGCCTTCGGATCTGTGAACTGGCTTCGCCACACCTCGGCTTGTCAGTTAGGGTACTATGCAGGTAATAGATTATGGACTGGATATACCGACCTACAAGTCGACGCGAGAAGCGCCAAGGTCGTCATTGGCGCTGGCTGGTCGATGGGTAGGTTGCACCCAGGCGCCACAGGCCAGGGAATGATTATCGAGAGGGCTTGCGAGGGCGAGCTGAAGCTGTACTACGTCAACCCGGCGGCGCCGCGTACGATATGCCGCGGCGACATCATCTGGGTCCCTGTGAAGCCTGGCGAAGACGCCGCGCTGGCCTTCGCGGTAATTAGGTGGTTGCTGGAGAACAAGAGGTACAACGCAGAGTTCCTCTCCATACCTAACCTAGACGCCGCGACGAAACGCGGATACCCAGTCCACACCAACGCGACGTGGCTAGTCATAATGGAGGGCCCGAGATTCGGCGAATACCTCACGGCTAAAGACCTGGGCCTAGCCGACACCGACGACCCAGTTGTGTATGTTGGAGACGGGCAGTTCGCGCCGTATAACAAGGTGGAGAAGGCGGAGCTCTTCTTCTCCGGCAGGGTCAAGCTTAAGACAGGCGAGGAGGTGCTTGCCAAGTCTACGTTGCAGATCCTCTACGACGAGGCGTTCAGCCGGTCTTTCGAGGAGTGGCTGGAAATCGCAAGCCCGTATCCGCGCGGTACGCCTGAGTTCGACGAATATAGGCAGAAGGTGGAGCAGATGGCCAGAGACGTCGCCGAGGCGGCGCCGATGGCGGGTACCTACATACACAGAGGCGTGGGCATGCACCCCAACGGCGAGTACGCAGCATGGGCGTACAGAGTTATTGACACATTAATCGGCAACTTCCACAGAAAAGGCGGCATATTGGGCAGACCTGCGACGACTTCCTACAACTCGTATCTCTACAACGTTGGGTCGTCTGGTTTCGGGGAGCCGGTTAGGTGGGGCCCGCCGATAGACAGACATGGGTATGACTACACAAACACGCTGGAGTACTGGCTTAGGGTTAAGAAGGCGATTAAGGAGGGCAAGACAGGCGATGAGGCTATAAAGGCGGCCTTCCCCACTAAAAGGCCGTGGTATCCGCACACGCCCGAGGAGTCATATACAGAGACCTTCGCAGGAATATTTGAGGCCTATCCGTACCCCATTAGGGCGCTCTTCCTGTACTACGCCAACCCCGTGCTCTCTGCGAACTACGGCACTAAGTTCGTAGAGGTGCTGAAGAAGGACACATCAAAGTTGCCTCTGTTCGTTGGCATAACCACCACCATAAATGAGACGTTCCTCTACGCCGATTTGATAGTCCCAGACACCACATATCTCGAAACCGGCACAAACGGCGTACAGTACCTCTACGCCACAGGCGGAGGACTAGCTCTAGCAGAGGGCTGGAGAAGCCCCGTGATTATGCCCTTGACTCAGAAGATAGGGACTTGTCCAAAAGGCCACCCGCGCTACGCCTCCATGTGGGAGTTGCTGATCGACCTCGGCAAGGCCCTCGGCATGCCGGGCTACGGCGACAAGGCCCTACCCGGCGTCAAGGGCAGGAAATACGAGGGGCAGTGGTTCCAGATGCACTGCTTCTGGGAGTACATAATGAGGGTTTTTGCAAACGCCGCGATACACGCGAAGGACCTCAAGCTCATACCGGAGGACGTGCCGGACGAAGAGATGCAGTTCGTGGAGAGGAACTACCCCATCGCCCAGTTCAAGGACATCATCCCGCCCGACGAGTGGAGATACGTCGCCTACGGCCTCGCGAGAGGAGGAGTCTTCACAAGCTACGAAGAATCCTTCGACGCCCGCGGCTACTCTAAACGTAGCGTGCCTGGCGACAAACAGCTGAGGCTTTGGCACGACAAGCTTGCGAAGACTAGGAACTCGGTGACGGGCGAGAGGTTCTACGGCGGGCCGAAGTACTTCCCGCCGGCGCTCTACGCGCCTGCGGGCAAGGCCCTGCAACAACAAAAGGCGTTCATAGGCCCGGCCCTGAGGGAGCTGTACCCAGCCAAGGAGTGGCCATTCATTGTAGTGCTCCACACCGGCCCCCTGTATACTAAGCACCGTAGCCAGTTCTACTACTGGGTTAAGCAGGTGGTGCCTGAAAACTTCGTGGTTATTCACCCGGCCGACGCGGCGAAGCTTGGCGTTGAGACTGGCGACGTGGTGCGTGTGGAGACTCCGGAGGGCGTCTTTGAGGCGCCTGCGGTCGTCGAGCCTACTGTTGCGCCAGGCGTCATAATGGTGCCGTATGGCATGGGCAGGTGGGCAGACACGGTCGTCGTGAAGCCGAAGTACTTCGAAGTAAAGGATCTGGCACTTGCGAAGCTCATCGCCGAACTGCCGGAGCGGGTCGAGATTCCAGAAGACGCGGTTAACCCGGTGAGGAGCCTGCCGGAGCTCGTGAAGAAGATTCTGTTTACGAAGTCGCCCGCCGAGTACTACGAGAAGGGGCTGGCGCCGGATAAGTGGAGGTTCAACGGCGTTACGCCAAACGTGGTTCAGCTCGGCGACTCCTCGCTTGGAAACTGGCCTTTGCTGTCGTGGCTGGGGGCTTCACAGACATACTTCGACACCCCGGCGAAGATCGTTAAGACCGGGAAGAAACACAACTTCGAAGTGTCCTATATCGTCTGGTAACTCATCTCTTTTTTCACCCACTCTATAGTTTTCTCTGCCAGATACTTAATATCTTTCTCAACATCCGCTAGGTTTGAGTAACGGCTGGCTATCCCCTCGGGGTCTAGGCCGTTATATTGAAACTCATGTAAATTCAGGGCGATGTCTGTGAGATGTATGAGCTCTCTTCCATATACCTCCTCCAGGGCGGAGGCCACTTCTCTCATTTTGGTGGTGGGCATGAGGGCTATGACCATGTCGGCTCTGGACCTCAGCTTGCCGGTCTTGTCCCTAACGGCCCCGGCGTACCGCTTGGCTATTGCCTCTCTGTGTTGGGCCGCAAATGCCGCCAGCAACGCCTTCCACGCCTGAAACGCCTTTCCAGCCGCGTTTCTGTGGAGACCTTGCTCGAGGAACTTGAGCGCCAGCTCGGCCTCCCGTAGAGCCTCCTCCAGCCTTATTTTTACGTATTGAGAAATATCTCGCCAGGGAGGGGCGTAGGTTAACGCCACGGAAAGAAGCAGGCTACTGATTTAAATTTCTACCAACTGGGGGCTATGGAGGATTTCATAAGGCTTCTCAAGACGCTGTCGGAGGCGCGTGGCCCCTCTGGCTTCGAAGATGAGGTGAGGGAGGTGGTGATCAAGGAGATGGAGCCGTACGTGGACGAGGTGGTGGTGGACAGGTGGGGTAACGTCATCGGCGTCAAGAGGGAGAGCTCGGACTACAGGGCCATGGTGGCGGCGCATATGGACGAGATCGGGCTCGTCGTCGACTATATAGACAAGGAGGGGTTCCTCCGGATCAGACCTATCGGGGGGTGGAGCGAGGTGACTCTCGCGGGGCAACGGGTGTGGGTGCGGACCGCCGATGGGAGGTGGGCGAGGGGCGTCGTGGGTGTTACGCCGCCGCACGTCACGCCGTCTGGCAAGGAGAGGGAGGTGCCTGAGATTAAGGATATGTACGTTGACGTGGGGGCTAGGAGCAGGGAGGAGGTGGAGAGGATGGGCATCGCCGTGGGCTCCGTGGCGGTGCTAGATAGGGAGTTTGCCGTGCTTAACGGAGGCGTCGTCACAGGCAAGGCCTTTGACGACAGAGTGGGCGTCGCGGTCATGCTATACGCACTTAGGCAGCTGAAGGAGGTGCCCGTGACTCTCTACGCCGTGGCCACCGTGCAGGAGGAGGTAGGCCTACGAGGCGCTCAGATAGCGGCGGAGAGGATTAGTCCGCATTACGCCATCGCGTTGGACACCACAATAGCCGCCGACGTCCCGGGCGTAGAGGAGAGGCAACACGTTACGAAGATGGGGAGAGGGGTGGCCATAAAGGTGCTCGACGGGGGCCGCGGCGGCCTCTTCATCGCGCACCCAGCCCTCAGAGACCACATCATAAACATCGCAAGGGAGGTCGGCATTCCCTACCAGCTTGAGGTTCTATACGGCGGCACCACAGACGCCATGGCCATAGCCTTCAGGAGGGAGGGGATACCGGCCGTAGCCATCTCCATACCGACGAGATACGTCCACTCGCCGGTGGAGTTGCTGGACGTAAGTGATGCGGTCAACGCCGCCACGTTGCTTAGACACGTGATCGAGAAGACGCCGCCCCCGGTTATAGACAGGTTCTTAGATAGGAAAGTTAAATGAAGAGGCGGCTGGTAGCGGTAACTCTATCTAAGCTTGTATTTATTAGCATAATTTCCGTCACTCTGTACTACTTCGCTAAGCTGTTTCTGCCTCTTTTTGGGGTAGTCCTAGACGCGGAGCAGCTCAACCTGGTGAAGTCCCTGATTATAGTGGTCGCCGGGGCCGTCGCCATAAACATTGTGGGGAACGCGATTATAGTGTACCTAAGAGATAGGGTGAAGGAGAAGGCGTACGCCGTGGGCAACGTGGTAAAGGTCATCGGCATACTGGCGGTGTTGCTGTTTGCGATATCCACCTCCCGCCTGGGCGCCGAGCTCGCCCTGCTAGGCGGCACCGTGACGGGCCTCGTGCTGGGTCTGGCCCTCCAGCCCGTCTTGGGCAACCTATTCGCCGGCATCATCATATTAACCACGCGGTTTGTGGAGGTGGGCGACACGGTTAGGATAGTTGCCTCTCAAATACCTTACCAGGTCGCCTCTCTCCCCGTCTACAAATACTTCTCGCCTGACTATGTGGTGCCTGGATACAAGGGGAGGGTTGTCGAAATAGGGCTCATCTACACGACCTTAATCCTAGACACTGGCTACGAGCTGAGGGTGCCCAACATGGTTCTCCTGAGCTCGGGCGTCGTGGACTACACGCCTAAGTGGAGCGAGAAGCAGGTGGTCCTGGTCAGGTTGGAGCTTCCCCTCTCAGTCATCGACCTGGATAAGCTCGAGGAGGAGATAAGGAAGGCTTTAGAAGGGCTTAACGTCGTGGCGGTGGACTACACCGAGCAGAGCGACAAAGACTTCGTCATCGTGCGGGTGAAGCTAGAGATACCGCCCGGCGAAAACTGGAGAGCGGTCAAAAGCGAGGCCTTGAAACGGCTCTTGAAATACCGCAACGAAAAAATCGGACAAAACCTCCCCCGCTACCTCTGCCTCACCAGAGGCGTGGAGTGCACACGTTACCTAACACAGACACAGATGTAAAACCGGTCTACCTGTATAGGTTATCTGCGCCTCGTCTCCCCCGTTACGAGGTAGTAGGCGTGGCCTGCGATGTAGACGGCGTGGTCGGAAGCTCTCTCCAGGAGGCGCAACACCACCGTCTCCATCACCTTGCACCTGTCGGCGCCCTTCAACACGTCCAGCAGAGCCTCCTCGTAGCTCTTGTCCACCACCTCGTCGTCTAGCCTCTCCACCTCCTCCAACGCCGAAACGTCGCGGCTGAGGAACATGTCAACGGCCTTAGTAACCATTTCTTTAACCACCCCGCCCACAACCTCAACCCTTTTCGACCAGCAACCTCCCCCCAGTTTCTCAGACACAGCCGCTATGTCAAAGGCGTAGCGGGCAACCCTGTAGAGGTCGTATGAGACAAACAACGCGCTTTTCAAGAAGCGAAGGTCAGTGGCCACGGGCGAGTACCTAGCGACGGCCTCCATCACGAGGTCCGACACCTCGTCGTGGAGCCTGTGGAGCCTGGAGGCGAGTTCCCTTATCTCCTCCGCCTTAGTCTCCTCCTTAAGCGCCATGGAGAGCGCCTCCACAGCCAGCTTTACGCCCTCCCTCAGCCTCTGCGAGATCTCCTCCTCGGCTATGTCCAGCAACCTCCTCATGGAAGCCTCAACCCACGTCTTTAAAAATTGTTTTCATATGTCACACGCCTAGGTACGCCTTCTTCACATGTTCGTTCACGGCGAGCTCCTCCGGCTTGCCCTGGAGGATGATCCTCCCGTTTTCAATTACATATGCATAGTCGCTTATCTCCAGCGCCGCCGCCACGTTCTGCTCCACCAGCAACACCGACATCTCCTCCTTAAGCCGCTTCACCGTCTGGAAGAGGTCGCTGACTACCTTGGGCGCGAGCCCGGCGCTGGGCTCGTCTATCAGCAACACCCTGGGCCTCGACATAAGCGCCCGGGCGATGGCCAGCATCTGCTGCTCGCCGCCGCTCATGGTACCGGCCCTCTGGCGCCTACGCTCCCTCAGCCGCGGGAAGAGGGCGTAAACAAATTCCAACGTGTCGCGCACCTTCTCCCTGGCCCTTTTCGTGAAGGCCCCCATAAGCAAGTTCTCCTCCACGGTCATCTCGGGGAATAGGCGCCGCCCCTCGGGCACCAGCGCGAGCCCAAGCTCCACCTTCCTGTGAGGCGGCAGCCTGGTCAAGTCTGCACCCTCCAGCAGTATCCTCCCCTCCCAGGGCCTCACAACGCCCATGACTGTCCAGAGTGTGGTGGACTTCCCGGCGCCGTTCGGCCCCAGGAGAGATACTATGGACTTGGCCGGCACCTCTAGGTTTATGCCAAACAGCACTTGGAGCCTCCCGTAGCCTGAGGACAGCTGTTGCAGGCTTAGCGCCATGGCCTCCCCAGATACACCTCCACCACCTTGGGGTCGTTCAGAGCTTTCTCGGGGGGCCCCTCGGCGATTACCTTCCCCTGGTGCATCACAATCACTCTATGCGCCAGCTGCGCCACCGCGCGCATTCTGTGCTCCACTAGCGAAATCGCGGCTATGCCCCGCTCCTCCGCCAGCCTCTTGATCAGCTGGACCATGGCGTCTATCTCCCTCGGGTTGAGGCCGGCCATCACCTCGTCGAGAAGCAACAGCTTGGGGTTTCCCGCGAGGGCGCGGGCGAGCTCCAGAAGGCGCAGCTCGTTGAAGGTGAGCTTGCCGGCCGGTTGGTTGCGCTTCTCGTACAGGCCCACGTACCGTAGCGCCTCCTCCGCGGCTTCTCTGGCCGTTTTCAGGTCGCGGCCGCCGTTGAATATAGCCCCCACCATCACGTTCTCCAGCACGGACAGCTCGGGGAACGGCCGGGGCACTTGGAACGCCCGCGACATTCCGAGCCTCGCCCTACTGTAGGGAGGCAGGCCCGTTATGTCTCTGCCCTCGAAGAATATCCTCCCTCCATCCGGCTTATACACGCCGCTTATCAGGTTGAGCAGAGTGGTTTTCCCGGACCCATTGGGGCCCACGACGGCCAGAAATTCGCCTTTCTCAAGCTCGAACGACACGCCGTCTACAGCCCTCAGCCCCCCGAACTTCTTAACCACGTTGTCGACCTTCAGCAAGTTCATGGCAACCACGTTCTGAGGCCTTCGAACCTCCGGTTGAGCGTTCCCACTATCCCGTTGGGCAGAAACAGCATAACGAGGAAAACTATCAGGGAGGTTATCAGCGACTGGAGGCCCGGCAGATAGATGCCGACTAGGTACCTGGCGCCGTAGTATATCAAGCCGCCGACTATGGGGCCTGTGACAGTCCCGGCCCCGCCCAGGAACATCACGGCCAGCCCGTCGAGTATGTAGTCGATAAAGAAGACGTTCTCGGGAAACACCTGCATGTTGCCGAGGCTGAAGAAGGCGGCTCCCAGCAGGCCCGAGAGCACGGCGCTCGTCACAAACGCGAGCAGTTTGTACCTGGTTGGGTTTATGCCCATGACCTTGGCGGCGTCCTCGTCTTGCCTTATGGCGGCGAGCGCGTATCCGGCTCTGCTGGCCTGTATGAAGTACATAGCCAGCACCGAGATGAGGCCCGTCAGGAGTATTAAGAAGGCCGACCCCACGTTCGCCAGAAATAGGGCGAGGTCGCGCCCGTAGGCCTTGAACATGCTGGAGCCCAGTATCAAACCGGCGCCTCCCCCCCAGATGTTGGCCCCGATTATGAGGTGTTTAATTCCCTCGTTCAGACCTATAGTGGCTATTGCGAAATATGCGCCCCGGAGTCTGAGCGCTATGGCGCCCACCGTGAGTGCCAGGAGCGCGGCGAGCCCCATGCCCAAGGCTAAGCCGATCGGAATAGTCGCGATGCCGAGTTGCGGCATGTACAAGATCGTGGCCCCCAGCCCGTAGGCGCCTATTCCAAGGAACGCGGCGTATCCGAAGTTGACGTACCTCGTGAGTCCGACGAAGATATTTACGGCCTGCCCCAGCGCCATATAGAATGCTATCGAGGCTATTTGTTTCGAATACTCGGGGAGCGCGAACGCCAGCGCCATGAGGGTCAGATAGGCGACGAGAGGGATATAGGGCCTCATAACTTGAACAAGCCCGTGGGTTTGAACAGCAACACCAGGAGCAGTAGGGCGAACCCCAGGAACAGCGCCATCTCTGAGGGCTCGGCGAACCCCGCGACGGAAAACGCGTAGAACCCAAGGGACTCTATGACGCCGAGGAGAAGCCCAGCCGTATAGGCCCCCAGCAACGACCCGAGGCCTCCGAGGACAGCTATGACGAACCCTATCAACGTGTAGGGCCCGCCCATGTACGGATTTATGCCCACCGGTATGAAGAGCGTGAGGAACACGCCTCCCACTGTAGTGATCGCGATGCCTATGGCGGCGCTTGCCGCGAATACTCTATCCACGTTGATGCCCACGACCACGGCCCCTACGGGGTCCTGGACCACGGCCCTGATGGATCTGCCGAAGTAGGTCCTCCTGAGCAATAGGTCTAGGGATAGCGCTATGGCGAGCGCCAGGACCGCGCCTGCGAGCTTGGAGATATCTATCTGAAGGCCTGCGACCTCCACAGACCCGATACTCCAGCGGTAGCCGACGAAGTCGGGCCCCCACAGGAGTCTGGCGATCTCGGCGATGAGGGCCCCCAGCGCGAACAGCGCAACCAATACGTTGAGCTCGCCTGCCTTGTTCAAAGGCTTGATGGCGCCTATATACACGAGATAGCCCAGCAGGGCCCCTATCGCGAAGGCAAGCAGAGCCGTGGCGAACGGCGGCCACGCCCACAGGATGAAGGCGAAATAGGCCGCGTATGCGCCCAACATGACGAAAGAGCCGTGCGCCACGTTGACAACCCTCAACACGCCGAAGATCAGGCTGAGACCCAAAGTAGTGAGCCCGTATATAGAGCCAAGAATAAGGCCGATCAAAAAATACGGGATTACGTCCATCTCCTACTTGCAGAGTTGCCCGGCAGCCTTTTGGTCCCACGTCAACGATGGGTAGAACAGCTTGGCCTCCGCGACAGCGCTCGGCCATACAACTACTCTGTTCCCTCCCTGCCACTGGATCACCACCATGGAATGGGCCACGTTGATATTCGTTGTGGGGTCCAGTTTGAACTCGCTGAAGAATGTCATGAAATCGGCACTCCTCAACGCCGCTAGGACCTTGTCGGAATCCACGGTGCCGGCTTTCTGCACGCCGTACAGAATCGCCAGCACGCCCTCGGCTGCCCAGGCGGCGTGGTAGCCGGGATCTATCTCCTGGCCGCCCATCTGCTTGGCCACCTGTCTGAAGTATGTTATGAACTCCTCCTTCGTCGGGCCGAACCACTCCACGCCCTTCTGCTTCGCCAAATCGGGCGTGTACCTGACGCCGGGCTCCCAATGCGATGGGCCGACGATGCACTCCGCCAGAGTCCCCAGTGCCTTGTAGAAATCGGGCACCAGCGGCGCCACCGACAGCGCTATGAGCTTGGCGTTTACCTTCTGAGCCGCGAGCTGCTGCACAGCGAGCTGTCCGTCGGCGAAGTGGCTCGCGACTATTATGATGTCGGGGTTGGCCTGTTTAACCTTAAGGATCTGCGGCGTTAAGTCCGTCGGAGAGGACGGATAGACCTCATACGCCACGACCTGCAGGCCGAGCTTCTCGGCGTAGGCCTTGGCGCCCTCGGCCACCTGCCTGTTGAACTCGCTGTCTCTATACAGGATCGCGACGGTCTTCACCGTGGGGTCGGTCTTCACCGCCATGTCGAGAACCGGCACCATGTACTGGCTGGCGGGCGCCGCCACGCCTATAACGTACTTGAAGCCCTGCTGGAATATGCGGTCGGAGGAGGCGCCGATGACCGCCATCAACACGCCGTATTTTTCAGCTATGGGCGAGACGCCCAGCGCGAGGTCCGAGCCGTAGGGGCTCAGCAGGAAGTTCACCTTGTCTTGAGTCACTAGGGCCTCCGTGATGCTCTGGGCGAGGTCCAGCTTGGACTCGCTGTCTCTGTACAGCAACTTCACCTTGACCTTCTTGCCGCCGCAGTCGATACCGCCGTGGTCGTTGACCCAGTTGACCACGGCTAGGGCGCCCCAAAGCGAGTACTGCCCCTCAGAGGCGTATCTACCGGAGATGGGCATAGCCGTCCCAATGACAATCTCGTCGGGACATTTGGCTGTGGTGGTTTGAGTCGCTGTGGGAGAAGATGTGGATGACGGAGTGGTGTATGTAGTCGGTGGAGTTGTCTGCGGAGGTGGGGTCTGGGACGACGTGGTAGGAGCGCTGGCGGGTGGTTGCATCGCTATCCAAGCAACCACGCCCAACACGATCACAACTACAGCTGCAATCACACCCCAGAGAGTTTTTGAACCAGCCATAGGGTAGGAGTTGTTTAATTATTTAAACATTATCCATCATTATATATAATTATATACTAACCACAAAACAAGATACAGGATGTGAAATATCTTTGTAACAGTAAATTTAAGGTTTTGATTATTATTATTATTTTAATTTTTTGTTGTTTCTATACGTTAATATAGTCTTCCAGTTACGTATTTTTCCGTAAGTTCGTGCCTTGGCTTTGTAAATGTGTCTTTTGTAGGTCCCCACTCAACGATTTGACCCTTGTACAGGAAGGCCACGTAGTCGCTTACCCGCGCCGCCTGCGGCGGGTAGTGGGTGACCAGCACAATGGTCATCTCCTTCTTTAGCCAGAGGAAAAGCGCCTCCACCTTCGCCGTGTTTTCCGGATCCAGGTTGGCGGTGGGCTCGTCGGCTAGCAGAACCTCAGGCTCAAAGGCGAGGGCCCTCGCGACGCAGAGCCTCTGCTGCTGGCCGCCGGACAGCTTGCCGGCAGGCATGTCAAGTCTGTTCCTGACCTCGTCCCAGAGCTGGGCCTTCTCGAGCGCGGATTTGACCCGCTCGAAGAGCTCCCTCCTGCCCCTGACCAGGCGGTTGAGCTTAAGGCCGAGAGCCACGTTTTCAAAGATGGATAGGTTGGGGATGGGGTTGGGGATCTGGAAGATCATCTGGACCTTCCTCCTCAGCTCCAACACGTTCATGTCGAAGATGTTCTGCCCGTCGAGATAGACCTCTCCGCTGACCTTGGCCTCGGGGTAGAGCTCTATAAGCCTGTTGAGGACCCTCAAGACGGTGGATTTGCCGCTTCCAGAGGGCCCCATGAGCGCCGTTATGCTCCGATCTGGTATAGAGAGGTTAACCCCCGTTATGACCGGGGATGCGCCGAAGGAGACGCGCAGATCCTTGAGCTCGATCTTGGCCATGGTCAACCCCTGATGCGGGCGATTATAAATATTGTTAATATGATTGTAAGCAAGACGGCGGCTGCGCCGTAGGCAGATGCTATCTGGACGTCGTAAGGAGTCTGCGCCGCGTACCAGATCCAGAGCGACGCCGCGGCTGTGGGGCCGGTGAAGGGTGCGTAGTAGGTGTTGCCGAAGGCGGTGAAGAGAAGCGGCGCCGTCTCTCCCGCGATCTTTGCCGTCCCCAGTAACGCCGCGGTGACGACAGCCCTGGAGACCGCCTTGCGCAGAACTACAAACAACGCGTTGAACTCCCGGCCGCCTATGGCGTAAGCCGCCTCGCGTAGCGGCTGCTCTATGGAGGCGTAGGCGCTTGCCGTGATCAAAGCCACATAGGGAATCATTATTATTGAAAGAGCCGCGGCGCCCGCGTAGGCGTTGAAACCATCCAGCGGACCTATAAACCAAGTGATCCATCCGCCCAGCGGCGAGAGGACCTTGGAGAGCGGACCCAACAGGTATTGGTTGAGGTTCTCCTTTGCGAGGCTCATCACGGCGTAGACGAAGAGACCCACCACTATGGTGGGAAACTCCACCAAGACGTTTACCCCCGCCCTCGCGACGTTGGCGAACTTCTCTCTGCGCATCTCGCCGATGTAGACGCCCAGCGGAAATCCCACGGCGATGCCGAGGAGGGCGCCCAGCGCGGTCATGTACAACGTGCCCACGAGCATAGGCCCTATGCCGCCCCTCTCGTCGAAGGGGGTAGGCGGAAGCTCCGTGAGGAAGACCCAGAGGCCGCCGAGTCTGTTGATCGCGTCTATACCCTTGATGTAGACGTCGCCTATTATCAAGAAAAGCGGCACGACGGCGGCCACGCCGAGAAGGGCGAAGAGCCCCAGCCCGAGCCAGTTAATCACCATCCGCTCGGCGGTTATATTTTCCACTTTTCGTTTGACGGTCATATCTGCCCCCTCTGGATTATATATATCGCAACTGCGTTGATGGCTAGGCCGAACAAGGTGAGGAGCAACGCCGCTGCGAACAACGCAGGTACCATGTACTGATACGAGGCGGCGTTGGGGAACTGAAGCGCTATGAGCGAGGAGACGGTTATGCCGCTTTCGAAGACGTTTGTGGTGAATCTGACGAAGTTGCCACCCACCACCATGGCCACCGCAACCGTCTCCCCCATGGCTCTGCCCAGGGCGAGGAAGAAGCCGCCTAGTATGTAGTTCCGGACGTACCTCAGCTTTATAAGCACCGCCTCGAACCTGGTGGCCCCCACTGCATATATTGCCTCCTCGACAGGTTTGGGAACTAGGGCGTAGCCCTCTCTGATCACCGCGGCGGCGTAGGGGGTTATCATTATGGCCAGCAAGACCCCGGCCGTAAAGAGCGTATATGGAGATGTCATCGTGTCGCGTGCCAGGGTGTTGATCAGGCTCTGGAGGGTAGGCCCCAGCACGAAGAGGCCCCAGAGGCCGTAGATCACCGTGGGCATCGTGGCTGTGAGGTCTACTAAGGAGCCAAATACGCCCCTCCACCTAGCGGGCAGAATCTCGTTTATGGTCACCGCGACTCCCAAGGCCATCGGCATGGCCAGCGCCATGGCCACGGCGGATGTCAAGACCGTGCCAGTAAGAGCCTGGAGCACCCCGTAGCTCTCCCTCACGGGGTCCCAGCGGGTTTGGAGGAATACTGCGACGCCGTCGCGCGCAATTATTGGGTAGGCCTCCACGAGAAACATGGCGGTCAATAGGCCGATAGTTGCCACAATAAACGCGCCGAACAGCCTCAGGCCCCACCTCAGCTTCACAAAAAGGAGCCCATATGCGGCAATTAGGTACGGGATTAGAAGCACGACGAGGAGAAATCCGAGCATGGGGAAAAATACGGGTTGTTTTTATGGCTTTACGAGGTTAAGCGCCTCCAGGCCTATCTTGGCGACCTCGCTCGGCAACGAGATGTAGCCCTCTACTATGTTCTCCTGCTTCTGGCCATCGGTGAGCACCCACTTGAAGAACTCCTTTAGTAGTGCCGCCTTGGTGGCGGCGTCGCCGTAGCCCTCAGCCGCGTAGTCCTTCCACAAGAAGACATATACAAAGGACATTATGGGATAGCCCTGCGGCGGGTTAGAGAACTCTATGGACACGGGATTCCAGTCGGCTTCGGGCGCGGGCTTTGTTCCGTACTTCCTCGTGTACCTCTCAAGGCCGGCGGCGGCGCCCATGGCGACGTTTTCCGTCGTGGGGAAGTAATACTTCCCGTCGTTGTCGTTGCGCACGAAAGCGACGCCGCCCACCTGGTCGTATTTATCCTTGTTTTTAGCCCAATAGGCGAACTCTATGTAGCCTATGGAGTACGGGGTCTGTAGAACTGCTTGGGCCACGCCTTCGTTGCCCTTGGCGCCGGTTCCCTTGGCCTTCTTGTCGGCGGGCCAGTCCACCGTGTAGCTCCAGCCCACCGTCTGGTTCCACGGCTGGTAGGCTCTGCTGAGATACAGCGTGAAGGCGGCCGTGGTGCCGGAGCCGTCGCTTCTGTGAGCCGCCACGATGTCCTTGCACGGTAGCTTATCGGCGAGGCCGGGGTTAAGCGCCTTAATCCTCTCGTCGCACCACTGCTTAATCTCGCCCATGTAGATAAGCGAGATAACTTCAGAGGTGAGGTTGAGGTACTTGCCGGTCTTGCTGTACGTGAGCTCCGGTATGTTGTAGACCATCACGATAGAGCCTATGACGACGGGGAACTGGACAAACCGGCCGGCAATCTGTTCATACTTGTCTCTGGGCATCGGCACGTCCGAGGCGCCGAAGTCTAGCTTCTTCTCCAGGAACTGGGCGGCGCCGGCGCCGGACCCGATGGACTGGTAGTTAACCTGGATCTTGCTCCCCGTGACTTGATAAAACGTCTTAGACCAGGTAAACATCTGAGGAGCTACAAACGTCGAGCCGCCCCCAGTCAACGCACCGCTCAGCCGACTCGGCACGGATGTCGTAGTAGGCGGCGGAGTGGTGGTAGGCGTAGGCGTTGTGGCGGGTTGCGACGGGGAGGTGGTGGCTGTAGGCGTAGTGGCAGGCGGCGGAGTGGTAGGAGTTGGGGTGGGAGTGGCTGTAGGCGAAGAGCCGGGCGTTGTGGTGGGTTGCGGAGACCCGCCGGGTTGCATCGCGAGGAGGGCTATGGCCACGACGGCCACTATAGCTACCGCTGCTATTATTGCCAGAAGCCTGGGGTTTTGGGTTGGACTCATGGGCCGTAGATGGAGGTATGGTAAAAACCTGTTTGCTATGTTCAACAGCGGATATATAGATGCGGTAAGGCATAGCTTGAGGCAAAATTCATATGAATGTTATCTGTGTCCTGCTGTGGTGGGGAAGTCGTCGAGCCTGGGGGTCTTACCTTGTCTGTCCAGGACGCCGCATCGTTGTTTGGTCGGTATCAGGTGGGCTACTGAAAACGACGCCGAGGCGCGGCGGAGAGGCAGGAGTAGGGGTAGTGGATTTGTTACAGGTGGTCTTTATCGTATGGCCAGGTATTGATTTAGGCTGGGGATCCGTGGCGACGACTTGGTAACGGCAGTGACCATGATATTCGGCGAGCCGTGTGGGTCGAGGGAGGGATCTCTATGGGTGTCCAAGGTCATACGCGACCTACGCTGTTTAGCTGGGTGGAGAGACGCCGCTGATGTGGATGTCGCCGGTTGGTTACCGTAACTGTTGTTGAAAACAGGCGCCGGGCGCTCAGGACCCACGCGAAAGGTCCGTTGTTTATAGACATAGCTGGTGGGTTTCCGCTGGACCGGGGTCTGTGGGTTACGAACCTCATGCAAGACGGCGTTCTGCGCCGTATCAATGACCTGAGGCGGAGCCCGTGCGGCTTGTTGTTCGGTGTAGGCCGCCTGGCAACCTGACCGCGCAACGGTGGAGGGGTGGACGCGGCTCTTGGGGTTTATAAGACTTTGTGGAGTTTGAGTCTACAAAGTTTTTAAGGTGTTGTGGAGTGTAAGTAAACATGATTGAGGATTTTAACCCTTGGTGGGCGTCTAGGGAGGGGGTTGAGGAGGTGGAGATCTACCGTCGGTATGC
>Ga0272445_1001296_pt1 | contig 19880 bp, 19 predicted proteins | sample YNPCB0031_FD_194404 | JGI IMG/M metagenome (GOLD analysis project Ga0272445, IMG submission 194404) | Hot spring sediment microbial communities from Yellowstone National Park, WY, United States - YNP-CB-003-1 | ecosystem: Environmental > Aquatic > Thermal springs > Hot (42-90C) > Sediment... | reverse complement strand
ACTGGTCTCATGGATCCATAGGCTACTTCCCTACCTACACCGTCGGCAACGTGGTCGCCGCAACCATATACTATAAGCACGGTAGGATCCCTGAGCTCGTGTCGGCGGGAGACTTCGCCTCGATAAGAGAGTACCTCCGCGAGAGGGTGCATAGATGGGGCAGCGTCTACCCGCCGAAGGAGCTCCTCATGAGGAGCTTCGGGGAGACCTACAACGCCCAGCCCCTCGTCAAGTACCTAGAGGGGAAGTATGGATGAGGGGAGCGCTAACATGCACGCGCAGGCGAGACGGCGCGGATTTCAGCATATCCTCTTCGACCTCGAAAGTGCCCACGTAAGCTCCTTGCCCTCAACACTCACTTTATCCAGAAGCCCCCGCAGAAGGGCTAACCATCTACTTGAGCAGCCCTGTAGAGACCCTCAGCGAACTTATCCACGACCCCCGCAGGCCAGCCCAAAAGGCGGAAAGTAAGCATTATATGGATGCGCCTCTAGCCATAGCCATCTGGTGGTTTTTGAAGGAGACAGTTTTGGTGAAGGTTGAAGAAATTGGAAGGAAACTTGATGAGTTGAGGGATTTTCTTGAAGACGTTTTCTTAACCAAAGAGGAGCGCTTATTGTTGAAGGAGACTGATGAGATCGTTAAGGACAGACGCTTCAGCGAGTTGAAGCCTCTCAATGAAGTTTAGAGTTTTCCTTCATAAGAGGGCAGATGAGTTCTAGAGTAGCCGGAGTCCCACCTCCATCCAGCGGCTCAGGTCAAGCTCACGGAGGTCTTCGCGAGGGAGGGGCTAAACATGTCTAAACCCACAGCGACATACTCTACTCCTGAGGAAGCTGGCGCACCTAGTGATGGAGGGGTCGGCTGAGGGAGGGGCCAGCGCGCCCCCGAAAAACGTTTATGGCGGTTTGCAGACATCGTCCTAGAGCGTTACTTATGCCCGTCATCACCGTTAGGATCCCGCGGGAATTGAAGGAGGAGATGGAGAAGCTTAATATTGCTTGGAGCGATGAGATAAGGGAGTTTATAGCTCGCCGCATAGATGAGGAGGTTAGGAGGAGGCGCATTGAGGAGGCCATCGCCATGTTGAAGGGGACCGGCAGCGTTGAAAGGGGCTTCGCTGAAGGGGCTGTGAGGGAGGATCGTGATAGTCGTTGACGCCTCCTCACTCGCTAAGGTTGTGCTGCTGGAGGAGGGATGGGATAGCGTACCGCTGACGACAGATACAGCAACGCTAAACTACTCAATCATCGAGGTATCGAGCTCGATATGGAGGGCGGCGCTTCGAGGGCGCATAGGCGAGGAGGAAGCTAAGAGGAAGCTCGATGCCTTGAGGATGATAGCCGACGCCATCATGATATTTAAGGCTGAGGATTACCTGGAGCGCGGATTTGAGATAGCTTTGAAGGAGAAGATCACGGTCTACGATGCCATCTACATAGCTTTGGCTGAAGGTAAGAAGGCGGCACTCTATACAAGCGACAGGAAGCAATACGGCGTTGCCAGAAGGTATGTGAAGGCGACGTTCGTAGGTTAACTCGACAAGCACGTGAAGAATGTTGGCACAGTCATGGCTACAGGACGTGGTGGTCGCGAGGTTAAGCTTTGCATCAAAATAGGCTGACCTAGCAACTTAACAGAATGCGCGCGCGCAAGTTCGCAAAGCAGATCGTTAGAGGTCCGCTCGAAGATACGATTTGAGCCATAGAATATTATGGAACTCAGCCCACGGAAAGCTGGCATCGCGGTCGAGACGCAGCAAGCAATACCCTGTCTATCGCTTAGCCAAGGCGTAAGGCGAGCCTTCGCAGCTTTTAAATATCTTAAAGCTGCTAAGATTGCAGGGGCATGAAGAGGGAGCTGGATGAACTCGAGGTAATCGAGAGGTACCTAGTCTTACTTCTCGGTGTCGTGGACAGACCCATCCCCTCGCGGGAACATGTGCAGAAGGAGCTATTCATCCTATCCAAGGCATATCCAAAGGCCTCAGAGTTTCTGAGGTTTGAAAGGCACTACAAAGGGCCGTTCTCACCCGACGTAAGCGAATTGATAGAGAGCCCCTCCTACTACGTGGGCGCCTTCACGATCGATAGGAGCGGGCGGTGCTCCCTCACTGAAGAGGGGAGGAAGATTTACGAGAAGATCGTTCAGGAGAACCGTGAGAACGCTCGGTTCAAGGAGCTCCTCGCGGTGATGAAGACGATAAGGGAGCTCTACGACAGGTTGTCCAAGGACCAACTTTTATTCCTCATATACACCTCCTACCCAGAATATAAAGAGAGGTCGATCTTCCTCGAGAAGCTCCTATCTAAAAGGAGGGCTTTAGCGGAAAGCCTACTTAAGAAGGGATTGATAACGGAGAAAAGGTTTGAGGAGCTTACAAGCTACAATAATAGCCCCAAACAGTCGAGAGGAGGGTCGGGGTCTTCAAATGCCTCGATTACAGCTAGATCGAGCCCCATCTTCAGATGGTAAGCCTCCTGGCCTCCTCAAGGAGCCTCACGACTTCCTCCCATCTCTCTTCAAACGTCTCATCGTCAAGGTGCCCTTCATAGAAGTGCTCATGAAGGACATGCCCCTTATCGAGCAGGCCTCTAAACAATGCCTTATGCTCTCTCTTAACGTTATTAGTTATATATCTATCTAACCTACCCATACTCCAATGCAGTATCGGGATGCCCCTAGCCGCCGCGTGGAGCTTTATCAACGCCGTTATAGCGCCCCATAGCTTCTCGGCTGCCTGCCTAGTGTCGCCTCCTTCCTTAAGCTTCCTAGCATCACTGAAGCACTTTTCATATAGCTCTTTATACTTCTCAACCCTTACCGAGGGGTCCGCGGCTACATCTATATTCGCCAGCTCGTCAACGATAGCGTCCTCAGTCCATCCCGTGGCTTCTGCAAGCTCGTTTATCCATAGTTTATCCTCCTCCCCGAGCTTCCTACCTGACCTGAGCTTTTCAGCGATGCTTCTGAGCTCTGGCCATTCATCCGCAAACTCTTTAATAAATTCCCTAGGAAACCCAAGCGACGGGGCATGCCTCTTTTAGTTATCAACGCATCCCATCTCCTCGCTGTTCCGTCAGCTTCTCCGTTCAGGCACGGCATGAGTTGAGGCCCAACCCATAGCTTTTACATCAAAGCTAATGTCGTCGAGCTGAGAAAATGCCGTCAGACACCATGACAAAGCCTAGTCCAGGGCCACGGGACTTAGGTACAGCCTCAGCACCCCGCACCTCAGACACCCTCTATAAAATCCGCGTCTTCACCTTTAAACCCCTCGCCCCCATCTTAAAGAACGCCGTAAGCATCGACGCCCGCGACCTCCTCTCAGCCCGCTCGCTAAAGCGCGAGAAGGCCCGAAGCAGATAAATAACCACCTTCTCAAGCATTTCCGGATGCGGGAGTAGAGTGAATAAGATGATGGCGAAGAAGGGGCCTAGAAGGCTCCACACGTCCTTCCAGAGCTCCACTGGGTTGAGGCCTTCGAGCATGGAAGAGGCCTCAAAAAGCGGCCTCTTGAGCTAGCTTAACCCGTCCTTCTGCAAGGGTGGGGCGAGGCGCTGATATTCGTCGATGAGTAGCGCTGCCTTACCTATACATGATGGCTTGCTGCATATCAACACGGGCTTACCGCTAATCATGGCTATTGCTCCAATAGTCTCTAGCGTGAGCTTCGGCTTTCCGCAAATATAGCAGGCGGCCTTACCATTAGCAACATCGTCGTAGAGCTCAAGCCTCCTCAAAACCCGCGGAAGCGAGTCCTCACTAATAGCTGGAACAGCCACGTCTCGATATCTAGCTCGCATAAGCTCTCTGAAGAATTTTCAAGCAGAATTTAAATTCTTAGCTTTTTCTCATCGCTCCTAGCCGTAGAGCCGGCTCCACGCTTAAGCCCAGCCGCAAGGCGCGACTGAGGCACGTCGACGTCCCGCGCCTCACCGAGGAGGATCAGCAGAATAAATGAGGCTCGATGACACCGACAAGCTCAAGAAGGTCCTAAGCAAAAAGAAGTAAAAGGAGAAACTTCAGGGTCAAGCTCCTCTGAGGGATCATTTACATGCTACTTACCAGCTCTTTAACAGCCTCTTTAAATCCATCCACCTTGCTCGCCCATTGCTCCACCCTCACCGATGGATACATCTTCCCCGCCTCTCGATAGTTCTCACGGCTAACCCTCTCCTTGAGCAGCCCAGCCCTAAAGGCGGGATCTGGCAAGTTCGGATATGAGGCGTAACGTGTTAAGTCGCCGGTCCTAAAGGCGAAGAGTAAGCATTATATGGATGCGTTTCTAACCATAGTCATCGGGTGGTTTTTTGAGCGAGGCGGTTTTGGAGAGGGTTGAAGAAATTGGAAGGAAACTCGATGAGTTGAGGGATTTTCTTGAAGACGTTTTCTTAACTACTGAGGAGTGCTTATTGCTGAAGGAGACTGATGAGATCGTTAAGGACAGACGCTTTAGCGAGTTGAAGCCTCTCAATGAAGTTTAGGGTTTTCCTCCATAAGAGGGCATATGAGTTCTTAAAAGGCCTAAAATCTGAAGACAGGCAGCGCATAGTCGATAAGCTTAAGCAGCTTGAGGATTTTCCGGCGGTTAGGCTTGACATCGTTAAGGTTGCCGGCGAGGCAGACACCTTCAGGCTACGTGTGGGAAACTATAGAGCGCTATTCAAGGTTTACGAGCGAGAAAAAATGATAGTCATCGTCAAAATAGACACGAGAAAAAGAATTTACCGATAAGCTCGCCAAATTTAAGCTCCCATACTTCAAGCTCTACTTGCCTCCTCTCCAGCTCAGGGATGAAGCTGTCGGGGTGCGCAAGTACTTAGACCATAGGGCTGAGGCATAGTCTAAGGCCTGAGCCAAGGCCCTCCTCCTCACGCGGGTCTGGCAACTTAACACGTTGCGCCTGACATCCTAAGTTGCCAGGTCCCTGGCGCAAGCGCTAAATTTTAGGATGCAAACCGTGTAGACGCCGTCGAAATGACTTTATGTGTGGCCGTTAAATGCGAGGACGGAATATTGATTGCATCCGACAGCAGGACGGTCTATGGCCGCGGCGTGCCCATCTCGAGGGATACGAACGAGATCCACATATTGGAGAAGGAGGGTTTAGTGAAGAGAAACGTGGCTCTAGTTGGCGCCGGCGCGGCTGCCTTCATCGACAAGTTCATACGCGGTTTCTTAGGCGCGGATCTAGTTAAGATCGCAAGGGACGATCTTGGCAAAGAGGAGCTTTCCCTCTCTGAGGCCTTGAGCAAGGTCGCCCGAGCCAATGGTGAGGGAGGCGTTGAGGCGAGCCATGGAGGGTTTAAGGGGGCTGCTGGAGGAGCCAAGGTGACGGCACCATGGAGAGAGTGGGTGACTTGAGAGGGGCTGCAGGCATGGATGTGGCGCCTAGGCTCAGGCCTCGTAAGACGCCCCTATCCGCAGCCGTCGGCAAGAAGGTCGTGAGGGCATCCATCAGGAGGAGGATGTTCGAAGCGAGGTACCCGCCTAGGAGGGCCCCTCATGAAGAGCTAGGAAAGGTATACAGGGGCAGGGCCCTGAAGGAAGTGGTCGAACTCCCCGCAGGGTTGCGCGCTGAAAGGGTCGTAGCGCGGGTCATCGAGGCGCCTGCGATCGTCAGCGCCAGCTCGGACGGCTCCTACAAGCTCAACTTCAGGGAGCTGGAGAGGGACGACGTCTACTACCTTTTCTCCCTAGGAAGAGATAGCTTCCTAGCGAAGAGGGACCGAGGTACCGTAAAGGTGTTCGAGGCTTACAGGGATGGAGATAGGATGCTCGCCCTCCCGATGTACGAGGTGGAGGTAAGCTGAGTTGGGCGTTGAGGTCAACGTCAATATCGTCATTGCCATCGCCCCGCGGGTTCCTAAGCTCAAGCCGTGCGAGCCTGCCATCGTTGGATGGCTTCGAAAGTACTTAGTGCATCACAAACCCACCTGCGAGCTAATCAAGCGGAGGATATGAGCTACAGAATGAGTTCAGCCTAGCAAAAGAGCCCTCGAACGGCTAGCTGCCGTGCCCTCCACCTGATACTTGGCCATGCGCCGCGAGCGTGGGGGGTAGAAGCGCAGGAGCACATCACCATGCGCGCGCCGTGCCTAAGGAGAACGACGTGGCCTGCCCATCGGATGCGAAGATTAAGCCGTCCCTGCGTTTGACCGCTATGACGAGGGTCGCCTCATCGATGCCTCCAGGTTTATGAGGAGCTCTTCGCCAATGTTGCTCAGCCCCTCACATCCTCGAAGGAATTAAGTTGATACGCGGTTTTCGACGCCTAGCGCCTTCAAGCCTAAGCTCTAAATTTTAAAGTTAGACCTGAAAATGAGTTTTAAGGAGTAAACGGCCTCACTTCTGAGGGCTTGTGTCATGAGCGCGCCCGTCGGTGTCGGCCGCATTAAGTTATCGGACGGCGCGACCCTCAAGCTCGACCCTGAGGTAGGGAGCATCCTACTATCTCGGCCTGCGACCCTCCAAGGCATCTTGATGCTGCTGGAGGAGACGCGCGAGTTCATGCTGAAGCTTGGGCTGCGCCTTGGCGATCACTACCAGCTAGAGGTCCTGCGGTGGGTCGATCACGAGGTGGAGGGCTGGAGCCGCGTGGAGGTCAAGGTGGCGCTGCTTGAAGCTGGGGCGAGCGAGGCGTCCAAGAGAGGGCTGGACGAGCTCGCGCTGCTTGAAGGCTTGGTTTCCATGGCTGCCCAGACGCTGCCCCAGGAAGTGCGTCAAGAGGTCTTGATTACAGTGGAGTGAGCTTGTCGTCGAGAGGCTTCGAGCCCAAGGCCTTCTACGACCTGGCGGCGTACATCAGGGATAAGCTGACCTACATGCTTCCTCGGCGCGCGCGCAAGCCGCGCCTCAGCCTCCTCAACGCGACCCTCGCCTCTAAGTAACGCCTCAAGGCTGAGGCCTCAAAGGTCCCAGTCTACGTTGCGGCTGGCGCAAAGGCTAGCGTGAAGAGGCCTTTGAAGACACTTTGGATGTCCTTCATGAACCACTCGGTCGGAGCGTCGTCCCTCGCCTCCAGCCTAGGCCTCAACGGCGTTTTAGGTGTATAGGGCCTGAAGGACCCGCTGTCCTCAACGTTTATAAGATGCGAGAGCCTTCACCTCAAGCTAAGCAGGCAAAGGCGAGGTACGTGAGGCTGAAGGTGGAGGGCTTCGGGCCGATAAGCCACGCTGACGTTGAGGTGAAGCCCTTGACGGTCCTCATAGGGAGGAACAACACCGGAAAGTCTATGCTAGCTCAACTCACATTCACCTTAACAGCCCTGACGGAAGCTGGACGCATGGGAGTCGTCGATCCTAGCCTCCTTTCTTTTGAAGTGCATGAATACCTCCGAGAGAAAACAGAGGGGCTCAAGGAGGTAACACGTCAATCATACGTAAAAATGGTGATGGATGCAGTGATTGATCGCTTAACCATGCTTTTAGATGAGGCCCTGAAGGGCGCGTTGGAAAGGAACTTCGCCGTAGCCCTCAAAAGCCTAGTGAATATTTACTCTGAGTGCGCCAAGGTGGAATGCATATATTCTAAATATTTGACCGTGGATTTCACGATAACTAAAGACGGCAGAGTAGACGTCAAATTACGCCCCAAAATGATGGAGGAACTGATTAATGATGCACTTATGGATGAAAAGATCCATAAATTTATGAAATTTATGGATGAAAACCTTCACTTCGAGAGGGGAAGTCGTAGAGCCTTAACATACCTGACAATAGATAGCATCGTAGATTACACGCTACCCAAGATATTTCCCATGAGACCCTCACTGTCAACTTTATACATACCCGCCGGCAGGGCTGGATTGTTGGAGGGCTACGAAACTGTGTCGTCCGCGCTTATAGCTCTCGCGCCCACGGCCCCCCTGAGGGGCATATCCATGCCTCCAATGCCGGGCATGGCCTCTGAGTTCTACGCCCTCTTGCTGCGGCTGAAGAGAAGGGAGGGGCCGTTTGGGAAGATGTCAGACCTATTTAAGGAGGTGATCGAAGGCGACGTAGTTCTCGAGCCGTTGAAGGTGCCTGAAGGCAAGAGCAAGATGGTCTACAGGTTCAAGTTCAAGGATAGGGAGTCCTCCGTAGACTTGATACACGCAGCCTCCATGATCAAGGAGCTAGCCCCCATATACCTGGTCGTGAGGGAGCTCGTCGACAAAGGCCACCTCCTCATAGTAGAGGAGCCGGAGTCCCACCTCCATCCAGCGGCTCAGGTCAAGCTCATGGAGGTCTTCGCGAGGCTCGTGAGGGAGGGGCTAAACATGCTGATCACAACCCACAGCGACATACTCCTGAGGAAGCTGGCGCACCTGATGATGGAGGGGTCGGCCGAGGCAGGGGCCAACGTAGGCCTAAAGCCTGAGGACGTGGCCGTGTACCTGCTGAGGCCCGATGAGAAGGGATACGTAGCTCAGGAGGTGAACATCGTTGAGGAGAAGCCCACCTTCGATGAAGTCATCGACCAACTCTACGAGGAGGAAAGGAACCTCTACTATCGTTCGCTCCAAGAGGAAGGCGGATGAAGCTTCCTCCGCCCCTCTTCAAGTGCCTATGTGACGTGGGTAAGTGCAGGGAGAAGGGTAGGGTATGTTGGGAGGACGATGGACATCGATACCTCCACGTTCGAGTTGATGGATGCGCGGAGTACCCCGCCGCCTTGAAGAGGGCCGATTGCGTGATATTGCGCCTCGACCAAGGCAGGATGTACGCATTCGTCGTGGAGGTGAAGACGAGGGATTACGCGCTGGAGGAGGTTATGGAGAAGCTGGAGAACACCTTGAGCGTCCTGGGCGAAGCCTTGAAGCACCCCCTCCTCCCAATCCCCGTGGTGTATGCCAAGTCACATAGGTGGAAGAGGTACACCTTCCTTAAGAAGAAGGCATGGGTGAAGTACAAGGGAAGGCTCTACCCCATAGCGTTCCTAAGGCATTGTCAAAGCATTCAAGGGGCCTTGCCGCTGGCGGCCTAGCCTCGCTTCCGACCTCGACCGACCCGCCTCAGAGCTTCCCTGCTTTGCCCGCTAGGTGGGCGGGCGATCTAAACCTTGACGAGGCCCTTCCCCCTGACGAGCCTCAGGGTGAAGCTCAACCTGCCGTCCCTAAAGTAGTCCCTGTAGTACGTCCTACATCCCTTGCAGGTGTACGCGTAGACGGTGAAGAAGCTATACTTCCAAGTCTTCGCGGGCGCCTCGTTCTCAAACCCGCAGCTCGGGCACTTGCTCACGGGCATCAATTCATAGCTGGTGGCTTCAGTTAAAAGCTTTGTCGAGCGCCTGTTGCAACTTCCTCGCCGTTCAGCCTTAAGAATAAACTCGAGCCCGCGCGCTTTGACATGAGGGTTGCAGCGAGCTACGCCTTCAAGGCAGCCTTGAACAGCCTCCACATGAGCTCAGCCTCCTCCGTATGCAGCGGGATCAAGTCCTTCGGCCTCAAAGCCTCAACCATGTAGCGGAACTGATGAGGCAAGTAATGCCCAGACAGCCTAAGCCTAAAGGCCTGAGCGCCGAAGGACCTAAGCCACGCCCTTAAGGCGCCCTCCTCAACCTCCTTAACCGACTCCCTAGGCTCAGGGTCCATCAGGACGATTGCCGAGCCCGCTAGGCTCGGGGCCTCGCCCCACACCTTCAGCTTCCTGAGCACCTGAAGGAGCCCAACGGGCTCGATCAAGAGCACGTAACCCTCGGGACCCTTGAGGACCTCGTCGGCTAGGCTAACGCCTCCAAGCGGCAGCGGCGCGGGGACCTCAAGCTCCTCGCTGATGCATACCCTGTCGAGGGCCTCCGGCCTCAGCCTGCCCACTTCATCCAAAGCCCACAGCAACCTCTCCGACCCCACCACCAAGCTCCTATCCATCAGCAGCGATAGGTCAAGTATCGCCATGAAGGCCTCTAGGTCCAGCGGATCTATTGAGATGGAGACTAGCCCGTACTCCTTGAGTAGGAGGGAGACGTACTCCCTGAACATGGACGCCGTCATCAAGGCGTGCTCCACGCTGAAGTTCGTTCCCTCGAGGAGGGCCACATCCACGCCATCGATACCCAAGCCCCTCAAGGCCTCGTCCAGCCGACCGCAGGCGTTGGCCAAGGGCTCGAGCCTAAAATCCCCGCTGTAGAATACAGTCGCGTCGCTCCCCCTATACAGGAACGAGTGAGCTGGAAAGCAGCTGTGGCTCACCGGTATGGCCGTCACCCCGTTCTCGTCCTCCCTCTTCGGCTCGAGCTCCTCGACCTTGGCAGTGTAATCAGGCGGGACGTAGGCCAACCAGCTTCCAGACCTCTTGTACCACGACGCCAGCGTGCTTTCGAGGACCCTCGCGCTCGGGACCTTGATGCTCACATCTGGTGGGATCGAGCTAAGTAGCCCTGCGTGGTCCAAGTGGAGGTGCGAGATGTAGATCGCGGAAGCCTCTTGGAGAGCGCCCAAGGGCGGCAGCACGCCGATGGCCCGTAGCTCTGAGAGCCCGAGGGGCTCTATCCTCCCGCCGTAGAACTTCCTGAGGACCGAGAACCTGATGCCGTTGTCGAAGACTATTTTCTTGTCTCCGTCCTCCACGAGGACACAGTTCCCGCCGATTTCGTCTAGCCCGCCGTAGACCTTCACCTTCACCTTGCCGTACTCGCGTTCGAGAACCCTCGATTGGCTCATGAAGTCTCACATCCCTAATAGGCGATATCGCTTCACTTCAACCGCACTCCACCTAGCCCTATTCACCGGGTCCCTTATCGCTAGCAGCCTTGGGTTGTCCGTGGAGAGCCCATAGACTACGTAGAGCCAGTAGTTTTCGCCGAGCCTCCTCGCGTACTCGTACTCCGTCTCAGTGAGTTCAACGGTTATGTCGACGTCCCACCGGCCCTTCACCTCTATGAACCTGACCTCGCCCGTCCTCGGATCGACGCTCCTGACGTCGTAGTGCTCCACCTTACTCACGTCCTCAGGGCTCCTCCCACTTCTCCTCTCGAACCCCATCGCGAACTCCATGGCCCTTCGCTCGACCTCCTCCACGGCGATCGGCGGAGGGTGCGCCTTGGCCGCCCCGCCCGCTACGACTACGACCCCCAAGAGCCTCTGGGAGGCCGAGATGAAGTGAGAGGCGCCCCTTCCCTCGCCCTCCCTCGGGATCCACCCCTTATGCGGAGCGCTGAGCCCCTTCTCCACTCCGGCAAGGTACTTTATGAAGTCGTCGACCATTATGTCCCGGTAATCGTAGAGGACCCTCGACCTCACGGCGTCCCCAAACCTCTCCTCGTGACAGAACTGATCCCCTACGCCAACGACGTCGAGCAGCAGCCTGCTGAGAGCTCCTAGGAGAGCTGAGCCTTCGTAGATCTCAGTTGAAGCGCCTTCCTTGACGGCGAGGCCGACGACCTCCGAGTATGCCGGCCTTCCGCCAACGTTGACCACCACCTCGTAGAGGTACAGCTCCTTTACGTTAAGGGCACCCTGCGAGGGCGGCCTCTTGGCGACCAATACGATCGGAGCTCTAACCTCAACGCCCTTGAGCAGGGCCTCCACCGCCCTGTAAATGTCTAGAGAGGTCTTGAGTCCCGTCATATGGGTACCCTTGACGAAGAGCCCCGATTCCTTTTCCTCGACGTCGCAGCCGCTGAGCCTAGCAGACGTGAGCAGCAAGTCCTTGAGGGTTAACTCAGCTTTCCTCCCACATATGGCTCCGAGGCCCTTCCCGAGAAGCCTCTTCACCTTTATCGTGTTTATCCTCGTCAGGCCTAGGCGCTCCGCCTGCTCCTTCAACCTCACGAGCGCCGCGATTATCCCCTCGACGTACCTCTTCAGCCTCTCCTTGCCGCCAGCTATGAACTCTATCCAAGCCCTAAACTCGCTGTACTGCGGCCTCCCCCTCTCAGTCGTCAGCGGTATGTGTAGCATGTCGGAGGCGGACTTGTCCCTCGGCAACATGTCTACCTCGAACTCCACCTCTTCGCCTATGGGCACGCTCTTCTCTATCCCTGACACTATCCACGAGAGGAGCTTCGCGTAGAGCACCTCGAGCGCTGCCCTATCGCTCTCGACGGTCAGGAGCAGGCTGTAGCTGTAGACGTCCCTCTCCTGGCCTAGCCTCCAGACGCGCCCTATCCTCTGGACTATCTTGACCGGGCTCCACGTGGGCTCGTAGTGGACTACGACGTTGGCCACCTGTAGGTTGAGTCCCTCCGAGGCGACGTCGGTCGATATGAGGACTTGCACGTCCCCCCTCCTAAGCCACTTCTTCACGTCCTCTACGTCGTACCTTCTTGCAGGTCTGCAGTACGACGATGGCGGCACGACCTCCTTCGACGTTATCAGCGCCATCCTGTCGGCGACTTCAGGGAGCCTTCTTTTGAGCTCCTCGAAGACGTACTCGGCCGTATCTCTGAACTCAGTGAAGACCACCACCTTCTCGCCCCTCTTCACGTGGTTGCGGACCACGCTTACCAAGGAATTTAGCCTCGAGTCCTTGTCGCCCTTGATGCTCTTAGCTAGCTCGTGCAATCTCTTGAGCGTTTTGACGTCCTCCTCGTCGAGGAGCACGCTGCACTTCTCCGCGAAATTATCTAATAGCTCGTCCGCGTCGACAGCCTCCTCAGTCTCATCCTCGTACAAGCCGACGTCCTCGAAGGAGTATCCCAGCACCGCATCGGCTATCAGGTCTGCGTCCTTATCGAGCTCCTCCATTATCGTCGCCACATCCCGAGTCGCTAGGAACTTTACGTGCTCTGCCCTCCTCTGAATGATCCTGTCCAGAGTTATCATTGCCGCCCTCGGGCTCGACGAGGCCCTCTTAGCTATCAAGGTCATGAGCAGAGGCAGGGCCTTAGGCTCCTCGCCGACCATGCTGTAGTATTGTAGGAGCTTCGCGCGCAGGAACTCTACGAGCTCTCTGTGAAACGCCTCCTCCCCCTCTGAGGCCCTTACCACCCTAGCCTTGAACTTGCAGTCCGTGAATATCCTCGTCTTCTCGTAGACGTCGTTCACGTCTGGCTTCGTTCGCCTAAAGATTATCGAGCCCATGCACAGCCTGTAAAACTTTTCATCATCGAGCTCCTTCGGGCTAGCCTTTAGGCAAGGATCAACGAGTTTGAGCCTCTCGATGTAATCCTCCGGCTTGCCCCTGTGCGGCGTGGCCGTCAACATTATGACGTTCGCGTCCAGCCTTCCGATCAGCTCGCTCACCAGCGCAAACCTCTGGGTCTCGCGACTGCCCAGCTTACCGACCCTGTGGGCCTCGTCTATGACCACCAAGTCCCACGTCGAGCTCAAGACCCTCTTCTTGTGCCTCTCCTTCTTTACGAGGTCTATCGACGCTATGTAGATCCCCTGAGGGAAGCCAAGCTCGTAATATCTCGGAATAGCGTCCCTCTCAAGCCGCACGACGTTCGCTAGGCCAAACCTCCTCAACTCGGCCAACCACTGCTGCATCAGGACCCTGGGCACCAGGATCAAGACCCTCTTGACCCCCTCCGCCTCGAGAAGGTACTTGATGAGCATTATCGCGCTGACGGTCTTCCCGAGGCCTATCTCATCGCCTATGAGCACCCTTATCGGCTTCCTAGCGAACAACTTGCCAAGCAGCTCAAGTTGATGGGCGAACGGGTGTACGGGGTCGTCCGAGGCCGTGCTCTCCCTCAGCATGAAGAAGAGGGGGTGGTACCTGAAGCCCTCGATGACCGACTTGAGCAGGGCCTTGGCCCCGTCGTTCGGCCTATATCCTATACAAGGTCCTGAGGGACTTGGCGACCCTATAGACATCCCAATAGCCACCCCTCTCGTACGCGTCGATAAACCTAGAATACCAAAAGAGCACCTCCACCTCGCCCATTGAGGCGACCACCTCTAAGAGGGGCCTCCCCAAGAACTCGTCGACCGTCTGCCTCGCCCCGCCGAACACGACAAGCCTCCTGGCCTTCTCATCCACGCCCTCGCCGCCCAGCATCAAGAAACCTCCCTTGTCCTCAAAGTTGGCCTTGAAGCGCTCCAGGGCGAGCTTGGTGACCTCCCTGCCGATCCTGGCCTCGAAGAGCGGCTTCACCTCCTTGACTGGCTGGCCGAGGTAGATCCTCATGACGTCAACATAGCGCTTGTATACTTTCCCGACCCTCTTCTTGCCGAAGACTATCACTCGCTGTATCTCGCTCGTCACTTAGGCCACCAGTTGCCCAATCACGCTCGGACGAAGTACCCCACCTTGTGCTCTCCAAGCGACTTTCTCTCGTCCTCCGTCATCTCCGGCATCGTGAAGAAGTCTCCTTTCGCTGGCCTCAGCCTCGCGCTTAGAGAGCTCTCGCGCGCGAACAGCTGGAACCTGTTGAGGATCGCCAACACAAGCGTCGCCGCGTCATCGATCTGCACGTTGCTCACGCTCAACCTAATCGACGACTCCCTCCCATCTTCGGCCTTCATCGCCATCTCGAAACTCGTCTCGGACACCACCGCGACCCCGCTCAACCTCCTCCTAAGTACCTCCAAGGGTTTGAGCGAGAACCTCCCTCTTTCAATCGTCAGAGCTAGCTCCCCGACCTTAGCGCCCGCCGGCGGCACGCCCTCCACCCAGCCCTCCTTGGCCCCCTTTGAGACCTTGACGAGCACCTGCGCCACGTCCAGCGTCGTTCCTTGGAGGTCCGCGACTTCCAGTGTGTACTGGTACTGTCCCTCTTCCCGAGGCGCCTCCACGGTCCAACAGACCCTCTCCTTCGTGAAGGCGTCGCCTACCTCCAGCCTCTCTCTATCCACCTTCCCAGCCGAGGGCCTTAGGAGCACTTCTCCCGTGTAGGGGCCTATGCGGGCCACGTACACCTCTATAGAGATGGGGCCTCCTTCCTCTACCTCGATCACTCTCTGGGGCACCTCGAGCTTGACTGACACCTCTCTGACCACCTTGACTATCGGAGCGACCCTTAATTGCTCCAAGTCGAACTTCTTCAAGTCGCTGAGCACTTCGTCGACGAGCACGTCCCTTCCTTCGACCCTGAGCACGTACTCCTCTACCTTGCGCACCCCTCCTTCGGTGAACTCCCGCCTCTTGAGGGCCTTCATCTGCTCTACCAAAGCGACCCTCCACGGCAAGACCTCGTCGCCGCCGTCCAACACCGCCGCCAGCTCGCCCTCAGACGCCTGAGGCGCCTCCGTCGTGTAGACCCTCTTGAAGTGGACCCTCCCCTTGGCCCTGACGCCGATCTTAAGCCTCCTCACGCCATCCCTTATCGCTTCTACGATAGCTTCTTCGGGCGCCGCGGGCAACCTCGGGTTCGAGTAGAAGTAGTCGACTATGGCTCCGACGGTCCTCGGCTCGCCCCCTTCAGATACGTCCACGCCCATCCCCTTCAAGAAGTACTCCAACGTGTCGAAGTCCATCTCCGTCTTGAGCTTGCCGACGCCCGTCGAGGACAGGCTCCTCTCGACGGCGGTTATGATGCTGTCCGCGTGCGCCGCAAACTCCATCTCCTTGACCACGTTCGCCAGCCGAGCCTCATCGTAGTGCGGATGGGCGATCCTATCGAAGATGCCCAGCGTGGCGCTTATGAGGCCCTCAAAGACGCCTGTCCTGTACTCCTCGAGCTTCCTCCTCAGTATCTCCTTAGCTATCTCCGCGTCCTTGCCGCTCAAAGACCCCGTCAGCCTCTCCACTATGCCCTCCCTCTCCACCTCGTCGCAAGCTATCAACTTCTTGGCGAAGGCCAAGGCCCACCTGACGCGCTCTTGAGCGCTCGGGAAGGCGACGTAGATGGTGTTGGCGTACCTCCTCGTGCCTCCGCCCTTGGTCTTGTAGAAGACCTCCTCCAGCAGCCCCCTCCTCTCATCCTCCCTCTCGGGGACGTCGAGGCAGGCCAGCAGCACGTACCTCCTAGAGTCCACGTCGATGGGCTCGCAAGACTTGAACGCGCGCGACAGCTCCGGGTCGAAGGCCTTCGGCCGCACCCTCGCCCCCCTCCTCCTACCCGCGACGTCCGCGGGGGTCTCCCTCAGGAGCTTCTCAGCGTACCATCGGACCTTTTCGATGGCCGACGGGTCGTCCACCTTCTTCGCCCTCTCCTCAACGTACTTAATCGGAGTCACGAACCTCGTGAACCAGAGCCTGCCCGTCCTCTCGTCCCTGACCACGTAGAGCAGGTTTCCGCTTACCCACCTCACGGCGTCCACTACGTCCTTCGGCGCCCACCCCTCTGAGTGGAAGGTGGCAGGCTCGTAGACCATCTGGGCCAAGTCCCTCTCCGACGGGAGGGCCTCGGCCTTCGGCGGCAGCGCCAGCCCTCCGCCGTAGACGAAGGTCCTCGCCAGGAGGGCGAGCGCCGCTATCTTCGCCAAGAGGGGCTTCTCGAAGTACCTCACTCTCTCCCTGATGTCGTCCTCAACGACTTGCTTGAAGCCCTCGTAGTCGCCTATCAGGAGCGAGTTCCTTATGAGGTCCTTGCTGAGGTCTATGTGCCACGGCATTATCAGGTCGTATGGCTTGCCCTCGCGTAGGACCTCCCTCAGAACCTTCCTGCTTACCCTCAGCAGATCCCTCGTCTTATGCAGCCCCCCGTGCTTGTCCAAAATCTCTACGAGAGTGTCGACGTAGAGCGGGTGGAACGGATACGTCTTCAGCACCTCCTCCATCGGGATCGCCTGCGCCCCGAAGACCTCCTTGTTCTCCTCGTAGGCCCTGCGGAGCATCTCGTAGATGTCCTTGGCCCTCCTCTCGTCCACCTCTTCGAACAGCCTAGTCCTCAGCAGGGCGGGCACGTTCCTAGGGGCTATCGGCTCGACGTACTCCGTGTAGACCCTCGCGAGCGCCTTGAACATCCTCTCTATCGTCTGCCTCATCGCTTGGTAGGTGGCCTCGACGATTATCTCTTCCTCCCTTTTCTCTGCGGGCAACGATATGACTAAGACGGCGCTCCTCGCTAGGTCGACAGCCTTCGCGAGGCTCTCCATGAAGGTCTCCACGGCCGAGCAGTACCTCTGCAAGTCTCTATCGGGCACTTCATAGAACCTCTTGATGTAGTGCGCTACTTCGTCCATGAGGATTACAGCGCTTCTGTTCTCAAGGACTTTCAGGAGCTTGTCGGCCTCCGGCGCCACTTGCTTCTCGTCGTATTCCCTCAACACGCCGTAGCTTCCAAGGGAGTGAGCTAAGTAACCCCAAAGGGTGCGGACCTTGTACGCCCTCGCGTCCAGCGGGCTCATCGGCGAGGGCGCCAGCTCAGAGAAGTAGCCGTCGATCACCACCAAGTCCGGCCTTCCGAGCCTGCCCACCTCCTCCACGAGCCTGCTCACGCGCGCCCTAACGTCGCCGCTCTCGGGCCTTGCCTTCAAGAGCAAATGAGGAGCGCTCAGCGCGTGGTATATCGTCAGGAGCGTGTGCGTCTTGCCTCCTCCGTAGAGGGCGTTTAGGACGAGCACCTTCCTGCCGCTCTCGCCCCTCAGCACCCTTAGGATGTCTTCAAGTATGCTCGCTACCTGCTCCGTGACCAGCGTCCTCTCGAAGAACCGCTCCGGCTTCACGTACATTTCATGCTCCTTCCCTAGAACCACTCCGCCCAGCGATGGGGCCATCTTCTCGTCCAGAGCCTCGTCGTACACATCTTCCCTAACCCTGTTGCTCCCGGTCAGCATCCAACCTCACCTCCTGATGAACGGCTCCAAGGTTCCCAAGCCAGCCAGCCCGAGCGCCTCCACGACCTGCTTGGCCAGCTCCCTCTCAGGGTCCTCAGCGGGCAGGCTTGAGGCCAGCACCCTAGCCAGCGCCACCGCCTCGTCGAAGAGCCTCGGCTCCCTCCCCCTAACCTCGTCGGCCCTCCTCTTGAACTCCTCCCTCGGCAGCGCCGCGGCGTAGAACTCCAGCAGGTGCAGCGCGTCCACCGCGATCGCCACCCTCAGCTCCCTTGGGTTTAGATCCCTAGCCGTCAGGGCATCCCCTACCGCGTCCCTCGAATCCCTCGCACCCCACCTCGGCTCAAGCAGGACATAGTTCTCCTCCTCTCGAAGTATTATATTTTGGCCTTCTAAGTTCCTCAGGTCGCTCCTGGTCCCGATGGAGAGTATTATTGCGGTCGTCCTGTCCAAGGCCCTCCTGGCCTGCCTAGGCCTCCTGCCTACCAAGGCCTTCGACAGCAGGTAGAACATGGACGTCGGGCTCAGCCTCGCCCCGACGGCGCCGTAAGACCTAGCTATGGCCTCAGCCGCCGCCGGGTAGATGTAGTTCTCGACGAGGTCTCGCACGAAGGTCTTGTCAGTTGCTTTCAGTCCTATCAGTCGCTCGTACTGAGTGAAGTGGGAGAGCGCCTTGCCCAACACCGCCACGAAGAGGTCCACCCCCTCCAGCCCGGCCTTGCGGTACTCGTGGGCGTCCTTGGAGCAGGCCTCCACTGCCTTAGCGTAGACCTCGTCTAGGAGGGCCTCGCCCTTCACGCCCTTCCTCCAGACTGCCACTATCGCCATGTCGAGCCTTATCTTGCCCCTAGCGACAACACTTTCAGCGGACTCTGTGGCAATCGCATGGGCTGTTATGATCCTCATCTTAGCGTTGAACCAGCCAGCCTCTAAAAGGGCCTCCCAAGCATCCGGGCTCGTGTGGGCGTAGTAGGTGACTAGCAGGCCGTCGTCCTTCAGCTTAGAGGCCATCGTATTGAAGGACTCAGAGAGGAGGGACTTGAAGTAATTTAATGCGCTGCCCTCAACTCCGAAGTGTCGTACTCTCCCCTCATTCTCACTGATTTCTTTCAAAGCGAAGGCCTTCCACTGAGTCTCGATTTCGTTGCCCCAATCGTCGAAGAAGGCTTCCTTGCGAAGCCTAGGAGCAAGTTTCATTACGCCGAAGGACTCCTTGACGTCGCTCAAAGCCCTCTTGAGCCAGACGTAGTAGAAGTCGCTGAGCTCGGTATAGGGAACGTCGTCTCTGTAAGGCGGGTCAGTAACTATTAGTTCGAACCTTTCACACGGGCCAAGCCTACTTAAGGTAGTGGCATCATCAAGCAAAACCTTAGAGTTACAGGCTTTGCCAAAAACAGCAGAAGTCAAATAATTGAGGCCTTTGACAATATTTTCTAGTGAGCCTTTCCAGCTACCAGTTGTTCTTAGCAACCCCCTACTTATAATCAAGGGGTTCAGACAAGCCCAATTCCATACCATAGCGATACCTCTAAAGGAGAGGTTCGACCTTATGTCCATTCCGAATGGATTGGAGGGATGATAAGCAGAAGTCATTGCATTATAGTCTGCATATCTCGTCAAAGAAATTGCTAGGTATGTCGTCACTGCTTCCGCATACTTGAATGCCTCTTCCTTGCTTAGTCCTTCTCCGATCTTTTCCTGCTCTACTTGCTTGCCCGCTTCGCGTATCAGCTTGACGAGCTTTACAAGTGTTAAGAGCTGGCGAGGGTTGAAGAGCTTAAACCAATTGATCATTCCATAATTTATCACCCAAATGCTTCTCGCATCATAAATTGGTACTGGCTCCGTTGGTATGTCCGGGTCTCCCCACATCTGCCTTAGTTTCTCAAGCGCTTTCCACAGTTTTTCATTATCTTCGCTCGTCGCCGGCTCAAATTCGAGCTCTTTATTAACCACCCTTATTCTAACCAAGATCCTCGGCCTAGCCCTGCTCTTCAAGAGGTCTTCGAGCGTTATCTCCCCCCTTAAGTACCTCTCGAGGTTCTCGTTGTACTCCTTCAAGGCCTCCTTGACGTACCACTCCTTGCCGACGCTTTTGATGGCGTTGTTGCACAGCAGGCAGGTCGCCGTCTCCCTCCTTGCGTCTATGTTGGGCTTGGGGACGCTGTAGGCCTTGCCCGACGCCTCGACCCTCCCCTGCTTGGCGCTGACCTTGGCCCTTACCTCCCTCACGCCCAGCTCCTTGTTCAGGTCGACGACCCTGATACCGACGGCGTTTGAAGACGTATAGGGC
>Ga0272445_1001295_pt1 | contig 19880 bp, 17 predicted proteins | sample YNPCB0031_FD_194404 | JGI IMG/M metagenome (GOLD analysis project Ga0272445, IMG submission 194404) | Hot spring sediment microbial communities from Yellowstone National Park, WY, United States - YNP-CB-003-1 | ecosystem: Environmental > Aquatic > Thermal springs > Hot (42-90C) > Sediment... | reverse complement strand
GATCACTTCGGAAAGAGGTTGGGGGCCGAGATCCTCGCCGGTGCGCAGACGTACCGCCACCTTCCCCTCCGCCCTTTCCTTCTCCCCGCAGACCAGCATGTACGGGATCTTCTGAAGCTGGGCTTCCCGGATGAGCCAGCGCAGGGTTTTTCGCTCCTTGGTCCAGGCCTCGGCCCGAATCCCCTCAGCTAAAAGCTTCCCTGCGACTTCCTCCGCATAAGGAATTTCCGCCTCCGTCACGGGAAGGACCACAGCCTGAACTGGCGCAAGCCAAACGGGAAAAGCTCCGCCATAATGCTCGATAAGGATCCCAAAGAAGCGCTCTAAGGAGCCCAAGAGAGCCCGGTGGATCATATACGGCCGGACTTTCCGGCCATCGGGCCCAATGAAGGTCATGTCAAACCGTTCCGGAAGGTTGAAGTCAAACTGAATGGTTGTGAGCTGCCAGGGCCGCTTGAGGGAATCCTGGACCTCGATATCGATCTTTGGCCCATAGAAAGCGCCTTCGCCGTGCTTCACCTCGTAGGAAAGGCCTTCTGCTTCCACCGCACGCCGCAAAGCCTCCGTGGCGCGGTCCCAATCCTCTGGGTTTCCCACGAATTTTTCCGGCCGGGTGGAAAGGTAAGCGGAAAAATCCCGGAACCCAAAGGAACGGAGCATGTACATGGCGAACCGCAGAACCTCGCGGATTTCCTCTTCTACTTGGTCCGGCCGGCAGATGATGTGAGCATCGTCCTGGGTAAAGCCGCGCACCCGCAAAAGCCCATGCAAAACGCCGGAGCGCTCGAAACGGTAAACGGTGCCAAGCTCGCAGTAGCGAATGGGAAGCTCGCGATACGAGCGGGTCCGGCTCTTGTAGATGGCGATGTGGAACGGGCAGTTCATGGGTTTCAGGAAAAATTCCTGGCCCTCGATATCCATGGGCGCGTACATGCTTTCCCGATAGAAATCGAGGTGGCCGGAGATTTGCCAGAGCCTGGCCCGGCCAATGTGCGGGGTGTAGACGAGTTGGTAACCTGCCTTGAAATGCTCGGCCACCCAGAAATCCTCGATGAGGCGGCGGATCCGCGCGCCCTTGGGATGCCAAAGCACGAGGCCCGCGCCCACCATGTCGTTTTGGATGGAGAAAAGATCGAGTTGGGGCCCAAGGACGCGGTGATCGCGGCGGCGGGCCTCCTCCCGCCAGCGCAGGAATTCCGTTAGTTCCCTTTCGGTAGCAAACGCGGTTCCATAAACGCGGGTGAGCATGTCGCGGTTGGGATCGCCCCGCCAGTAGGCACCCGCCAAATCCAAAAGTTTGAAGTGCCTCACGAGCCCAGTTGAAGGAAGATGTGGGCCGCGGCAGAGGTCCAAAAATTCGCCCTGCCGGTAAAAGGAGATTTCCTCGCCCGGGATTTCCGAAAGAAGCTCGAGCTTGTAAATTTCGTCGCGTTCACGGAGGAGCCGCTCCGCCTCAGCCCGGGAAAGCCAAATCCGCTCCAAAGGGAGATCCTTCTCCACGATTTTCCTCATCTCCTCCTCGATGCGGGGCAGGTCCTCGTGGGAAATGGGCTCGGGGAAGCGGAAGTCGTAGTAAAAACCGTCGGCGATGGCCGGCCCTATGGCCAACTTCACGCCGGGAAAAAGGCGGGTTACGGCATGGGCCAGGATGTGGGCGGCGGTGTGCCGCAGGACCTCCAGGGCTTCGGGATCCGTAAGGGAAAGGATGCGAGCCTCTCCCGTGGTGGGGATCGTCTCGCGGAGGTCCAGAAGTTTTCCGTCGAGGAGGACCGCGGCGGCATTGGCCTTCGGCCCCAAAAGCTCCAGGAAGGTTATGCCCTGTGCTTCACACACTCCGCCGCCCGGAAGGATCACCTTGGCCATCGCACACCCCCAACAAGAAACCGACCATACCTCAACGGAAATCCTCAAGCAAGGGACGTTCGAAGACCTTGTGCGGCCAAGGCTTTTCTAGCCACCGAGCTCGGCGGGGTTCAACTACACGAAGAAAGCGCTTTGCACAAAGGGCATTCCTTTTCCGCACCGAGGAAGGCCACGCCGCAGCGGGAGCAACGGTGGCCGCCGCGCCGGAGGATTTCGGCTTCCTGGGCGAGGGCCTGGGCCAAAATGCGCACGAATTTCGCGCGGAGTTCAGAAGGAAGGTCCATGGGTACGAGATCCTCGGCTTGATTCAGCTCTGTGGGGGTAGGCTCTGGCGGTTCGATTTCCTCCTGGCGCCTTTCCGGAACGATGAGAAAACGCAGCATTTGCACTTTACTTTGGGGCGCGATAGCGGAGAGCCGCGAGAGAAGTTCCTTCGACCAAAGCTGTAATTCCTGAGCCACCACGGGGCTTGCCACGGCAATGTGGAGGACGCCCCGCTCCACATAAAGGGCGCGTGCAAGCTTAGCCAAGCTTTCGCCCACGGCTTCCCGCCAGCGGCGGACCGCCTCTTGTTCCTCCCAGCCTGCGCCCCATCCTTTCCCGAGGTCCCTAAAACGATCACTCACGTCTTTCAAACTTTCCGTAGAAGCTGAGATTGGCGCAACCTCCCGCTTGTGGATAACCCGGGGGAGAAGCGGGCCGAACGGACCAGGCGGCTGGGGAAAACCCTGTGGATAACCTTGGGGAAAACTCGGGGAAAGCGTGGGGAAAAATGTGGCGGACAATTGAGACTGGCACTTGTCCACCGAGGTTTTCCACAGGGGTGGTGCACTTGTCCACAGCCAGCACCGAGGTTATCCCCAGACTTTTCCACAGGCTCCTGGGGATTCACCGGGAGTATTTGGAAAGGAGGCGACTGCGAAGCTCATCCACCTCCGCCCTGAGGAGCGGTGCGTCCCGCAGCAGCTCTTGAACTTTTTGGTAGGCGTGCATGGCAGTGGTGTGGTCCCGACCGCCGAAGGCCCGTCCCAATGCGGGAAAGGATGTATCCGTGAGCTCCCGAGCAAGATAAATTGCAATCTGCCGGGCAAAAGCTACCTCTTTTCGGCGGGATGGACCATCCAATTCTCCTGGATCCACACGAAAATACCGCGCTACCTCCTCTTTGATGGCCTGAATCGTGAGTTTGGGCGTGCGCTCCTCTTTGGGAAGGATGGATTCCAAGACCCCGGGAGTGATGGGCCCCTGCCCCAATTCCAGATAGGCGATAACGCGAATCAAAGCGCCCTCCAGGTCCCGGACGTTCGTGGTGATGCGGGAGGCGATGAGTTCTAGGATGGTGTCGGGAACGGAAACCCCTCTTCGGCGGGCCTTATCCCGAAGGATAGCCATACGGGTTTCCAGATCCGGCGGCTGGATATCCACCACAAGCCCCCAGCGGAAGCGGGAGACCAGGCGATCCTGCAGGCCCTGAAGCTCCTCCGGCGCCCGATCCGAGGAAAGCACGATTTGCTTGCTGTTCCCGTAGAGCTCGTTGAAGGTGTGGAAGAGCTCTTCCTGCGTGGCTTCCTTGTTGCGCAGGAAGTGGACGTCGTCGATGAGGAGCACGTCCACTGTGCGGTAACGGGCACGGAATTGATCCGTGGTGTTCGAGCCAATCGCCTGAACGAGTTCGATCGTGAAGCGCTCGGAAGTGGTGTAAGCCACGGTCAAGTTCCTGTGGATCTGGAGCACGTGGTTTCCAATGGCCTGAAGGAGGTGGGTTTTCCCAAGGCCCACCTTTCCGTAGATGAAAAGGGGGTTATAGGCCCGGGCGGGATTTTCCGCCACAGCTTTGGCGGCAGCGAAAGCCATGTCCGAGTTTTTCCCGCGCACGAAGGTTTCGAAGGTGTATTCCGGGTTCAAGGGAAGGGAGCCCACATACCGCGGGTGATCGCTGGAGGAGGCGCGGCTGATGGGCCTTTCCGGCTCATGGGGCAAAGGCTGCGGGACGACCTCGATGCGCCAAGAAATCGCTTTTCCCAGGGCTTCCGTAAACAAGCGATCTAAAAGCTCCCGGTACTTCTGCTCAATGGCGGCTTTGGCAAAAGAGGAAGGAACCTCGAGGACCAGCTCCTCGCCGTCGGCGCGGGCCGAGGCCTGGGAGAACCAAGCGGCGAAACTTGTGGGCGGGATTTCCTGGGCCAAATCCTCCCGAACCCGCGCCCATATCTCCTCGAGGGGCTGCGCCATAAACGCCCAATGGCGAGGCCCAGAGTCGAACTGGGGACACCCCGGTTTTCAGCCGGGTGCTCTACCACCTGAGCTACCTCGCCTATGGCGGGGACGACGGGATTTGAACCCGCGATCTCCGGAGTGACAATCCGGTGTGTTAGTCCGGGCTACACCACGTCCCCGGCTTGGGGATTTTACCCGCGGCCTTGGGCGCGGGCCAAGCTCTGGGCGAGAGAGGATTCGAACCTCTGGCCTTCCGGATGTAAGCCGGATGCTCTGCCCCTGAGCTACTCGCCCCTCTGTCCCCGGGGGGATTCGAACCCCCGTTTCCGGATTGAAAGCCCGGTGTCCTGGGCCGGCCTAGACGACGGGGACTTATGGGTCGTGCAGGAATCGAACCTGCGGCCCCCGGCTTAAAAGGCCGGTGCTCTACCGACTGAGCTAACGACCCAGAGAAAGGAAATGGGCCGTGGAGGACTCGAACCCCCAGCCCGCGGATTAAGAGTCCGCTGCTCTACCTGTTGAGCTAACGGCCCCAAAAGAATCTTAGCGGCCGCTTCCGCAACCTGTCAAGGTTCGAGTAGAATGGCAAGGGGATCCCCATGACCGGTCTTTGGGAGGGGAGGGCTCCGCTTGCGGAAAGGCTTAGGCCCCAGGACCTAGCGGAAGTGGTGGGCCAGGAGCACATTTTGGGCGAGCATGGCCCTCTCCGGGCCCTCATCGAGCGCGGCCTCGCCGTCCCCCTCATCTTTTGGGGCCCGCCGGGAACGGGAAAAACCACAGTGGGAAGGATCATCGCCCAAAAATTCGGGGCCAAATTCATCCAGAAATCCGCGGCCCTGGCCACCGTCTCGGAGGTGCGCGAGGTTTTAGAGGCCTCGCGGGAACTTTGGAAGCGCACAGGAACCAAGGACCTCCTTTTCCTCGATGAGATCCACCGCTGGAATCGGGCCCAGCAGGATGTGCTCCTTCCCTTTTTGGAGGAGGGCTCGATCTATTTCATCGGGGCCACCACGGAGAACCCCTCGTTTGTGCTGCGTTCGGCCCTCCTTTCCCGGGCCCAGCTTTTCGTGTTCGAGCCGCTTTCCTTGGAGGCGTTGCGGGTCCTTTTGCGGCGGGCCTTGGAGGATCCCCGGGGCTACGGCGGCCGGGTTCGCCTCACCCCCGAGGCCGAGGATTTCCTCCTCCGCCGGGCCGACGGCGATGCCCGAAGGCTTCTCACCGCTTTGGAAACGGCGGTCGAGGCCATGGGTGAAGGCGAAATCGACCTTCCCCGGCTTCAGAAAGCCTTGGGCCGAAAAGCCCTCCATTACGACCGGGCAGGAGAGGAGCACTACAACCTCATTTCCGCCCTCCACAAATCCGTGCGCAACTCCGATGTGGATGCCGCGCTTTATTGGCTTGTGCGGATGCTCGAGGCCGGCGAGGATCCCCGCTACATCGCCCGGAGGCTCATCCGCATGGCCTCCGAAGACATCGGCCTGGCCGATCCATGGGCGCTGGTGCAGGCCGTGGCCGCCGCCCAAGCCGTGGAGTATGTGGGGCTTCCGGAGGCCGAGCTCGCCTTGGCCCAGGCCGCGGTGTATTTGGCGTTGGCTCCCAAATCCAACGCCCTTTATCGGGCCCATGAGGCCGCCCGGCGCGATGTTTTGGAAACCGAAAACGAACCCGTCCCCCTCCACCTCCGCAATCCCGTGACGGAAACCATGGAAAAGCTCGGTTACGGGAAGGGTTACCAATACGCCCACGATCTTCCCGAGGGAATTGCCACCATGCCCTGCCTTCCCCCAAACCTCCAAGGCCGGGAGTACTTTCAGCCCACGGAGCGGGGCTGGGAAGGAAAAATCCGGGAGAAGCTTAAGGAAATTCGCGCTAAGATTCGTGGGGAGAAATGAAGGTGAAAGTGCGCCTTTTTGGGGAATTCCGCGAGGCTGCGGGAAAGGAAGCGGTGGAATTGGAGCTCCCCTCAGGGGCCGATTGTGAGGCCGCCCTGCGGGAACTGGCTCGCCTAGAGCCGAAGCTCTCCAACCTCCTTTTTTCCGAACAAGGGCTTCGCGACCATCTCCATGTTTTTCTGAACGGCGAGAACGTGAACCATCGGGAAGGTTTGCGAACCAAGCTTTCCGAGGGCGATGTCCTCACCTTCTTTACCCCCATAAGCGGAGGTTGAAGCGGATGCGGACGGAGGGTATCTTGCCGAAGAACGGGCTTTAAGGAGGCGGGGATGGCGGAAGTAGTGCTCAAAGAGGTCACGAAGAAATTCGGAAATTTCGTGGCCGTAAACCGCGTGAGCCTTGAGGTCAAGGACGGGGAATTCGTAGTTTTGGTGGGCCCTTCCGGCTGCGGGAAGACCACGACCCTCAGGATGATCGCCGGGCTTGAGGAGGTCACGGAGGGCGAGATCTACATCGGCGGCCGGCTCGTGAACGATGTTCCTCCCAAGGACCGCGATATCGCCATGGTCTTCCAGAACTACGCCCTTTACCCCCACATGGACGTGTACAACAACATGGCCTTCGGTCTGAAGCTTCGGAAAGTCCCGAAAAAGGAGATTGACCGGCGGGTGCGGGAAGTCGCGGAGATGTTGGGCATCGCCGATAAACTCCGGGCCAAGCCCCGCGAGCTTTCCGGTGGGCAGCGCCAGCGCGTGGCCCTGGGAAGGGCCATTGTCCGTAACCCCAAGGTCTTCCTTTTCGACGAGCCCCTTTCGAACCTGGACGCAAAGCTTAGGGTGCGCATGCGCGCCGAGCTTCAGGAACTCCATCAGCGCCTAAAGACCACTTCCATTTACGTGACCCACGATCAGGTGGAGGCCATGACCCTCGGGCACCGCATTGCCGTGATGAAGGATGGGCAGGTCCTGCAGTACGACAGCCCGCGGGTGATCTACGATCAGCCGGCCAACATGTTCGTGGCCGGATTCATCGGCTCCCCGCCCATGAACTTCGTCCCGGCCCGCCTCGTGAGCGAAGGGGGGAAGGTTTGGCTTGTGGGCCGGGGCTTCAAACTCTGGGTCCCACCGGAGAAGGTCACCCCGGAGGTCGGAGCCTACATCGGGAAAGAGGTGGTTTTCGGCATTCGTCCTGAGGACATCCGCACGCTGGATACCGTGCGGGAGCCCCTGGAGGGCCGCACCTTCCAGGGGAGGGTGAAAGTGCGCGAGGCCTTGGGCGATGAGCTCATCGTCTACGCCGATGTGGCCGGCGACGAGATCGTGGCCAAACTGGACCCCCGCCTCCCCATCTCTCCCGGTCAAGAGATCACCTTCGTCGCCCTCATGGAACACATGCACCTCTTCGATCGGGAGACGGAGAAGGCGCTCATCTAGCGGAAAAAAGAAAAGGGGCGGAAAAGCCTCCGCCCCTTTCCGTTTCAGCGGCGCTCAGCCAAGGGAAGCGCCAAAAGTTCCTCTTTCACCACTTCGCTTAGGCGCTTAATTCCTTCCTCGATTTCCTCTTGGGTGGCGAGGGCGAAGGAAAGGCGCATTGTGTTTTGCCCGGAGCCGTCGGCGAAGAACGGCTGCCCCGGAACATACGCGACTTTGTGGGCTAGCGCCCGGGGGAGCATCTTCTCCGTATCCAGGGCCTCTGGGAATTTGGCCCACACGAAGAGGCCGCCCTCGGGCTTGGTCCACTCCGCCTCCTCGGGCATATACCGCTCCAACGCGGAGAGCATGGCCTCAAGCTTCGTCTTGTAGTGGGCGCAAAGGCGGGCGATGTGGCCGCGCACATCGTAGTCCGTGAGGAAACGCACGGCCAAGCGCTGGGTGAGGGAGGAGCCGCAAAGGTCCGCACCCTGCTTTAAGGTCACGATGGTTTGCACGACCTCCGCCGGGCCCGTCAGAGCGCCGATGCGGAGCCCAGCGGCGAGGATTTTGGAGAAGGTGAGGAGCACAATAACCCGGTTTCCCTCGTCCATGGCCCCCAGGGTGGGGATGGGCTCCCCGCGGTAGCGGAGCCAGCGGTACGGAATGTCCTCCACCACAAAAAGATCCTCTTCCTCCGCGATTTTCAAAAGCTCGCGGCGCTTTTCCTCGCTCCAGGTGATTCCGGTTGGGTTTTGGAAGTCCGGGACCACATAAATGAGCTTGGGCGTGTGCCCGGCGCGGCGGGCCTCCCGAATGGCCCTGCGGAGAAATGCCAAATCCATCCCGTCCTCTTCCAGGGGGATTCCCACCAGGGTGGGTTGGTACGCGCGGAAAGCCTGGAGGGCCCCAAGGTACGTGGGAAGACTTACAAAAACGGCGTCGCCCGCGTCGAGGAAGGCCCGGCCCAGAAGATCCAGGCCCTGTTGGGAGCCGCTGGTGATGACGATGTTGTCCATCGTGGTCTTTATCCCTTCCTCGGAGAGCCATTTGGCCAACGCTTCCCGTAGGGGCCGCTTCCCCTCGGTGGTGGTGTACTGCAGGGATTTGAGGGAGTTGTGGAGGATTTCTTCGGCGGCCACTTTAGCCAAAAACTCCACGGGAAAAGTGGCGGGATCAGGAAGTCCGCCGGCGAAGGAAATGATGTCCGCCTGCTCGGTATATTTGAGGAGCTCCCGAATGGCCGAGCGCTTAAGCCCCCTAGTCCGCTCCGCAAATTGCACCACGCTCCATCACCTCGCTTATCCCACGCAACGGGAAAGCCACGGGAGAAGCCCATGGGCAAGGTACGTGCCCAGGGCCGCTCCCCCCAGAACATCCAGCGGGTAGTGCTCCCGCAGATACACCCGGGAAAGGCCGATGAGGAAAGCCAAAAGGTAGAGGAGGAGGATGTTGTACCAGGCCGGATAAAGCCGGACCACGAGGTACGCCATGGCAAAGGCCAAAGCGGTGTGGTTGGAGGGGAAAGAGGAAGAGCTCAGGAATTGGTGGTGGAAGCCGCGGCGGACAAAGGCGGGCCTGGGCCTTGCCACAACCCCTTTGATCAATTGCCCAGCGAGGATCACGCAGATCGTAACCCCAAGCCCGATGAGAACGTTTTTATGGTCCTGCGGCGTTCCAAAGATGAGAAGGGCGAGGGCCAGGGCGGCCCAGACATACCCGTAGCCCACGTACGTGGCCACAAGGAGGGGAAAGGAAAGGAAGCGAAGAAAAGGGGAGGAAGAAAGGGTTTCCAAAGCCCGCTCATCCCAGGCGAGGACCCGCTCCACGGCCCGGTCCAGCCCTTCCAAGGTCCGGGCCGCGCGTATGCGTAGCGAGTCCACCGCTCTCATCGCAAAAGAGGAAACGCCAGCACCTCCCGAATCGATGGGGAGTCCGTAAGAATCATGGTTAGGCGGTCAATGCCGATCCCGATCCCGCCCGCGGGCGGCATCCCGAGCTCCAAATCCCTTATGAAATCCTCGTCGATCCTCTGGGCTTCCTCGTCGCCCTGGGCCCGAAGCCGCTCTTGGGCGAGGAACCTCTCCCGCTGCTCCTCGGGATCGTTGAGTTCAGAGAAGGCGTTGGCCACCTCTCTTCCCGCGATAAAGAGCTCGAAGCGTTCAGTGAGATCCGGCCGATCGCGCTTGCGCTTGGCAAGAGGAGAAATATCCAAGGGGTAGTCCAAAACAAAAGTGGGGTTCCAGAGAGTTTTCTCCGCGTACGTCTCCAGCAGGTGCTCGATCACCTTTCCCTTTGGCCCCGCCTTAAGGTGCTCGGGGATCGGGATCCCCCGGCGCTCGAGTTCCTTTAGGAGCTCGGGAAGCGGCTTTTCCACATCGCAGCCGCTCGTTTCCGCCACGAGCTCCAAAAGCGGAACCCGCCGCCACGGCCGGGAGAAATCGATCCACCGGCCCTGGTATTCTAGGCGGGTCGTGCCCGCCACGGCAAGGACACACGCCTCGATGAGCCCTTCAGCGAGCTCCATCATCCCCTGGTAGTCGGTATAAGCCTCGTAGGCCTCCAGGGCGGTGAATTCCGGGTTGTGTTCGGAGGAAATGCCCTCGTTTCGGAAATTTCGGCCGATTTCGTAGACCTTTTCTAGGCCGCCCACGAGGAGCCTTTTTAGGTAAAGCTCGGGCGCGATGCGCAAATAAAGGTCGCGGTCAAGCTCGTTGTGGTGGGTGATGAACGGCCGGGCGGAGGCGCCGCCGGGAATGGGTTGGAGGATCGGGGTTTCCACCTCGATGAACCCCCGCTCATCCAAGTAGTTGCGGATGGTCCGAAGGATTTTGGCGCGTTTGATGAGGATTTCCCGGGCCTTGGGGTTGGCCACGAAATCCAAGGCCCGCTCGCGATACCGGGTCTCCACATCCCTAAGGCCATGCCACTTTTCCGGAAGGGGTCGCAGGGATTTCGCCAGAAGAACAAGCTCAGAAACGGCCACGCTGAGCTCTCCGGTTTTGGTGGTGAAGACCTCGCCCCGCGCGCCCACGATGTCCCCGATATCCAAGACCTCCACCCAAAACTCGTAGTTTTCGGGGCCCAGGGTTTGGGGGTTCGCGAAAAGCTGGATGCGGCCGGTGCGATCGTGGAGGTCGGCGAAGGTGGCCCGGCCCATGCGGCGCAGGGCCATGACCCGGCCGGCCACGGACACGTGGACCCCTGTATGCTGGGCGGGCGGAAGCCCGCCAAAACGCTTCCGCAGATCCTCCGCGGTATGGGTGCGGGAGAACGCATACGGATAGGGGTTGATCCCCTTTTCCCTAAGGCGGGCGAGCTTTTCCCGGCGGACGGCGATGAGCTCAAGCTCGGGCATCAGCCCCTCTCGATCCCCAGGATCTCGTAGCGGATCTTTCCCGCCGGAGCCTGGACCACCACCTGCTTCCCCTTCCCGTGGGTGAGAAGGGCGTGCCCCACAGGGGAATCGATGCTGATTCGGTCCTGAAGGAGATCCACTTCCGCGGGCGGAACCAGGGTGACGGTCCACACTTCCCCCGTCTCCAGGTCCTTTAGGATCACGCGGGAGCCAATTCCCACCTCGTCGGTGCGGATTTCGTCCTCGGAGATGATGCGGGCGTTGGCCAAAAGCTCGCGCAGGGCCCGCACCTCCCGCTCGAGGATCTCCTGCTCCTCCACCAGGTACAGGTACTCCTTGTTTTCCCGGAAATCTCCGCCGGAGTGCTCCTTGGCCTGGGCCAAAAGGGCTGGGATCTCCTGGTAAAGCCGGCGCTCCTTGGCCTCAAGCTCCGCCTTCTTCCGCTCGTAGCCTTCCCGCGTGAGAAGGGTCTCCCGTGCCATCGTACACCTCCTTGAACTCCCGCACCCATTCCCGGGCGATCTCTCCCGGCCGGAGGGAAGCGGTGCCGGGCTTGGCGATTACGGCCAAATCCAAGTACGCAAAGAGCTCCTTATTCAGCCGGAAACCCTCGCGGATTCCCCGCTTCACCCGGTTCCGGGCCACCGCCTTCCCCACCTTTTTCCCCACCACGGCCAAAAGCCGGGGGGTAGGGTCCTCCTTTTTCCGCACGCGAAAGGAGAAAAGCCTTCCCTCGAGCCTTTCTCCCTCGCGGAGCAGGCGCTCGATGTCGCGCTGGCGGGTGAGGCGGTGCTCCCGGCCGAAGGAGAAATCCATCGCCCAAGGGAAAATACCCGCTTGATCTTTTGGCTGCAACTGGCTCCGTGCGCGCCCAAAGGATAACCTTTTTCCCGTGAGACGCACAAAAATCGTGGCCACCTTGGGGCCAAGCTCCTGGGACGAGGGAACCATGGGCCAGCTTCTTTCGGCTGGCGTGAACGTCTTCCGCATTAACACCGCCCACGGTAACCCCGAGCAGCACGTGGAGCTCATTCGGCGCGTGCGCACCCTTTCCCGCGACCGTGCGGTGGGCATCCTCCTCGATACCCGCGGCCCAAAGGTTCGGGTGGCGGAGCTTCCCGAGCCGGTTCCGCTGGAGCAGGGGGAGGAAATCCTCCTTGGGGAAAGGGGGATTCCCATCACGCCGCCGGGGATCGTGGCCTCCGTTCCCGTGGGAGCCCGCATCCTTTTGGCGGACGGAGCCATCGAGCTTGAGGTCCTGGAGAATTTCGGGAACTTCCTGCGCTGCCGGGCTCTGCGGGGCGGCCTCATCCAGTCCGGGAAAGGCGTGAACTTTCCTGGGATTGTCCTCCCCCTTCCGGCCCTCACCCCCGAAGACCGCCGTTCCCTCCAGATGGCCCGCGAGGAAGGGGTGGATTACGTGGCCCTTTCCTTTGTGCAGCGGCCCGAGGACATCTTGGAGGCCCGGGAGATTTTGGGCCGGGATGGGCCAGCGATCCTGGCCAAAGTGGAACTGACCGCAGCGGTGCAGAGGATGTCCGAGCTTTTGGCGGCGGCCGACGGCGCCATGGTGGCCCGCGGCGACCTCGGCGTGGAAATCGAGCCCTACCGCGTCCCCTTGGTGCAAAGGAAACTCGTGGACCTCTGCAATGCCCAAGCAAAACCAGTGATCGTGGCCACCCAGATGCTCCAAAGCATGGTTTCCTCGCCCGTTCCCACCCGGGCGGAGGTGGCCGATATCGCCAATGCGGTCTGGGACGGGGCGGATGCCCTCATGCTCTCCGAGGAAACCGCGGTGGGGAGATACCCAGTGGAGGCGGTGCGGGTGATGGCGAAAGCCGCGGAGGCCGCGGAAAGCGGGGATGTGCCCATTCGCGTTCCGGGATTAGCGCGGGAGCTCGTGGGCGAGGTTCCCGCAGCCATTGCCCAAGCGGCCTGCACGATCGCTGAGGAGGTGGGCGCGAAGCTCATCCTCTGCGCCACCTTTTCCGGCTGGACGGCGCGCCTTGTTTCCGCGTTCCGGCCGAAAGTTCCGGTGGCGGCGGTGACCTCCCGGCCGGATACGGTCCGCCGGCTTTCCCTCGTTTGGGGGGTCACACCCCTTTTGATCCCCGAAGTTGAGGACGTGGACGCCCTTTTTTCCTATGCTTTGGAGGCCGTGCGGGAAGCGGGGTTTGTGGGCGGAGGCGAGCGGGTGGTGTTCACCGCCGGCCTTCCCTTCCGGCAGCCCGGAACCACGAACCTCCTCCGCGTCCTCGAAGTGTGAGGGCTTAAGCTCACGTTGCGGGCGTTCCTTTTCCTCGCGGAGAATCGGGCATGAAGTGGTGGGTTTGGTGCCTCCTCCTCCCTTTTGCCGTGGTGAGCTTCTTTTACCTCCATGACCTCGTTTCCGGCGTCTACCCGCCCTATGCCCCACCGCGACCCCATCCCCGCTATCCCGAGCTTGGGATGCCCTGGCGGATGCACCCCGTGGACAATCCTGGCGATTGGCTTCCCAACGGTCTAGATGTGGCGGATATAAACGGCGACGGTTTCCCCGATTTTCTCGTGAACTACGAGTGGACCGGCCGTATCCGCGTGGTCTTTCATCCCGGGCGCGCGCTTGCGCCGTGGAGCTTTTGGCCCGCGGTGGACGCCGGTTTCTTTCCTAATGCGGAAAACGCGGCCTTCGGCGACCTCGATATGGACGGGATCATGGACATCGTGGTGGTCCAGGGCGTGGAGCACCGGAAAGAGCCCTCGGGAGTGCGCATTCTCTTTGGTGAAACTCGCCCTGATCCTCTTTTGGCTCCGGCCGCTTTCTCTTGGAAAGACTATGGGCTTCTTCCCGAAAGCCTTGGGCTTGGGCATTACCTCTACGTGAAGGTTCTGGATCTCGACGGCGACGGTTTTCCCGATATTGTGGCGGGCGGCCGGGCCGCACGCCTGGCCGGCGGAGAACGCACCGAGGCCGCCCTCGCCGGCTTGCCCCGCACCGGGCTCCGCTGGTTCCGGAACCCCCTTTTCTTCGGGGGAGAACCTCGGGACCCTGGGCAGTGGAGGATGTACTCCATAGATCCCGCGATCCCCAGCGGCCACGGTTTTGTTCTTTCCGACCTAAATGCCGACGGCTTCCCAGACCTTGTGATCAATAACGCGGACTGGGATACGCCCGATTCCGAAGAGGCTGTTCTCGTTTACGTTCATCCGGGCCTGGAGCGGGTCACCGCACCTTGGCCGGCTCTTACGCTTTACCGCAGCCCCGAGTTCTACGGAAAAGAACAGGTCGCGGTGGGCGACCTCAATGGGGATGGTCTTCCCGACATCGTGGCCCAATCCGAGGACGTGGTGCACATTTTCTGGAATCGCGGCGGCCTTTCCTTTGCCCACGAGCGCTTGGAGAAGCCCCCGGCGTTGCGGTGGCGATCGCGTCCCATTGCACTTGCGGACCTGAACAACGATGGTCGGCTGGATATCGTGGGGGCTGCCATCCACCGCGAAGGCCAGCTTCCCAAAGACGTGGCGGCCCTCTGGTGGCTGGAGCAGACGCCGGCGGGTTGGCTTCCCCACGTGATTAAATGGGGCTCGGGTTTCCTTGGTTTGGGCATGTTCAACGGCGAAAAATGGGATCAGCTTGTGATCCTTGATGTAAACGGCGATGGTTTTCCGGATATCGTGGCGAACGTGGAGGAATTCAATCGCTTGGCGGCGATTCTCGCGGTGGTTTGGTTTGAGAATCCGGGCCCTTGATCACTCCGGAATTCGGCGCAGCTGGAACACGTGGGGATTTTGGGCATCGGGACAAAGGTGTAGGGCCACGTTCGGATCCTCTTTGAGCCAGGGGAACCGAGCTCCATAGCGGAGAGCGAAAAGTTTTGGGAACATGCTTGCCAAGGCGTGGATGCAGATTCCGCTTTCACAGATAAACCGTTCGGTGTTTCCCGGGAAAACCCAGCGGTCGCCGATTTTATGGCCGGCGGCGCAGGTGCCCGTGCCTTTCACCAGCGTCACCTCCACGGTGTAGCTCCGCGCCCTTTCTTCCGCCATTCCTCCTCCTTTTAGCCCTTTCCGGAGCGTTTCCAAATTTAATGGAAAAGCCGGATCCCCTTAGGGAAGAGATCGGCTCGGTAGGCGGTGAAAGTCCGCTCGCCCTCGCCTAGGAAAGCCACGAATTCCGGTCCCCAAGCAAGGAGGGTTCCCGCGAAGTTTCCTGCCCGAATCCGGTACCGGTCCAGAAGGAGCATGCCTTTTGTCGTTTCCATCGGAACAGGTTCCTGCGCGATGACCCGGACCTCTCCCGCTGCAGCGCCGGAAGGAGCTCCAGGGCCTCCTCCAGTACCCACAGGAAAAAGGACCAAACCGTTTTCCTCCGCCCAGGCGGCGTAAAGCGCCGGAAGGATGGCGTAGGCGGCTAAAGTTCCCACGAAGAAAGCGTTTCCGGAGGGCATGGCGAGGGTTCGGGCTTCGCTGCCCGTCGCCACTCGGGCTTCGTTGCCGTTCACGGAAACGGAGACCCTGCGGTTTCCGAACCCAAGCGGCCCGCGGGCCTCAAGCTTATAACTCCGCGGCCGACCATGGCTATCCAGGAAAATCTCCTGGTTGAAGTTCACCGTCACCGGTACAAACAGGACTTTTACGGAGAACGAGCCCGCTGAGGTGATTTCCATGCCTTCGGGCCGGCGCGCAAGGCGATAGGTTTCCTCAGCTACCCATTTTCCCTCTAATTCGTAAACGAGCCGGCCGACCTGAACATATCCCACAGGGAGAATTTCCTTTTGGGGGTGGGTTTCCGCGGTTACCTCCGCCTTGACGGGCTCCTCCACTTCCACAGCGGAATCCTGGGCCGCCGGGGGAAGCTCCTCCAAAGGTGCTGGAAGGGTCCACTCCTCCTGGAAGACCGGTCCCGTCTGCGCGGGAATGGGCACAGTTCGCGGCCGTAGGACCAGCACCACAAGGATTCCCAGCCCCAGGAGGACAGCCCCTACAGGTATCCACCACGTCCGACGCTTTTGCATAGCTCTCTTCAGTCTACCTTATTCCTGTCGGCTGCCTAGCCTAAGTTTCGGTCAGTTCTTTTCCACGATCGTTCGGCGCGGCTTTGGGGCGATTCGGAGGAGAGCAGCCCGGACAATGGGGCCGGCAGCGAAGAAAAGGCACTGGGTGAGATGCAGCCGTGTTTATAGTAACGGGTCCGGGGTTTCCAGACTCACGCGATTCGTTTTGTGCGGGTATACCGGTATACTGGTATGCTAATGCCTCTTAAGGAGGATGCTTCATGGCTGACTTAGTGCCGATGTCCGAGGCCACAGCGCTGGCGCTTCATGCCATGGCCCTAATTGCGAAGGCGGACGGTCCGCTTTCGGCAGGGGCGATTGCCCAAGCTTTTCAGGCCTCGGAGGCGCACGTGGCAAAGGTTCTCCAAACTCTCGCCCGTGCCGGTTTCCTTATCTCAAAGCGCGGTCCCGAGGGAGGCTATACTCTAGCTCGGCCCAAGTCTCAGATCCGACTTTTGGACATCTATGAAACGTTCGAGGGAAAAAGTCGCCAGGATCGATGTTTGTTTGAGCAGCCTGTTTGCGGGAGCCCCGACTGCATTTTCAATGGGCTTGTGGCGCATATGCGCCAAGAATTTTTTGAATACCTGCGTGCGCGGACGCTCGCGGATCTAGAGTTTTGAGCGCCCCGGGGTTTCGCTTTGGGAAAAGCCTGTTTTGCTGTTTCCTTCTGAATGTTTGACGCATTTGGTGCTTCGCTTTGACAAACACCCATTTTGGTATGACAATGCCTAAAAGCTGGGCTCTGTAGGGCCCGCCTGCCGGGTCTTTTCCAAAGGGTCCCGCGTGTTGGCCAGTGGAAACCCTCGGCGAAGACCTAAGCGAGGCATCGTCCTACGGTCCCCAAAGGAGGAACAAAATGGCAAAACTTAAGCGGCAAGTAGGGCTTTATGGCCTTAATCAGCGGTGGCTCCTTGCGATCACCGTTTTTCTCCTGGGAGTTTTCGTGGTGAGCACAGCTGGCTTTCCCCAATGCGCCCAACCACCTGCGAGCATGGTTGCCTGGTGGCCACTGGATGAGCAGAGCGGAGCAACGTCAGTTTATGATCTTGCACCAGCGCCTGCTTCGACCGTCGTTGACAAGGGAACACCATTATCTGGATCCATAGGTTCTCCTGGAAGTCCTTCGCCTGTTCCTGGCCAGGTCGGTGGAGCCTTGAGTTTCTCAAGTCTATCGGCGTTCGTGGAAGTTCCCCACAGTCCTGATCTATCTTTTCCGCAGGATTTCTCCATTGATGCCTGGGTGAAACTCGACTTTCAGGGGGGCTCTTCTGCGACGTACCCGATCGTGGATAAGTGGGATCCCAACACACAAACTGGCTTCTCATTCTATGCCTGGAGCTATGCAAACGCTGCTACTGCAAACCTAGCTCTTCAGGTTACCGGCAACTGGTTCAGCACGCTCGGGAACCCAGGCTTTGTCCCAATAGGTCCATGGGTTCACGTAGCCGTGACCGTGAAGCGAGTCCCACCGTGGAACTGGGCGGAGGTGCGCTTCTATGTCAACGGAACCCTTGTGTGGCTGATTCCTCCAGCGCCCATGGGAAGCGCGGTGACTGGTGTAGCGATGTGGATTGGAAGAGCCCGGATCTCAGTCCAGGATCGCGTCGGGACTCTCAGCATTGACGAGCTAGAACTCTTTAACCGTGCCCTTACGGACGCTGAGATCCTATCGGTGTTCGCTTCAGGCCCAGCAGGTAAGTGCAAACCTGACCTAGCTGCCAGTAAGAAGCTGGTAAGTCCACTCGTGGCCGGCCAGCAGGCTAGCTATCAGATCGCTGTAAGCAACGTTGGGACGACGCCGGTTTCCGGCCCCGTCGTCGTTACTGACACCCTGGGACCCGGTCTGAACTTTGTCTCGGCCATCGGCCCTGGTTGGAATTGCTCGGCTTCAGGCCAGACAGTTACCTGTATCCACCCCGGGCCGGTGCCCCCCGGAGGGAGCCTCCCTTCCATCACCCTGACCGTTCAAGTAGAGGCTGATGCCCAAGAGATACAGAACTGTGCGAAGGTAACGAGGGCGGACGTGGAGCAGCCGCCCACTGTCGAAGTTCCACATTGGGTTTATACCCCGATTCCGGACGGCAACCCTTATAATGATGAGGCCTGCGTGATTGCTTCGGTCGAAGGGAAAAAGGCCGAAATCTGTATCTTCAAGTTCCATGACCTGGATGGCGATGGTAAGCAGGATCCTAATGAACCAGGGTTGCCTGGGTGGCCGTTCACTGTGAGCCCAGCACCGCTACCGTCAACCCCTAGTCCGGTAACCACCGGACCACAAGGGGCAATCTGTTTTGGCGTGCAGGCCCCAGGCACATACACCATCACCGAGGTGGTGCAGCCGGGGTGGACACCCACCACGCCGACAACCCAGACGGTGACGGTCACCCCAGGGCAGACCGTCAATGTCGCGTTTGGTAACAAGCAGACGGAAGGCACCGCGGACTTGGGAGATGCTCCCGACAGCACCAACCACATCAACAAACCCATGACTGCCTATACAGGCGTACTGGCCAAATTTCCTACGGTGTTCGATCCGGCAACGGGTCTGCCCCAAGGCCCCAAACATCTCCAGCCCAAAGGGCTTGCTTGGCTTGGCAAGGACGTGAGCCTCGAGGACGAGGCCGATCTCCTTCCAGATGCCGACGGCGTGACGAATATCGACCCAGGCGCTAATGCCGCTGACCGAGATAAGCACGATGACGGTGTCCTCCTGCCCATCGCCATCCCCTTTGTTTGCGGCCAGACCCAGTTCCAATACACGGTAACGAGCACGGCAGCCGCCAAGCTCTACGTGAACGTGTGGATCGACTTCAACCGCGATGGCGACTGGGACGACCCCATTCAGAAGTGTCCGCTTGGCCCGGCGATTACGGGTTCTTACACGGAATGGGCTGTGCAAAACGAGCTCATCACGATTCCAGGACCTGGCACCTTCACGTTTACCACGCCGCCCTTCGGTGCGGCCAATCCCACCAAAGGTGCGGACACGTGGATGCGGATCACCCTGACCGATCAGCCCATCGCCCCTGTCTATGGCGCGGATGGGAGCGGCCCGGCCACGGGGTATCTCTACGGCGAAACCGAGGACTACCTTCTGCGGCTTGCGTACACGGACATCTGCGGAGTCAAGTTCCACGACCTCAACGGCAACGGCAAACAGGATCCTGGCGAGCCTGGCTTATCCGACTGGGTGATCGAGGTTAAAGACCTGAACGGCAACTTTATGGGATTTGCAGTAACCGATGCGAACGGGAGATACTGCATCCTAGTCCCCTCACCGGGAACCTATACCGTCGCTGAGCAGCCGCAACCTGGATGGATTCCCACCACACCATCTACAGTTACACTGACCGTTCCTTCCCAAGCAAGCGTTAACTTTGGCAACAGGAGGGAAGAACCTGTGGGCAAATGTGATCTCAGAATCACGAAGGTTGCCAACCGTACGACGGTGGGAAGCGGCCAGCAAGTGACATACACGATCACGGTCACCAACGTGGGCTCCACAGCGTGTTCCGGTCCCACAACAGTCACCGAGACGGTCCCCCCGGGTTTGACCCTGGTCTCCGCAGGTGGGTTTGGTTGGATTTGCCTTGGCAACACGTGCACATACCTCTTACCCATTCCTGCTGGAGGAAGCGTTTCCGTCACTTATACCTTCACCGTAACTGCGCCTCCGGACACTAGGATCGAAAACTGCGCCACGGTATCCAACGCCGCCGACACCAACCCGACCAACGACCGGGCGTGCGCGGTCATCACGGTTACGGAAAAGCGGTAGGCAGAGAACGGAGGCGGATTCGGTCTAGGCTGAACGTTCCGTTCTCGGAGCCAGACCAGGGGCGGGGCAATGTTTCATGCCCCGCCTTTTCTTTTTGGTCTCAAAGGAAATTTTCGGTGTCTTGTCACGGGAAGTGCGGCGGCTTAAAGCTTTAAGTGCCATCCGGTTCATTCTGGAGCAATTCCAAGGCTGCGGAAGCGCTAGGCGATGTTTTGGGGCCAAGAATTGCGGTTCCTTGCCCCGGTTAGCTAAGGTGATCGTCAGGGGGAACACAATGTCCATTGGGGCGGCGAAATACTTACACGCCATATTCGCTCCACCAAGGAT
>Ga0272445_1001293_pt1 | contig 19898 bp, 13 predicted proteins | sample YNPCB0031_FD_194404 | JGI IMG/M metagenome (GOLD analysis project Ga0272445, IMG submission 194404) | Hot spring sediment microbial communities from Yellowstone National Park, WY, United States - YNP-CB-003-1 | ecosystem: Environmental > Aquatic > Thermal springs > Hot (42-90C) > Sediment... | reverse complement strand
CTCTGGGCTCAATTCTTTAAGAGGAAGCTCCACGCACATTAAAACCTTCACGTCGGGTTTCACCTTCTTCAATTTATCTATTGCAGGTTTAACAATACTTGCATATTCTTCTTTTGTTAAACCATACCCATCCCAATAATCATACCATGGAGTGATTGCTATAAGTCTCCATTTCCTCTTTGCCTCCATATTTTTGAGATCTTCTATTGGAGTTTGAATTATGTAGTCAGCCCTAAGAAACATTAGAGGACCATCAATAGTATAATTGACATTCCAATCTCGCCTAACTAAATTTATAAAGTTCCAGTAGCTAGGGGGATAAACAATGTATATCGCCCACTCCAGAGTATAACTTTTCTTTGAAGGTAGACCAAAATGTTGAGTGTACATGTATCCCACGTTATTGTCATATTTAACGCCTAAGTGAACTCTGAAGACGTCATCTTCAGCTACAAGACCAACACCAGTATTTTTTTGTCCAATGAATAATGTTGGATTATCGCTTGGTATTCCAAATCTTGGCTCTTCAAATATTATAGTATTCCTTCTCTTCTCTTCAGATGAGTAATCTACGCCGCAAACATACAGTTTCTCTATTCCTCCACAGCATTTAACACTATTTGATATAATTATGCCAATATCCTCCTCCACAAGGTTTGTGAAAGTATCTTTTACGCTGATTCTATAAGGTTCTTTAATAATTAAACGCCTCAATTGATAATATCTTCCAGTTAACAACACTTCTATGACATCTTCCTTTAGAAAATTAATGCGGACTTCTATTTCTTTCTCTCCAGTTTCATCAATATTGTCTTGGCAAACGAGTTTGTTATATCCAGCGTTTGGGAAAGAGAATGAGGACTCAAAAAGGTATTTTTCACCAGCAAGAGATATTGAGAAACCTCCACCTTTAAAAATCATTACGTCATACTTGGGCTGAAAAACAGCATTTACCGCGGGAAACCATGGCATTTCAAAAAACTTTTTTCCATAATCACGCATCATTTCAGATACCTCATTAACTTTTTTATCTATGTAAGATATGTAGAAGAGAAGCGGCATATAAGTTATTAGCACTATTATTAGAAGGAGGATAGTTTTTTTATCAAATCTCATCCACCTTCTCCCCTCAGTAAGCAAACCCGCCTTTAAAGAGTGAGGCTCCCGGCTTTCGCCCGAAACCTCTATGCTCCAGATACACCTGCCGGTTTATGGGGCTCCATGCCTCCAATTAAGACATGGCTATGTTGATGCATTCAGATCCCCATCATACTTTGACCCGCCTTTTCGGCATCATATTTCTCCACAATATTCTTGAGCAAACATGCCCAAACAGTTTTAATCAATACTAAGACTTAAAAGCCTTTTTAACTATTCCAGCTGTGAACGGCAAGGCCTCCAGTTATAAATTGCTATATGTCTTCAGGAAGCGCTAAGCCGTAATTCCATGGTTTACCTGGTCTATCCACCTTTTTAGGTTCAGGAATACTTCCAGGCGTAAATTGCCTAATTAATTCTATGCTGGCTTCCACAATTTTTCTCCCGGCGCTCGGCGTCAAAAAACTATGCAGGCCCATTCTAACTTCGTATCCGCCGCCAGATGGACCCATAGCTTCATCCGTCGGCACATAGCCTACACAACCATTCGCTAGTTCAACAATAAATGTGTAGGGGAAATGTGAGGCCTTCTTTATTTCTAAGCCAAGCTCGCAGAATAATTCAGCTGGATTTGAGACAAAGATAGCTGGGCCGATTTGAACCACTTGTATTTCGCATTTAACCTCAGGTTCAATTTTATAGATTTCGTTAAGAAATATTATGTCCCGCGCAAAAACCCATCTGTAGTCGTCTTGTATGCTCTTCTTTTTCACGAGGTCATATGCCCATTCCAGCCGTTCCGGTGGGATTCTCCTCCTTTCTAAATAAAGGAATTTCTGAGCTGCAGCTAAAGGTTTTAAATCTCCAGCTCCAGTTTCCACCCCAACATCAGACAAAACTTTGAGAGCCTCAGCTCCAACTCTTTGTCCAACTCTTCGAGCTGCCTCCTCACCAAACTCGACTGCTCTTAGACTCAAATTATTAACTTGCGTAATGTCGCCGCACGCACCATTTAGAAATACGACTATTGAGTCTTCACCCATAATACCTCGAATTGTTTTATCTAAGTAATACGGCCAGTCAGCGGAGTATCCTTCCCCTCCCATCGCTGTTCCATGGCATGCAAAATTGACTATACAGCCCAAAAATTTTCCATTTAAGTCCCATGCGCCTATTACACCTACATCCGGATCTATTGGACCAGCTGGCTCAAGAATGTCTGGATTACCTTTGCCTGGATGAGTTACCTGCCTTCCATCCTTCATTTTAAAGCGTCTATTGAAGGATACTGACCACTCTTTTCCACATCCAACGCTGCATACTGCTTCAACCCTCCGCTTATCGGCTAATATCACTGCTGAAGCAATTTTTAAAGCTAAAGTATTCAGGTAGTTTCTGTCAGCAGAGGGTGTTGTTTTTAGAAGATATCTAATAAAATCTGGATCAGATGAATTAAGAATTAATTTCTCCTGGTCGCCAACCCACTCTACAACTGGGCCGCCTCGATGGGTGTGGGTGGCCCCTATCATAACATGTGCCGGCGGTATACCGCATGCTTTTTCAATAATCTCTCTCGCTTTTTTAACTACTGAAGCTTTCAGAGATAAAGCGTCAACACCTACTAAAGCGACTTTAACCCCATCGCTTTCAAAGACACCTGCTTTAACGTGAAGGGGATCATGAATATTCCATAAATATGTTTTTGTGAAACTTCCCGGCGTTTCTGAACCTAAAGGTGGAGTTATATCTACGCTTGCAAACCCAACCTTCATATTTCCTCACTTCCTTTTAATTACGCTCACCTTCAAAACTTAATAACTTATTGTTTCATTCAATATTCACACTTAACTCTGGAAGCTCATAAATCTCTCCAGCTACACATTTTTCCTTAATTTCCAATAATTCATCTTTAAGGTTAAGGAGGAAAGTCAACATAAAACTTAGCTCTCTTAATGTTTGAGGAATCAAGTAGGCTGCTTTCGTCTTTTCTATATTGAGCATTAATATTTTTTGTAGTCTTATGGCAACCTCAATATTACTAATCGCATCGTTAATAACGCCTATAGCTTCCTCTCGGTTCTGCGCATAGATCTTTCGCGCCACCCCATATTTTTCGATGGCTTCTAAAATGTTCATGAAAACCTCAATAGTTGACTTATATCTTTCGCTCTCCACTTTATAATGGTCTAAAATTCTAGGAGAACCCACCTTTGTTTCATCTATTAATTGAAAAGTTTCTAGAGCGGTCCTCGCGATTTCATGGTATTTACGGAGATCTTCTATAGCGTTTACTTTTCTCTTCAAATTTTCTATGACCTCCTGCGGATATAACCTCGGATAATCTTTCTCAGGATGAACATACGTGTATGGATAGTGAAAGAGAGATGAAAGGAAAGAATAGGCTTCGCTTCCAACCGAAGATATTTCTTCTAGAGCTCTCAAAGCCCTAAAAGCCCTTTCATATTCATCTTTAAAGATGAACTTAGCATATTTTTCATCAAAATAATCTAAACCTCTCCCTGACTGATTCCATGAGAATTCTGCTAGACAAAAGTAGTTTTTACAAAAGCTATAGTCGAACGTGGAATAGGCTAGTGCTCCTTCAGCTCCCATTTCAAAACCCTTTTTTAGCATGAGATAAATGTTTTTTAACAGGCTTTGATACATCCACCAGAAGTAATAGCCACCCATCGGAACAACCCATCGGGTTAACCCAATCTTTGAACCGAAATAGCCGAAGTCAAAGCGAGATGTCTCTAAATATTTTTCGTCCACCCCATAATACCACCATTCAATTACAACTTTGTCTATTAGCGATTCTTCTTTTAACCGCTCCGCGAATTTCTCTAGCATGTTCATTCTAGTTATCTGATCATTCCATAAACATATTTTGTTAATGCCTTTTAACGATAAATGCCTGATTATCTCAATAACATAGTTTAGAAATAAATCCTCTCTAGATTCTTTAACACATTTTATACATTTACACCAAGGATCAACAGATTTCTTTGGGTTTTTAGGATCAATACCTCTAACAGCATAAACCTCATCTAGCTGTATATGAAAGAAAGGAATGTCGTTAGGTTTAAGGTATCTGTCGATTATTTCATCATATATGCTGAACATCACCTTTAGCGTATCAGGGTTTGTTAGACAGAAACCATAATTAGTTGGATTTCCATCTTCATCTAACGCAGAGATCTCCGGATACTCTCTCGGAATAAGAGTGTTATGTCCCAAACTGTTGAAAGCCGTACGTACTATTACGTTTCTCTTTTTTCCATAAGCAATTATTTCAGACAAAAAATCTTCTTCAAACATCTTGGGAAGATATGAAAGCTTAACCCATCCTCCTCTCTTCGGAGAATAATAAGATATTGTTTTCGGAGTCTTTAATTTAGGATGATTCTTTAATGGTACAAGTAGAAATTCAGTTATTTGATTTTCATATTGAATCACCCAGCAACCATAGACTCCGATATCGAGAAAATTAAGCTTTAAACTTGCCATGAAATCTATTAGCTCCTTCCAGTCATTTAGAGTCATTAAATCAGGACCCCATTTACTTTCAATATAAAGTCCACGATACTTAAAGTCCGGCCAATCTTTAATTGCAATCTTAGGTAGAACAATTTCTCCTTTTTTAACTTGCATTATTTGCTTAAATGTTTCACTAGCATAAAATGTTCCAGGCGGAGCATTACCAGCAAGAATAATCTTGCCATCATTTACTTCTAAAATATAACCCTCCGGGTTATCTGTTTCTAAGCTTATAGTGGTAAGCTTCTTGAAGGATGATCCAACCAAAATAACTTTATGTTTTTCACTCACCCTATGGCAGCTGAGAACTTGTAAACTACATCCAGTCAACTCTTCTATTTTTTTAGCGACATTTATTGCAGCTTCTATTTCCAGTTGATCGGCACCGTCATCATAAACTATTTTGTATTCTCCGTCAAGCACCACGTTACCGCCTTTAAAGAGAATTTCTTTAGGCTCTGGGAAAACAATAATCTCACTCATTCCCCTTACACTTCCATTCTCCCACTTAATTCAATTAGTTTCCACAGCTTTTCGGAGTGAATGCTCCAGACGCCCAACTTAAGAGATTATAGAAAATATATGTTTGATACCAATGACTTTCATGATGGTGCCTATCTTCAAATCTATAGAATTCTTCAGATGTTGTCTCAAGATCTGAACCTATATAAACGATTCTTCTACGTGGATCCCTTGAAATAACAGCAGCTGGAGAACCCCTAAGATCGTCCTTTCCCTCCGGCATTCCACCCCACACAGCAATCACTTTCCCCCAATCTTTCGGTTTAACTTTAAAGACTTTGAAGCCTGTCTCCGATTCATAAACCATTCTTTTCCTAAGAGCTGGAGCCAAAATCTCATACTCTTTTTCTTCTTTTGGAATACTTAGATATCGTATTGTCTTAGATTGGAGACCGCCTTCTAACAGAGAGACCGGGCAATTCTCTCCGGAAAATGGTTCGCCCATCCATAGAACACCACCCCCCATAGATACTATTTCATCTATTATTGGGCGGTTCTCCTCCGGGTTCTGATTAACAAACCAGAAAGCGACATATTCACCGTTTTTTAAGAGTTTCTTGGCTTCTTCTAAATCATCTACGAAATACAGGTTCGGATAAGAATGCATAATCATCTTTTCAACGCCTTTAGAGTATACGTAGAATCGCGCTGGAAAAACCCTAATTTTGAGATTGCTGGATCCTGTAAACTCATGAAAAGACCAGCGTATTGGAATGCTTACATCAATTTGATCCCAGAACCTTATGTGGTAATCAGGTGGCGTCATAAGCAATGAGATTCTTTTTTCCTCTCCAGCCCCCATATATACTTCAAACTCCGTTTTCTCAATTTTCCATCCAGGCGGGGCTTCAATTGCAACTTTAACATTCCCCTCATTTCCACTATAGTTTTTTATCTCTAATTCGTAGATGCACCCTCTACTAGGAGATTCAGATAACGGTGGAATAATACGGAACTCTATTTTGTCTTTAGCTTGAAGAATTAATGGCCAAGAGGGCATAGCTTCACCGTCTTTTTTAATTAAAGGTGTAATTGCATATCTTCTACCCCTCTCAGCAAAAGTGGGCATCACCCGGAACAAATATAGATTTTTTGCACGGCTAATTTCCTTATACTTCCACCCTTCAGGTAAATGGAGATCTAACACATATTCTACCGGAATTATTTCTTCAACCTTTGCTTCAATATCTATCTCTTCCCCTGGGACAAAACCGTTATCTAATGGATTTTCTATCGGAATCTTTCCCCTACTTACGAGTCGCAGTTCAACTCTCGGGAAGACTGTTTCGCCTATTATAATGATCCCCCAAGTCTTAACCTCCGGCACATTAAACTTAACTTTTCTACCATCCGTTTCGCTCTCCAAAATCTTCGCTCCATTCTCCGGCGTAGCGAATGTAACTTTCGGGGGCCATCTCACGTTAAAGTTAGCTGCGTCAACCTCTAGCTTGACGTTGATAAGCGGAGGACTATCAGGTTTTATATTAAGGACATGAACTATTAGCTCCTCTTTTCCCCCAACTAAAACTCTACGATTAACAATAGTTCTTAGATGCTCTGGAGGATTTTCCGCCCTAACTATTTCTTGTGGGACATAAACATCCACATATGAACCATAAATGTAATCAGAGAATTTGAAAGAAAAGTCGACATAGTTATCCGACGGATTGCTGTGACTGACATCGGTTCCCTTATTTGCAAGCGTAGTTGCATAAGAAATGTTTTGATATTGGGCATCAAATGGGGTATAAGTGTGCCAACCCCACCAAGTTATGTTACGTGCTCTAAGGCTTCTTTGCCGCATTCTTCTATGGAAATTATCCCAATCAGAAGGGTGACCTAAAGATTCACCCATACTTGTCCAGCCAAACCTCCAATTTTCCTCATCAATATACATTCGCGCCAGATTATTTGGGCAAACCACAAAATTTGGGAATTGCTCCGAAAGATCACCCGCTTCAGGATATCTTCCAAAAGCCTCATCTAAATGAACAAAGTCGAAGCCAACTCGATGAGCGAATTCTAGCTGCGATATCATGAATCTGGAAAAATCCATATAAGGAACAATTTTATCACGCCATTCAGATGATGAGCCTCTTGCACCCCAAAAACGTTCTCTTTTACCATGCCAGTAATGGCCAGCATACTCCTTCATAAAATCGTCAATCCAATCCTCCTCTGAGTCAGGTAACAATGCGTATGTAATCGCCATCATGCCACCACTCATGTACGTACCCACCCGCTTTCCCTCAGAATGGAATTTTTCTATCATCTTTATACCATCAAGCGTAGGTCGGCAGTTACATCTATACCATAAAGGTTGAGTTTCTGGAAAACCTTTTAAAGCCCAATCATTACCAGACATGAACACAACACCCCTCCTCAAATCCATTTCTTCCACAGATTCCCTGCCCCATAAAGCGTCCGTATAATAGTAGCGAAGATTTTTCGTCCATGGTGGAAGCTTAAGGTTAATAATCGCGCCTTTAGCCCTAAGCAATGATTCTCTGGCATTGAGCAAAAGAAACTCTCTATCTAAATCAAACCCTAAATCGTAATTTTCAGCTCTTCCTCCGTATCCTCTTTCCCAGCTCTTTGTGGACCTATACTTCCTTAATAAATCTTCAGCTTTCTTCAATTCACCGCCCACATCAAGCGGATAAAAACCTTCTTTCACAGCCTTTTTAGCTTCTTTCTCGATTGTTTCTTTTAAAATCCAGAGACTTACTTCATCCAACTCCAACCCCAGCCTAATATTAATTTTTCTCAATTGCATTTATTCCTTCACTATTTTTTTAAGTCTTTTTGTAGTATACTTGGAGGCGACGGCTTAACTTCTCTTCCCCACATGATTATAGTATAGGGGGAATAATTTTATTGGCGGTTTAAGCATGTAATTGACCTCCTGAAACTCTCGCTCCTATTAATTGGGTTTGATGCTATTGCTAAAGAATACTTTTCTTCTCCAATCGAATAATGGGTACACTGATTTTATTGGGCTTCTATCACCGAAAAGAGCTTGACATTACATTGTTAGGTCTATTTCTTCCAGCGCCTGCTTAAGCCATGGAGCATTATCAACGGTGAAAATTCGGCTTACCGTAGCAGTATCTTAAGACTTCGCACATAAACTTCTCTAGGCCAATCCATCCTAGAAGGCTTAACATCAATCTTCCCGCTAAACTTTCAAACAGCAATATTAAAACAGTTCTAGCCTAGCGTTAACTTTCACCCTCCTCACATTATTCATCCCTCTTCAGTCATCATAGGAGAGCCTTCGGAGTGAACGATTAAAGACCCCACACATTTACCTAGCATTCCAACCCCACATACCGCCTCCCAAAGGAGGCATTCGAACCTACCTTCACTATGCATGATGCCATAATAGCCAATAAACTTTACACTAGACCGAAACAGCTCCACAGAGAAGGCTTTAGCAGCCCTCCTAAGAACGCTAAGCCAGGAAACTTAAGATCAACGGAAACTTAAGATCAACCGAATCCCATTCCTCCCTAAAAAACCTGATACTTAGCATAGGAAGAAATATGAGACTTTAAGTTGCCAGATTCGTATTTATGGATCTGGCAACTTAGTAAAGCCTTCATATGCTAAGTTGCCATGTCCCCTGAATACCAACGTAAGGTTTATTTTAGCCCTAAACTATACTAAAATAATAGTGGAGGTAAGCGGACCCCATAATGTTAGATCCTTTACAACCTAGATTCAATCTAGGAAATAGTACTTCCACCCCACCCCTAGGGGGTAAAATCTATGCGAAGAACTCAGCTAGCATTCATGGTTACGCTAAATACTCTAAGTTCTCTAGGGGTGGGTCTAGTTGGACCAATATATCCCATATTTGTTCTTAATCGCTTCTCTGCTTCAATGTTAGATATTGGTGTGCTTCTAACTATTTTTGGTCTTTCCTCAGCTATTTTTAAGGTGCCAGCTGGCAAACTAGTTGATACATATGGTGAGAAAATGGTTTTCTTAGCTGGCGTTATATTGGGTGCTGTCTGCTCACTCGCCTACATTTTTGTTTTCAACCTAATATTTCTATATTTAATAGAGTTTTTCTTTGGAGTTTCCTATGCTCTTCAAGAACCATCTCGACTAGCGTTAGTTATGGGGATAGGTAGCAGAAGAAAGAAGGGGTTAATCATCGGCATATCTGAATCCGTGTATGATATTGCTGGTTCAGTAGCGGCTCTGATCGCCGTAGCAATAGCCAGTAAATTCGGTTTTGAATCCGTATTCTTCGCATGCTCCGGTTTTCAGACATTGACTGGGCTTTTAATTTTAAAATCAAATTTATAAATAATAATTTTATTGAAGAAGCTAATTTGGGCGATCTGCTCATATCTTTCTGGAGGATTTCCTAATTACTGGAATGGATGATTAAGTATGGATGGCAAAATCGTATATTGGCTGGGTGATTCTCTTTACCTAAATATTACTAATCGCTGCACCAATGAATGCTACTTTTGCTTTAGACGCTACTGGAATGGTATATCTGGCTTTAATCTGAGACTTGCTCAAGAGCCTAGTGTTGAGCAAATAATTGAATGTTTGGAAAGACATATTTCAAGGAGAAAATGGAAGGAGATTGTCTTCTGCGGCTTCGGTGAACCCACCATAAGGCTTGATTGCATTCTAGAAGTAACCAGATGGATTAAGAGGCATTATCCCTTTCTAAAAGTTAGGCTGGATACAAACGGTCATGCTCTTCTAATTAATCCCAATAGGGATGTGATAGAAGACTTGAAAGAAGCTGGGATTGACGCTTTAAGCGTAAGTCTTAATGGACATGACGAAGAAACATATAATAAAGTTTGTAAACCTGCTTTTAAGAATGCATATAAAAGCGTTATAGATTTCATTAAAAGAGCAAGAAATGAATTTTTAGATGTCGAAATTACTGTCGTAGAAATACCTGAAATTGACATCCCGAAGGTTCGGGATTTAGCCTTAAAATTTAATGTTAAGTTCAGGGTGAGAGAATATGTTCCCTGCTTTCTTTAGGCGCCTTTTATAGCCTTTATTATCTTAAAGATGTCTGATATTTTTCCTATTTCATACTTAGCGTTGGCATCCGCCGATTCCGGCTTCTCCATGTAATGATCCCCTCTTATGAGTCTAACACTAATTAAACCAGCTCTATTTGCATGTTGTATTGCCTTATTTAATCGGCTGCTCACATATATGGATTCATCAGGCTTAACATTTAGCGCTTTAAGACACCCCTTAAACACTTCACCCGTTAACTCCATAGTTCCATATTCTTCTGATATTGCAACTGAGTGAAATAGATGGTGAACACCCAACTGTATAAGTTTCTGCCACTCTTTAACAGCTATGCCATCTGAGACTACACCCAACTTATACCTTTGATCACGCAGCTTAATTAACGTTGGAAGAACATCTGGAAATGGCTTAAGATAAGCATGACTGGTTTCACGATAGGCGACAACACCCGCAGCTATAACCCTAGGATCCCATTTTAATCCTAAACGTTCAAGCAATTTATCAAAATGCTTATTGTAGTCTGGACCATATTCTTCAACTACTTCCTCCAATTTTTTATATGCGTTTTCTAAGTCTACAGGGAGCCCTGCTTCAATCATGGCTTTTACAGCGTTGAGCCTCGCCATCCTCATCTGGAGTGAAGAATCATATAATGTATCGTCAATATCAAATATTATGGCTTTCACCCTCATTTTACTTTACCACCTTAACAAGTTTTTCCGGATTATCAGGGTTTAAACCTTTAAGCACTGACATATAGTATGCAAATAATTGAATCGGAACAATAAATATTATGGGAGAGAAAATTTTAGGTAAACCATAAGGAACATGAAAGACGCTGTCAGATAATTCTGCAAGGATTTCGGAGTCCTGAGTTTCCTCTAAAATCGAAAGAACATCAGCGCCAAATCCTTTAAAGCTTCTAGCTAAACTAGCATAGTTGCCTACTTCATCTGAGGATGAAATCAGAATCATCAGCGTTCTCTCATCAATAAGCCTTATTGGTCCATGAAGAAACTCGCGGGCTGCAAAACCCTCTGCAAAAATCACGCATGTTTCTTTAAGTTTTAACGCTGCCTCTAAAGCCGTAGCATAATTTGGTCCGCTACCTAGAATGAATATTAAGTTTTTATTTTGATATTTTTTAGCAGTTTCGTAGATTACTTCTTTCTCACGCCTGAAGATTTCCTCAATAATGTTTGGCACATTATATAATTTTTCCTTCAAAATCTCAATGCCAGTTGCAGTTTCCTCTAACGCAGCTAACTCGATAGCTAGCATAAAAATTGCCGTGAGATGCGCAACGTAAGTTTTCGTCGCTGGAATCGCCCTCTCCCTATTTGATCTAGGAAAAATTGCGTAACTTGCTAATTTTGCAAGCGTGCTTTCTGGAGTATTCGTTATAGCTAAAATATCTATTCCTTTTTTTGATGCAAATTTAGCAGCTTCGACAACATCTTTACTCTCACCAGATTGGGATATTGCTATTAAAAGCGTTTTTCTTGAGAGAGTTAATGGCACCCAATTCTGAAACTCTGAAGCCAATAATGTATTAGTTGTTAGACTTGTAAGGCTTGAAAGAACATACTGACCTACTAATCCAGCGTGGTAGCTTGTTCCACTTCCAGTTATATACGCCATCCTATAATCTTCAGTCTTAATCTTATTCGCTATTCTCCTCACGTTTTCCTGTTCTTCTAGAATAGTTCTCTTAATAACTAAAGGTTCTTCAAGAATCTCTTTTATCATATTGTGGCTGCAATATTCTGTGGATATCAGCTTAAATTCTACCCCTCCTTTCAATTGAAGAGATCATTCTCGCTTACTCATAATATATTAGATTTTCTTTCTCAAGTTTCCTCTGTAAATTCTCTACCGCTTTATACACGTCTTCTTCTTTCTTTGCACCCGTACATACAAGTTTACCACTCGCAAATAAGAGTATAACGACTTTCGGATCATCCATCCGGTAAATTAAGCCCGGAAACTGTTCTGGCTCATACATTGTTTTACCGAGAGTGTAAGCAGATTTCTCCAAATCTATCATTCCGCCTAGATTAGCTGAAGCTACAATATTCTGAATTTTCAACTCAGGTTTGCCAATTATTACTATTCCACTTCTCTTAAGCTCCTTAATTACTCTCATAACTGCCCTACGGGCCTCCCTCTCAGACTTGGCGCCCGTGCAAACCATTTTACCAGAATTAAAGATTAATGTTGCCGTTTTAGGTCTTTTAAGCCTAAAAACTAATCCCGGAAACTGTTCAGGACGATACTCAACACCCGGATAACCCTTCACAACGGCATTTAAATCTATCTTCTGATTTAATGTTGCAGATGCAACTACATTCTCTATTTTAACTTTAACCGGAGGGCGAGTGGACATTTAATAATCCTCCAAATTGAGTAGGCAAATACTCCCTTAAATAGAGTAGTTATTCTGAAATATATATTTATATTTATTCCTTTTCTCCAACACTTTCCTTTTTTCTCTTTTTTAGTAGATCCCAGTTCTCAAGTAGTAGAAGCGTTACAAGCAAAATAATGGTTAATGCTATGCCTAATTCATTTCCCAAGTAAATCTTGATATAACCAAGATAAGGTATAACAAATATAACCTTGCCATAAATAGTGCTCTCCCACACGACCCACGGATCCTCCCAACGGTTATTATCCCCTTTAGTCCTAAAAAAATACTCTTTTCTAGCCTCATCATATCCCCTATATATAGCTCGATGCACAATAGGTGTGGATCCTCCTCTAGGATCCTTAAAAACAATTATGTCCCCATCAACAGGGTCGGCATGTATATCCTCACCTTTCAATCCACCTTGAACTATCAGCAGATCTCCCACCTTAATTTTCGGATACATACTATTAGATATTGGAGTTGTCAGAGGATACTCGGTTCTCAGAATTAGAGTAAGTGCTTTATGAAGTGTAAGCATGCCAAGTATTAGTACTCCAAGCATAAGGATAGACTTAAATAATCCGCTATTCCAGGCATATTTAATTCTCCTTAAAATGCCACTAGGTTCCTTAGCGTCACTCAATATTCAGCGCCCCAGTTTATTTTGTTCGGCATAAATCTCATGTTTTTCTTGAGAATTAATCCCCCAAAATATATTATTTTTTCTATGGTTCAAAATATTTAATTCTCCTACCGCCTATTTTATTTTGTAAAGTTTCGTAAAACTGACTTATGTTAAGTGAGGTGTTACCTCAGCCTTCATTTCACCAATGTTCTATATGGTTGCTACCAGCTTGTGAATGGCGCGAGATACCGTACAATGAGAAGAAATGTGATCTACCATGCTCTTCAGGTTGGGCTTCCCATGTTGAGCTGGGCTTCTCGCCTCAAGCCTCACATGCTGGTTTGGGACTCATGCCTCCTCCATCAACACCGTGAACAGTGAGGTTTTCGGTTATAACTTCACCCATTAAAGAAAAGTTTAATCTAAATTTCTAGGGAGGAAACGTTTTTCTCGCAAACGTTATGTATCCCGTATGTCCGGTCATTAATGTTTCTGGGCGGGTTTTTCCTCTCTCAGCACGTATTCTTCTAATGAGACATTCTATTGTTTCTATATTTGCAAAATTATTTGCCTTTAATTCCTCAACTGTTTTCACGACTTGATCAATTGTTGGACTGAACGATATAAATGAGCCGCTTCCCCTTAGAGCTTTATATGCATGGGGTACCACAAGCCACGGCGTCGCCATATCTAAGATAACAGCGTCCACATTAGTTTCATCTATCCCCTGCGTTACATCCTTATTCTTTAAATCAACATACTTCAATACACCAGCCCTCTCAAGATTTTTGCGAGCAACCTCAAGAATATCACTCCTAACTTCATAGCTGTAAACTCTTCCTTCTGGTTTAACATAGCTTGCTAAGGCTGTTGTTAGAGCACCAACCCCTGTTCCAGCCTCAACAACGCGGCTTCCTGGCTGTATGTTACCAAATAAAATTATGAGCGCTATATCCTTCGGATAGATTATCTGTGTCCCCCTGGCGCTTTTAATCACGTAATCCTTTACGGTTGGCTTAAAAGATACAAATTCGACACCCATACTACTCTTTACGCGAGCACCAAACTTCTTACCAATCAAATCTTCAATATTTATGAAACCTTTATGAGTATGAAGAATCTTCCCCCTCTCAACCTTAACCATATATGTTCTTTTATCATCCAGATATAGGAGGATATTATCATTCTCTTTAATTTCATCAATCAACCCTATTCACTCCACAGAGACATCTTCAAGTATACAAAATAAAATATTTTATGTAAACAATAAATTGTAAAAATTGGACGCATCAACTTAGCATATAAAGGCTTTACATGTTAAGTTGCCGGATCCAAAATTCTTCGGTGAGACACCCGCCCTAAGAGGCTTCCAGCATTTAGAGTCGGCTTTACGCCTTCAGCCTCACATGCTAGTTCGGGAGGCTCACAACTCCCCCATCCCATACATATCATTAAGGCATGAGCTATATTAATACATGCGTTCAAATCCCCATTATAGATCAGCCTACATCCCCGGGCATCTGCAAGAGAACGCCTAAGCTCTTTAGTATTTTAAGCCTTTTCTCCATCTCCACAGTGAACAGCAATGTTTTCGGTTAAAAGATAAAAAATTTATTTTTGTAGACGTAATTAAAGCAGCAGAAAGTAGCCCCGGTGGCTTAGTGGTTAGAGCAGCGGCCTTGTAAGCCGCGGGTCGCGGGTTCAAATCCCGCCCGGGGCTCCAAGAAAAGTTACCAGCATAGTTTTCTATAAGGGTGGGTAAGATCAAATACTTCTCTCATAAAATATTTTCGTCTTAAATCAGATGCTTTAGGCTCCCCCATCCTATGCCTCTCGTTAAGGCATGTTCAAATCTCCATTGTACTGGATGCGGCAACCTAAAATATAAAGCCTTCATATACCAAGTTGCAGATCCCTTAACTCACATTTTGGCACCTTTATCTCTCCACAGTGTCCTCGAGCGAGCATACCCAAACAGTTCAATTAACATTGAGATTAAAAGGCTTTCCGCCATCCCAACAGTGGGGCAGCGGAGGCTTTCAGCTATAAACTTTTCAAGAGAATCCTGCTTTAACCGGATATCGCCTTACTTTTTCCCAAATCCTCATATACGTCTTCTTTTCTTCTGTATCTTCTTTTTCCGGTATGTGCGCGAATATGAAGCCGCCGCCTGGAGCGCCGATACTTGCAGTGTACTTCATGGCTTCAATTTTCTCTTCAATATTCTTTCCATACAATATTTGGCTGTATCTCAGCGTGTCGATTTCTTTTCCTTTAGGCACCTCTATGGATAGCTCCGCATGAAAGGAAATTTTATCTCCATATTTTTCTTTAACTTCAGCCAGGTTCATTCTACAGAGCGGACTAATTGGGTTAATACAATCGAAACCAGCTTCAATCATGCGGTCTAGTAAGGGCATAATATACCCGTGGCTGTGAAGGAATACGAAGGCGCCACGCTTATGGTAGGATTGATTCATTTTAAGATCCCATGGGTAAACTAGCTCATTGTAGATTTGAGGTGAAATAAATGGACCTCTCGGCGTACCTAAGTCTCCAGTAACATATACCGCGTCCGCTCTTGTCTCTTCAAGATATATGTTTGCTATCTCTATTTGAGGTTTTATCACAAATTCTATAACTCTTTTAGCAAATGAAATATCTCTTTTAATGTCGATAAGCCACTGCTTAAGACCTCTTAAGTAGCGCCATGAGCTATCAAAAGCGCTGTGATGACCTATAATGACAAAGTACCCTTTCTCATGAAGTTCTTTGGCTGCCCTCTTAGCGCCCTCAATCCTCCTCTCATTAGGTTTCGGCGGCTCTATTTTATTAAGATCCTCCGGCCATCTAACCGCGGGGGATATTGTATGCCACCAAACAAAATTTTCAGGTCTCACCCATCCGTATTCAAAGATATCTGAAGAAAACCCTGTTGTCGGGTTCACATAGTCGAGGTGAATTGAGCCGAAGGGGCTCCTCCATATTGTAAAATTTTCACCGGAAACAACTACTTCTCTATCGAGAATACTGCCGAGACCTGCAATATCCCTTGAATCAGGAATTTTATCTGGTTCTTCATGGTAGAGGGCCGCGTATACTCTATCAATAGGTTTCATGGAGCGGGTTTTCACCTGCCAGTTTCCATTATAACCCTAGGATTTTAAGGGCGTTTTCTCTAGCTATTTTTCGGAAAACTTTCTCGCTTATTTGCCCCTCATTTAACATTTTCAGTAGGAAATTGACTAAGGGCGCCTCAGTCTCTGGGGTAACAATATCGGTGCCGAAGAGCAGACGATCTTGAAATTCTGTTAGAAACTGCACAGCGTATTCTGGATCTCTGGCGAGCGCATTATAGCCGCTGTGAGCCGATAAGTCTCCATAGAGGTTTTGATAGCGACGCATTAACTTGGGAACAACCCCCTCCTCTTTAACTGGATATTTAGGGTACCCGTAACGGTCTGCAGGGGTTTCAAGGCGCCCAATTTCCGCCCAAAATGGTTGCGAGTGGCCTAGAAACTTAAGTTTTGGAAAGAGCTGTAGGCATCTCTCGAGCTGTGGTAAACCTGGATCATCATATAAACCATAAGCTCCCCCTATCTGTGGAGCTATATGAAATGTTAATGGCAGCCCCACTTTCTGAACATGCCTAAATAAATTTTGCACCATAGGGTGAAGGAACGGCAGGTTTGCAGCAACCTCGCCCACCCCTTTACATCCCATTTCACGATAGTAATTAAGCAGTTCATCTAAGGGTGCATCCGCAGAGTTAGTTACCGCTCTCGGATCAATATTGCAGAATGGAATAAAGCGATCAGGATAAAGCTCAGCTATCTCAAGCACTTCTTCATTGGATTGAATTTGAACGCAGCATTCCGGACTAACACCTGGCAGTAAAACTCCCTTCTCAATGCCAAGCTTATCGTAGCGCTCAATTAACTGCTGTGGGGTAATATATGCTTGCTTGCCATGCCGTAATGGAGCTGGCCTCTTCCGTACGTGAACATGTATATCTATGAACAACATGATTACACCAATAATAAGCTGTTTTATTATTAGATAATATAAGCCTTGCTAACCCTTACATTTTGTAGCGAATCAAGTAAACTCCAGACCCAAAGTATATTCCTGTGTCAGTTAAAGCAAAACCACATGAAATTTCGCCATTATACTCCGCCACTTTACTAATCTTGAAAGTTTCCACGTCAACTCTGAAAATAGTTCTTCCAGCTATACCATAAATGAAGCCGTCTGAGTGTGCTGCTAACGATATATCAAGAGGTCTACCAAACGGTATTTTCTCGACATGAACTATTCTTTCCTCCTGCGGATCATACACTATTAAGCTATTAGATCCAGATGATGATGCGAAAACTTTACCATCAGCAACAGTCATCGAAACTATTGCCGAATCGCCTCTCACAGGAATAATATCTATGACTTTCTCCTTTTTGTTTGGATCCCATGCAAATAAATGAGCATCTTTTTCTACTGGTCGTGTTCCACCTCCACCGAATATGCTGCTCCCCCCAAAAATTAAGCCGCTTTTAGGTTCATATGCAAGAGAGACAATACTTTGGTTCGGGATTAAGTGACGATAATTTTCTACAATAGCGTCCTTATTTGCGTCATATACAGCCATAGCTCCACCCAGCTCTCCATATGGCGGCATGCTTCCAATAAATATTTTATCGTCCGGCCCAACAATCATGGCTCTGGGCCTTAAATGTCCATCCCCAACATACCCTATTCCCCTTGGATTAGAATCCTTTGATGTTCCATACTTCCAGGGCTTCTTCGGATCATAGACTGAAAGCCAAGCTCCAGGATAGGCGCAAACATATAGTTTACCGTGAAGAGCAACCATTGAATAGATTTCCCCATCCACTGAAGTTGGATTGCCTAAATCTTCAAGTTCCCCGCTTTCCGGATCGTATACAAACAATTCTAGCGGTAAAGCGCTGCTACCATAAATTTTACCCTCCGGTCCAACCCCAATAACGAAAACCATTGAACCAGCGCATTCATACTCAAATTTGCGTTTCACTTTCCCCTCTAAACCATTAATTATATAGGAGTATGATTCTCTATCAAAAGATATTTTCCTTCCATCCCTCAACGTTTGAGGAAGTAAACCGGGATAATCTTTTGGTGAAATCATTCTGACTTGAGCATTTTCAATAGTAAAGTAGTAATTTCCAACCGCGCCATACACCTTTCCATCTTTCCCCTTCATTACAATTCCACTCTTCCCCTCAAGCCTCAAATTTTCGGGAAGAATCGACCAATGCCGCTTAGTTTTAGGGTCAAACGCAACTATGTTTGCCTTGGCTGTACCTATACCGACGTAAATTAATCCATCATCACCGGATACAACCGTTTGACTGTACATTTGAGTCTCATCCATTCTACCAAAATCTTCCATTTTTCCAGTAGCCGGATCATATGAAATCAGCTTAGCATTACCATATGTTCCACCGTATATTTTTCCATCCTTACCTACGCATAATGAAAAAATATAGGTTTCTGTCTCTGAAGGTTTTCCTAACACTCTTATCCCGTTATCTGGATTTTTTGGGTCGAAACACAGTATAAAGCCGCCTGGAGCAGTTCCAATGTATATTTTGCCGTCAGGACCTATAAGGATTGATTTAGCAAACGCGCATCCACGATTAGGACATGGATCTTTAACATTTATCTGCCTCATCTCTCCAGTATCAGGGTTAACCTGAATTAGGAAGAGCGGAGCCCCCCATTGACTGAAACAGAAGTATATTATTTCATTCCCACTTGAATCTTGAGTAATCACATAGCCATTATACTGCGGCTTCTTCACTGGAACCCCGAGATTCTCAAATTTTCCCTCACCTTCCACAATTCCATCTCCTTAATCAAAGATAATTTTTGTATATTCTTTCAACTTTTTATATTATTATTATTTACGGTTTTTAATCCTAGACTATAGAAAGCATTTAGACAGGGTGAATAAATATGGTGGGCTCTCTCCTCGACATCTTAAGATATTTTCGAATTTTCTCAGCGCATAAATATATTAATGACACTAGTAGGGCAAAACCTGTTATTGCTAGGAATGGTCTAATAATAGTGAGAACGGGCCACTTTACATCTACATCTATGAGCCGCCTCTCCATGATCAACTGCTGGGATGAACCAATAGACACTTTAATGTTAAATTGAATAAAGAACCCTGTTATTCGCTCATATAGAAGAGTATACTCTTCCACGGCGCTTCTATACTCTAAAACCCAGCATTCGATAAGTTTACCATTAATAATTGTCCAAGATAAACCTTTAACATAAAAGTTCATAGTCCATATTGGAACCAGCTCCCCGGCGAAAATATTCGCTGGAATCCACCAGCTGGTATAGGATCCATCACTATACATGCGGCTCTTCATGTTAACAAAAGATAATGATGTATCAGTTCCATTTAATGAAACAATTTTAGTCGCATTTTCAGAGAAGTATTTCCATTGGAAGGTGCGGTTTACCTCAACAACCAAAATATTTTTAGTGGCGTTTATGGATGAGTACTCTAATATTTCATTAACTTCATATATTATTTTCCCATCGGAAACAAAAAACTCTCTATAGTAATAGCGCCATTTAGCATTGGGAAATATGGGGGGCCTTTCATGAATTGGAGAAAAATATAGG
>Ga0272445_1001288_pt1 | contig 19927 bp, 22 predicted proteins | sample YNPCB0031_FD_194404 | JGI IMG/M metagenome (GOLD analysis project Ga0272445, IMG submission 194404) | Hot spring sediment microbial communities from Yellowstone National Park, WY, United States - YNP-CB-003-1 | ecosystem: Environmental > Aquatic > Thermal springs > Hot (42-90C) > Sediment... | reverse complement strand
TATATGATTCCATGCGTGCCCTATTATTCTATTTATTTCATCATATGCATGAGGAGTTACCCATCCCTGCTGTTTGCATTTGTAAAGCCTGTCTCTTAAATGAATAAATGCAGAATCAGGATAATGACCCCATGGCCAACTTGAGTTCATTGGAGGAAATGGACCTGAAGCCAATGTAAAACCATATTTCCCTGGTCCAAATGGCGTCTTTTTATAATAGATTTTGTTAAGGGAATCTTCTACCCAGGGAAGTTCTGTTGCATAAACAGTGGTGTCTTCACACCATACTTCCGGAGTAACAAGTGTATCTTTCCCTTCTGCATACCAGTAACCTACATCAGGTAATCTTTGTGTTTTATAAATAAAACCTGATAAAGTATCACCTGGAAGTAAACCAGAAGTTCCTATTTCTCGGAGCCACATGGTCGTTTTAGGGGGCTCTGTTTCCCAATTTTGTGGAGCAATAGTGGTATCAGTATATTCACTTGCAAGGAATGATGTATCATTTGTAATTTTGAATAACCACACAGGTTGACCACTTGTAGGAAGGCTTATTAAAGTATATTTAAATATAAATCTTGTTGTATCTGTTGTATCAAGAGAACAAGAAGCAATAACTTTTAGCTCAAAATTATCTTTAACTGGGACTTTTATTATAACTTGTGGCCTTTGAGAATAAAGAAAAGAAATAAATAACAGTGTAACAATAATTCTTTTCATATTTCACCTCCTTGGTGTAACAGTAAAGTGATAATGATTTCGGCCATTCTCATAAGGCCAATCAATGTTTACATTCAAACGCTCAGCTGCTTTAGGTATTATTTTCTCCATTATTTCTCTATGAAGAAATGTCCCTCCTGGCCCTCTACCACTTACATCTGCATTTCTTCCTGTTCTATGCGTCTTATGGGGTGGTCTCCAATTCCCTTTAATATCAAACAACCCCCCATAAGGTAAGGACATATCATTTATATATATAATTTCACCTCCTCTTAAAACATAGTTCCATGCAATTGTATAAATAGCATTTATCAGTTCTTCTTTTCCCCAATGGGTATGGTCATCTGAATAGGAAGGTGGAGTATGATGAAATTGAGCATAATATGGAGTCCCATATTTTACATAATAATCACTTTCAGGGAGTAAATAAAGATCTGGAACCCTAACAGTTAAATTTGCACTATCTCTTATTTCCCCACCTGATGCAATTATTCTTTCTATTCCTCCAAATTCACTTGCAAAATAAAATGTTCTGAATTCTCCATTTTCATCTGTTTGTCCATTATTTTGTTGAAAATCACCAGCAGGTCTATTTTCATAATGGTCATGACCTCCACTTCCTGGAACACCTCTTGCCTCTAAAAATATAGGCCATCCAGAAATAGGCCTTCCTGAAGGAGTTGTTACCCTTACAATCACTTCTGTTCTATTTCCATATGGAGGCATACCTGGTATATTATGAGGTAAAACTTCAGATGGATTCAATACAACATCAATGTTTGGTCTTCCAACAACACAAAAAGTGCTATCAACTTTATGATTTCCAGAATAATCTGTTGCATCTGCAACTATTTTATATATTTTGTTATACGTTTTGGTTTTTTCATCCTGTATACTTTAAATTCTATAATTGTATCTCTATTTTTTCCTTTTACAGGAATAGATGTGATGTTTAATTTTACTTTTGCCCAATGGTTTTCTAAAACTTCTAAAATTATATTCTCTTTTCCATATACAACAGTATCAGTATCAGAAGGGAAAATTAATTTTACATAAGTAAAAGTATCTCTTACTTCAAAAGAATCCCTTTTTATAAAATAAATGTTTCCACCAGCAGGTTTTCTCCATATTTCTACATACCATTTTCCAGGGAAAAAGGCATATTCAAAAAATTCAAATGGCATAGGCGAAAATCTTATCCCAAATCCTCCAAAAAAGTCATTAAGTTCTTCATACCAGGCATCTCGTCGAATATATACTCCTTCCCACGCCCAACCCCATATATCCTCTGCATACCATTTCCAATAGGAAAGTAAATTCACACTATCTTCATGTGTATGAGCCCAATAAAAATAAATACCTCTTACATGTTCACCTGTTGGTGCACCTGTTGTTGTATCGTTGTCAGGAAAATAAAAATACCAGAAAACTGTATCATTTATATTCCAATCATATGAATCTATAAGATAGTAAGTATAAGTGGTATCAGTAACATATGCTATTCTATCAGGATAAAAATAAAATTGTGTAATTATAAATCCCTTATTTTTTAAAGATAAAGTTTCTTGTTTTTGAGGGGTTAAATAAAAGGGTTTAAATGGAGATGGAGACCTTTTTAAAATAATTTCATTTTTTTGTTGATTAAAAAGTAAAGACATAACTAAGAATATCATTTCTCCCCCTTTATAATTAAAAATTTGCCTTTATATTTTTTATCAAAATCAATTCTATAAAAATATAAACCTGATTTTAAAAATGATAAATCCTTTTTGTATTCCCCTTTTCTTACTTTCTCTTTTACAGAATAAACTTTTCTTCCTGAAACATCAAATATATTCATTTTTAAAATTCCATCTTTTGGAAAATAGAAATTAAAAGAATTTTTTGAAAAATAAAATTTGAATTTATCGGGCTTATTTTTATATTTTAAATCATAAATGTTTTGATAAATTATAGAATTGTTTTCATCTTTTATTGTAAGAAATAGTTTATCATCACAAGGATTTTTGAAATTGTAATTTAAAATAATTTCTTTTTCCTCTTGCGGCTTTAATATATCAAGAAAGATTTTATCCTTTTCAATTTCAACATTTTTATTTAAAGGGCTAAAGGATAAGGTGAGATTCTTAAATTCTGTGCTATCACCATTCTTTATTTTTAAAATAAACTTTTCAGAAAAAATATTTATTAAAAATAACAGAAAAAATAAGTTCATAAATACACCTCCTTTTTAAGTTTAAAAAACACATCCATATTATAAAGTAAAAAAACTTTTTGTCAATTTAATGTATTTCATAAAAAATTTAAATCAATTTTGACATCAATTTCAGGATATATTAAATTGTTTGGTGGTTCCTTAAATTTTATAATGTCTTTTTCGGTTGTAATAAAGTAATCATAATTTTTTGAAAAAATTTCATCAATTTCCTTTTTTGAATAAAAATGATGGTCGTGAAATTTGATTTTTTCAAATTTTATATTTTTTTTAATAAGAAAATTGAAAAAACTGTTTGCATCACCAATTCCACAGAAGGCAAAAATTTTTTTATCTTTAATTTTTTCTAAGGAAATAATCTCATCTTTTGAATTTTTAAAATATTTAAAAATATAACTCATAAAATAAAAATTTTTTTCAAAACCAAACCTTTTTAAAATTTTTTTAATAAATTCTTTATCTTCCTCTTTTAAATAGTCAAATTTTTTATTTATCACCAAAATATCTGCTCTTTTAATACCACCATAATCTTCTCTTAATTTTCCAAATGGGAAAAAATTTTCTTTTTTTAAAAAAATTTTATAAGGTAATATAAGTATATTTTTTGAAAACCTATATTTTAAATATTGAAAGGCATCATCAAGAACAAATATTTGAACATCAAAATTCTTTTTAATTTCTTCTGCTATCTTTTCCCTTTTTTTTGATAACCCAATCACTATTTTATCTTTAAATTTTTTTAAATAAATATAAGCCTCGTCACTTATTTCATAAGGTGAATATTCTTCTCCCTTTATAATTAAATCCCTTTTAATTTTTCTTTTATATCCTCTTAAAATTACACCAACTTTTTTGTTTTCATTTATAAGTTTTTCAACTATTTTTACTCCTAATGGAGTTTTTCCTGCCCCCCCAATTAAAATACTTCCAACACATATTGAGGGGAAAGGAAATTGTTTTTGAATTTTTGAATAAAAAAATTTATATATAAAAAAAATAATTTGATAAGGTGATATCATTTAAATTTTAAAAAATTTTCTTTAAATCCTTCCCTTTTGCTTTTTATGAACATCGCAAATATTGATAAAATTATATATAAAAAGGCAATTATGATTCTTATTTTTGGATAAGGAAATAAAAATTGTAACAAAAAGAGGAAAAGTAATAAAAAGCCCTCAAATATGTGAAAATCAAAATCCGCAAGAATAATTACTGCAAAAAGACTTTGTGCAGCAGTTAAAAATATTTCTTCCTTTTGCCTCAAATCAATATGTAATCCATTATATATAGAAAGGGCAGAAATTGCATAAACTATTGGAAGGGTTCCAACAAGAAGTGTCCATTGATTTACCTTTGATGACACAAGAGCATTGAACCCGGATGATGGTTTACCTTTTATCACAAATATGCTCATTGCAATTATTTCAGGAGATTCTGATGCAAGTGGGGCAATCCATTGAACAAGTAAAAATTCCTCAATTTTTAAAATTTTCCCTGTTTTAACAAGCGATTCTGCAAATTCGTGCCCTGAAATTAAAATACAAAATCCTGCATAAAAGAAAAGGAGCACAACTACAATTATTCTTTTTGTTTTTCCAATTGAAATCAATTTTTTTAAAAATGATGTCTCTTCTATTTCTTCTTTATGGGATTTTGAAGCATTATAAATATAAACAAAAAATATTGATAAAAAGATTAAAGAATCTAAAAGGGTTAAGGAATTTTTAAAGGATAAGATAAACGCATAAAATGTAGCAATTAAAAGTGCTCTTAATTCAAGATTTAATGTTTTTTCAAGATTTAATTTTTTTCTTTTTGATTTTATTGCAAATAAAAATATTACAAGTGTCCACCCTATTCCTATCAAAAGTCTATTTGCACCTGTCATGTTTGCAAGTGCATATGATGAATATCCTTTTTTATGTGGAGCCATCCAGGCAAAGTAAAAATCCACAATGTATTCGGGCAAAACAGCAAAAAGTGCAAGAAAGGCAAAAGAAAGTGATTTTGCAAAATCTATTTGTGCACCTTCTGTTGAAAGTGTTAAAAGATATGCTCCTCCTGCAATACATAATCCACTAAAAATTGCAACAAAATAAGGTGACAAATCAATTTCTAAAAATTTAAAAAAAATCCAAGGTAATGTTAGAAAAAAAGAAATTAATATTCCCATAAGGTTTAAAATTATAACCTTGTTTGACTTATTTTTTCAAAACTCTTTATAATTAAAAACTTTAAAAAAATTTAAAATTAGGAGAATTAAAATGAGAAATAAAAGAAAAGAGAGGATTGGTGTTGTAATAAGTGATAAGATGAATAAAACAAGAGTTGTTCTTGTTGAAAGAGTTTATATTCATCCAAAGTATAAAAAAGAGGTAAAAGCAAGGAAAAAGTATTATGTTCATGATGAAAATAATGAGTGTAAGGTTGGAGATGTTGTAAGGATAATGGAGACAAGACCTTTATCAAAATTAAAAAGATGGAGGGTTGTTGAAATAATAAAAAAGGCTAAAGAACTATGATCCAGCAGCAATCAAGGCTTAAAGTTGCTGATAATACCGGTGCTCAAGAAATAATGGTAATAAGGGTTCTTGGAGGTAGTAAAAGAAGGTATGGATATGTTGGTGATGTTGTTGTTGCAAGTGTAAAAAAGGCAATACCAAATGCACCTATTAAAAAAGGAGAAATTGTAAGGGCTGTTATTATTAGAACAAAAAAAGAATATAAAAGAAAGGATGGAACATCTGTAAGATTTGATGATAATGCAGCAGTTATAATAGATGCTGCTGGAGAGCCTAAAGGAACAAGAGTTTTTGGTCCTGTTGCAAAGGAATTAAGGGATAAAAGATTTATGAAAATTGTTTCACTTGCACCGGAGGTTGTTTGAAATGGCAGCAAAAATTAAAAAAGGAGATCAGGTAATTGTAATTTCTGGTGATGAAAAAGGGAAGATTGGTAAAGTTATAAAAGTTTTTCCAAAGGAAAACAGAGCAATTGTTGAAAAAGTAAATCTTGTTAAAAAGCATGAAAGGTTTAGAGGACCAACTCAACCTTCTGGAATAATAGAAAAAGAGGCTCCGATCCATATCTCAAATTTAGCACTTATATGCCCAAATTGCGGTGAAAGAACAAGGGTTGGTTTTAGATTTGAAGGTGATAAAAAGATAAGATATTGTAAAAAATGTAAACAATCGGTTGAAACATAATGGCAGCAAGACTTTTAGAATATTATAAAAAAGAAGTTGTTAAAAAATTGATGAAGGAATTGGGATATAAAAATATTCATGAAGTTCCAAAGATTGAAAAAATAGTTATAAATGTTGGATTTGGAGAAGCAGTTCAAGACCCTAAACTTTTAGAATTTGTTCAAAAGGATTTATCTTTGATAGCAGGTCAATGGCCAATTATAAGAAGGGCAAGAAAACACATTGCTGCTTTTAAATTAAGGAAAGGTATGCCAATAGGAGTTAAAGTTACATTAAGAGGAGAAAGATGCTACATTTTTCTTGATAAACTTATAACTTTTGCACTTCCAAGAACAAGAGATTTTAGAGGATTAAGTAGAAATTCATTTGATGGAAGAGGAAATTACAATTTTGGAATTGATGAGCATGTTGTCTTTCCTGAAATTGATATAGATAAGGTTAAAGTTCATTTTGGAATGGATATAGCAATTGTTACAACAGCAAAAACAGATTATGAGGCAATGAAACTTTTAGAAGAACTTGGTTTTCCTTTTAAAAAGAAATAGGAGGTAAAATTGGCAAGGAAGGCAAAATTTATCAGAGCTTTTACAGTGGAACCAAAATATAAAGTAAGGAAAAGAAATAGATGTAAAAGGTGTGGAAGACCAAGAGGATATTTAAGAAGATTTGGACTTTGCAGAATTTGTTTTAGGGAACTTGCTTTAAGGGGTGAAATTCCAGGTGTTAAAAAAGCGAGTTGGTAACATGATGACAGATCCAATTGCTGATATGCTTGTGAGGATTAAAAATGCAATAATGGCAAAACATAAAGAGGTAAGAATTCCCCATTCAAAAATGAAGGAAAAAATTGCAAAAATATTAAAAGAAGAAGGTTTCATTAATGATTATGAAGTTGTTGGTGAAATTCCAAAAAAGGAAATAGTTATAAAGTTTAAAGTTTTGCCAGGTGGTAATAATGCAATAACCGATTTAAAAAGGATAAGCAAGCCGGGAAGAAGGATATATGCAAGTAAAGATGAAATTCCCTGGGTTATGAATGGACTTGGAATAGCAATAATTTCAACTTCAAAAGGACTTATGACAGATAGAGAAGCAAGGAAAAATAAAATAGGTGGTGAAGTTATATGTTATGTATGGTAGGTGAAAAATGTCAAAAATAGGTAAAAAACCAATTCCAATTCCTGACAATGTAAATGTGGAGTTAAAGGGCAATTCTATAACTGTAAAAGGACCTAAAGGAGTATTAACATGGGAATTTCATCCTTTAATGGATGTAAAAATAATTGATAAAAATATAATTGTTCAAAGACCAAATGATGAAAAATTTTATAAAGCCCTTCATGGGACAACAAGACAAATAATAAACAATATGATTATAGGAGTTACTCAAGGTTATAGAAAAGTCCTGCTAGTTGAAGGAATGGGATACAAGGTTAGTATGGAAGGGAAAAAACTTGTTTTGAATGTTGGATATTCTCATCCTGTTCATTATATTCCTCCAGAAGGTGTAAATGTAAAAGTTGAGGGAAATAAAATAATAGTTGAAGGAATTGATAAACAAAAAGTTGGGGAAGTTGCTGCATGTATTAGAAAAATCAAAGAACCTGATCCTTATAAAGGCAAAGGAATAAGATATGAAGGTGAAAGAATTAAGTTAAAACCTGGGAAAACTGCTGTTGGTAAAGGTGGATAAAATGGAAAGAGAAGAAAAAGTTAAAAGAAGGAAAAGAAGACATTTAAGGGTAAGAAAAAAAGTAATTGGAACACCAGAAAGACCAAGATTATGCGTTTATAAATCTTTAAAACATACATATGCTCAACTTATAATTGATCCTTACGGTGCTCCATCTAAAGTTTTAACAGGTGCATCAACTCTTTCACCTGATATAAGGGATAAAATAAAAAATATTAAAACAAAGGTTCTAAAAGCAAAAGAAGTTGGAAAATTAATAGCAGAGAGGGCTAAAAAATTAGGAATAAAAAAAGTTGTTTTTGATAGGGCAGGTTACAAATATCATGGAAGGGTAAAGGCAGTAGCAGAGGGTGCAAGGGAAGGGGGACTTGAATTTTGATAAGTTTTAAAAAAACGATAGGAAATGAGAAAGCAAAAGAATACTTAAAAAAGCTTTTAATTTCAAAAAAAATTCCTTCCTCTTTACTCTTTATAGGACCAGAAGGTGTTGGTAAAGCAACATGTGCATTTGAATTTATAAAAATTTATTTTTGTTTAAATGATGATAAACCGTGTGATGAATGCATAAATTGTAAGAGAATAAATCATTTAAATTTTCCTGGATTAAAACTTGTTTTACCTTTACAAATTGAAGAAAATATTGTTGAAGAAATAAATTCTGGGAGTATAAATCCTGAAAATTTAAGAGGTGTATCATTTTCAAGGGATTACTCAATAAGTATAAATCAAATAAGAGAAATAAAAGAAAAGATAATATATCCACCTCATGAAGGTGATAGAATTTTTTATCTTTTTCTTGATGCTGACCTTATGGGAAGAGAAGCACAAAATGCATTTTTAAAAACGCTTGAAGAGCCCCCTCCTTATATTACTTTTATTTTAATTTCTTCTCATCCAGAACTTCTTCTTCCAACAATAAGGTCAAGAACCCAGAAGATAAATTTTACTCCTTTAACTTTTGAGGAATTTTCAAAATACAAATTTTCAAGAATATACAATCTTGATTATCTTTACAATTTATCAGGGGGAAGTATTGGAAAGGCAAAAAAACTTATTTCACAAAATATTGAAGAAATAAAACAAAAAATGCTTCAAATTTTAATGAGGAAAAAATCACCTTATCAATTTTTAAAGGGCGAAATTAAAAGGGATGATTTAATTTTAATGTGTAATGTTTTACAATTCATTTTAAAAGATTTTTTAAATATAAAATCTGGAAGGGAAGATGGAGTCGTTTTTAAAGAGATGATTCCCTTTTACATTAGATATAAAGAAAAAATATCTTATGAAGAGATTGAGAAAAGATATTATGAAAGTTTAGAACTTGAAAATGCGATAATTAATAGAGTAAATATTTCGCTTATACTTTTAAGTTTTTCAAAATTTTCTTTTGTTTAAAAAGGAGAGCAAGATGGCTGAAATTTATGAATTGAGGGACTTTTATGGAATTGAAGAATATTATACTGAAGAAGAAAAAATGATAAGAAATACCGTGAGGGAATTCGTAAAAGAAAGGATAATGCCAAATATAGGTGATTGGTGGATGAAAGGTGAATTCCCAAAACATTTAATTCCTGAAATGGCTGAAATTGGTCTTTTAGGTCTTACATTGCCGGAAGAATATGGCGGAATAGGTCTTAAACCTGTTGCGTATGGACTTGTTATGGAGGAACTTGAATATGCTGATTCTGGAATAAGGAGTTTTTGTTCTGTTCATAATTCACTTGTAATTTATTCAATATATACTTTTGGGGATGAAAAACAGAAGAAAAAATATCTTCCTGAAATGGCAAAAGGTAAGCTTATTGGATGTTATGGTTTAACCGAACCAAATGCTGGAAGTGACCCTTCTTCAATTGAAACAAAGGCAATTAAAAAAGGAAATAAATGGATATTAAATGGAACAAAAATGTGGATAACAAATGGTTCAATCGCAGACATTGCAATAATATGGGCTAAGGACGAAGAAGGTAATTTTCACGGATTCATAGTTGAAAAAGGTATGAAGGGATTTTCAGCAAAAGAAATAAAAACAAAAATATCAATGAGATGTTCTGATACATCAGAATTAATACTTGAAGATGTTGAACTTGACGATTCTTATAGATTACCAAATACAATTGGTTTTAAATCCCTTTTAATGCCTTTAAACGAAGCAAGATATGGAATAACATGGGGATGTGTTGGAAGTGCATGGGCATGTTTTGAAGAAGCATTAAATCATTCAAAACAAAGGATTCAATTCAAAAAACCAATTGGCTCCTTTCAACTAATCCAAGAAAAACTTGTAAATATGTTTGAAGAAATTGTAAAGGCAGAAATTTTATGCTTGCACTTAGGAAGGTTAAAAGAAAAAGGGAAGGCAAAACATTTCCATGTTTCACTTGTAAAAAGAAACAATACAAGAATGGCTTTAAATGTTGCAAGGGAAGCAAGGGTAATTCTTGGTGCATATGGAATAACAGCAGAATATGCTTCTATGAGGCATTCAGCAAATCTTGAAAGTGTTCATACATATGAAGGAACTTATGAAATCCATACATTAATTGTCGGTAAAGAAATAACAGGTTTTGAAGCAATAAGATAAGAAATTATACAAAGAATTTGACAGAAAATTTTTTTTTATTTTATAATATAACCATCCTAATTTAAACTATGAAAGGGAAAGAAATTCCTGTTGCAAGTTTTAATAAAATAGTTGATGCACTTTTATTTTCAGCAAGGAATAATCCTAATGGGATTGCAATGAAAATGAGAAAAGATGGTTTTTTTAATGAAATCACCTATTATGAACTCTGTGAAAATGTTAAAAAAATCGCAGGTTATTTGAAATCAAAAAAATTTAAAAAAGGAGAAAGGGCTGCTGTGTTAGGAGAAAATAGACCTGAATGGGGAATTTGCCATTTAGGAATATTATGGGCAGGAGGAATAGTTGTTCCCCTTGATTCAAGAGCAAGTGTTTCTGAATGGGGACATATATTAAGGCATTCTGAATCAAAATTTTTATTTGTTTCTGAAAAATTTTATGATGATGTTATGGAAATAAGGGATGAAATTCCAGAAGTTAAAGAAATAATATCCTTTGAATTTTTACCACAAATATTTGAAGGCGAAGAAAAAATGGAAAAACCTGAAGAGGTAGAAAGAGAAGATGTTGCAGTAATTCTATACACATCAGGAACAACTGGACTTTCAAAGGGTATAATGCTTACACATGATAATATTCTTTCAAATATAGAGATGCTACTAAAAGTTCTTGATGTTGACGAAAAAGAAGTATTTTTTTCAGTATTACCAATACATCATGTATTTGAAGGAACATGTGGATTTTTAGCACCTATAACACTTGGATGTCAGATTTTTTACGCTCGCTCTTTAAAATCAAAGGAACTAATTGAAGATTTAAAAAGTGCAAGACCAACAATTTTCCTTGTTGTCCCGCTTTTACTTGAAAAAATGCTAATTGGAATAGATAAAAAAATAAAAAAATCAAATATTATAAAAAAAGGGTTATTCTATTCATTGAAGGGAATGTCTAAATTTTTTCAGACAATAAGATTTAAAAGTTCTTCAAAAATATTATTTAAAAAGGTAAGAGAGGAGCTTGGACTTAATAGATTAAAATACTTAATTTCTGGTGGTGCTGCATTGCCGAGATGGATATCAAAGGAATATGAAATTATGGGATTCCCAATTTATCAAGGTTATGGATTATCTGAGACATCACCAGTTGTAAGTGTAAATTTACCCAATAAATGTAAAAATGAATCTGTTGGACCACCTCTTCCCGGTGTTGAAATAAGAATATTTGACCCTGACATTGAAGGAATAGGGGAAATAGGAGTAAAAGGAAAAATAGTTATGAAAGGATATTATAAAAATGAAGAGGCAACAAAGAAGGTTTTTAGAGATGGATTTCTTTTAACAGGAGATATGGGAAAAATTGATAAAGATGGATTCCTTTATATTACAGGAAGAAAAAAATCAGTAATTGTTACAAAAGGGGGAAAAAATATTTATCCTGAAGAAATTGAAGAAAAATTGTTGCAATCTCCATTTATAAAAGAAGTTCTTGTTCTTGCAAGAATACATCCAAAAACAAAAACTGAAGAAATTCATGCAATTATTTATCCTGATTTTGAATTTATTGATGAATGGGCAAAGGAAAAAGAAATTGAAATTACCGATGAAAAATTAAATAAAATAATTGAAGAAGAAATTGAAAAGGTAAATAAAGAGCTTGCAGATTATAAAAGAGTAAGAAGTTTTTCCTTAAGGGAAGAAGAATTTCCAAAAACAACAACCCAAAAGATAAAAAGATATCTTTTTGAACAAGGGGGAATTGAAATAACTTGAAATTAAGAGATTTAATTTTTATAATAATCATAATAATAATTTTTGGGATGTGGTTTTTATACGATAAGTTTTATGTTTCTCCATTAAAAAATTATGTAAAGGAACTTGAAAAGGAAAGAGAAATTTTTACAGAAAAATTATCAAAAGAATTAAAAAATTTGATGGAAATGGTTGAGGTGGAAAGAAAGGAAACTTTGCCAAAAGTTTTTGAAGAAGCGAAAAAAATTCTTTCAGATGAATTTTCATTAAAGGAAGAAAGAAATAAAATTGAAATTGAAATTCAAACAGATGATATATTTGAACCAGGTGGATATAAAATTTCAAAAAAGGGAGAAGAAAAATTATATAAATTATATGAATTTTTAACAAAAATAAATTTTAGGGAAATTGAAGTAGGAGTTCATACAGATAGAACACCTGTAAAAAATAAAGGAGAACTATTTCCAACAAATTGGGAACTTTCTGCAAGAAGAGCAACAGAAATTTTAAGATACTTAATACAAAAAGGAATACCAGAAGAAAAAATTTATGCATGTGGTTATGGAAGTTCAAGACCTATTGAAAAATCCTTAAAGATTGAATTGCAGAAAAAAAATAGAAGGGCAGTTTTTAAAATATATTTTTGAAAAATCATATAAAGGAATTTTTTAAACTCAAAAAAAATCTTCCAACAATTGCCCATATTACTTTAAATATAAAATGTATGCATAGATGTAAAACATGTTCTTACTGGAAAATTTATGAAAATTATAAGGATTTTGGAATGGGAAAAGAAGAAATATTTAAAATTGTTGACGATTTAATTTCTTTCGGAATCAAAAAATTCTTATTTGTTGATACTGAACCACTTTTAAGAAAGGATTTAAGTGAAATAATAAAATATATTAAAGAAAAAAATGGATATGTTCAAATTGTTACAACTGGTATGAATTTAAATGAAGAAATTGCTAAAAATTTAATTTCTTCAGGAATTGATTTAATAAAATTTTCAATAGATGGATTTGATGAATTAAATGATTTTATAAGAGGAGTTAAGGGTGCATATAAAAGGGCAATTGAAGGAATAAAAATTTTAAAAAAAATAAGGGGTGATAAGAATAAACCACTCATCGGTGTTATAACATGTGTTTCAAAATTTAATATAGATAAAATGGAAATGATAAAGAAAAAAATAGATGAGGATACAGGAGGAATTGATTTGCATTTTTTTGGAAAAGCAATTGAAATAAAAAAAGAAGTTTTTGAAATTACAAAATGGAGAAATAAAAAAGTTGGTGCATTAAACCTTGTTAATGAAAATGAAAGTTTTAATTTAAATTATATTGAAACAAAAAAATTTTTAAAATTTGAAAATAAAGGATACTTTTCAAAAATAATAAATTTACTTGACAAAATTTTTTATACAAAAAGGAAAAAATGCCCTTCTTTCCATCAAGTTCATATAGATGTTGAAGGAAATCTAATCCCCTGCTCTTTTTTACCAGGAATAAAACTCGGAAATTTAAAGGAAAAGAGTATAAAGCAACTTTGGAGAAAAGGTGAGCATTTAGAATTTTTAGAATATTTAAAGAAAAAGGGATTTCCAATATGTTATGAAATATGCTGGAAAGAAAATATATTCAATATTTTTTCAGGAAATGCAAGTTTAAGGGAATTTATATTTAAAAGGATTGGAAAATTTTAAGGAGGGTAAAATGAAGTTTTTGATATTTTTAATAATAGGTGATCTATTTTGGGTTCAAATTGGAAAAGAAAAAATTGAAAGCACACTTGTTCAAAATTTCCAGGCAAAAAAAGAAGAGAACTACTGGGAAATAAATGGAAAGATAACAAAAAACATTGAAGAATATATAGTCCCTGAATATCAGGATAAGGTTTTCAAAAAAATATGGAAGGAATTGATTTTTAATTTAAAAATTGAAATTGAAGAAAAGGAAAATAAAACTTTTTTAAAAACAGAATCTGAAATATATGTTCTTGGATGGCCTGAAAAAATTTTTATACCACCTGTTTATGAAAGAAGAAAATCAAGTGGAAAACTTGAAAAAGAGATAATTGATGCAATCAAAAATGAAAAAGTTATGAAAGAGATTAAAAATCATATAGATTTTGAACCTATGAAAGACCCTCCTTTTGAACAAAATATTGACCTTATAACGCCTCCTGATGGAAAAGCACAAAATGAACTTACCTGTGAAATAAAAGGTTCAAAAATTGTTGCAGGATGGAACGATTATAGAGGAAGCACAAATGTCACAGTTGGTTTTTCTTATTCCCAAGATTCAGGAAAAACATGGTCACCAAATCAACTACCTGCTAATGGATTATGGTATCCAGAACAAGGGGATCCTGTTTTAACATGGGGAAGGGGAGATACTGTCTATTTTGCTTTTATTACTTTTAACAGGCAAACATGGGAAGGAGATATAGGTTTTTTAATATCACCAAATGGGGGAATTAACTGGACATATTCTTTAAATATAACAAATGATTCATATTTTGATGATAAACCATGGATAAGTGCTTACAACGATACAATCCTTTTAAGTTATGCAGGTGGACCTGGTTTTGATATTTATTTCAGAAAATCAACTAATGGTGGAATAAATTTTTCTTCACCTGTCTTAATAAACACTTCTGGAAATGGCTCAATGCCTAAAAAAGGACCAAATGGTGAAATTTATGTTATGTGGGGGCTTGATTACCCTCAAAATTCCTCATACGATTATGGTATATGGATAAGGAAATCGTTAAATGGTGGCAACACATTTTTACCTAAGGTTCATGTTGCTGACCTTTATGATAATCAAAATCTTTTACCATGGAGATGTTATCCAATTCCTTCAATGGATATTGATATGAATACAGGATATATTTATATTGTATTCCAATCAACAGATGTAGGGAGAACAAACTGGGACATTTATCTCACAAAATCAATAGATGGTGGAAATTCTTTTACTCAACCTATAAGAATAAATGATGTTACACAAGGACATCAATTTTTCCCATGGGTATCAGTAGATGAATCTGGCAAAATTCATGTAATATGGTATGATACAAGGACAGGTGGATATAATCTTGATATTTATTATTCATATTCAGAAAATTATGGAACAAGTTTCTCACCGAGTATAAAAGTTAATGATTATACAAAACCACCTGTTTGGCAGCAATTTATTGGAGATTACATTGCAATTGATGTTAGAAATGGAATTGTAGGATGTGCTTGGTGCCATCCCTCACCTGATAATTCAAGTGATGATTCATGGTTTGCAAGGATGGTTTTAACATCTATTTATGAAAGAAAATTTTATTATTCAAAAAGAAAATTTAAAACCATAAATCCGGATTTAAAGGATAAAAAAGTTTTTGATATAAATGGAAGAGAAATTTCATATAAAAATTTAAAAAGAGGAATTTATTTTAAGAAAAATTTAAAAATATTGAGATTTTAGTTTAAAAATCTTTATAATTTTTAAAATGAAAATTAAAATTTTTTTAATATCTTTTATTTTTCTATTTTCGTGTAAGGGATTAAAACCATTGCCAGAGATTCTTGGTGTAGAAGAAAAAATACTTTCAAAGGGAACAAAAATACTTTTAAAATGGAAAAAATTTAAAGATATAGATGGATATAACATTTATTTTGATGGAAATAAAGAGCCAAACATTACATTACCACCCGAAATAGATTCATTTCTTCTTGAAAAGCCAAAATTAAAGGTTGAAATAACTTTATACAGGGAAGATGCTGAATCAAAACCATATACAATTAATTATAAAGTTAAAGTTGATACATTTATATTTTATCCAAATAGATTGGCAGATCCAACAAAACCATCTGGTTTTTATTTTGATTCGCTTGGAAATATAAAAAGAGTTAATACACGAGATACATTTATTAAAAAATGCGATTTTGTTTTTGAAGAAATAGATACTGTTTTATATTTATATGGACCGAAGGGATGGTATGCACCATGGAATGAAAAAAATAATAAAATTTCAATAAATTTTTCAGATTCAAACATTTCTAAATGTGATACTGCTTTTTTAAATGGTTATGATGATGTTGTTAAAATTACCTTAGGTAAAACCTACTTTTTATGGTTTACAAAAGACACGATTTTAAATGAAGATGACAATTTTGCAAAGATATATATAACTTTAAAGGATGATGAGAAAAGAGAATATTATGTTCAGATAGGATACCAAAAGAAGAAAGGGATAAGATGGTTAAGAAGTGAATGAAAAAATCAATTTTTCTTCTTCTATTTACAATTTTATTAAAAATATTAGTTATTTTAAATACTGATTTAAGTCCTGATGAATGCTACTATTTTTTATGGTCAAAAAATTTAGAAATTTCCTATTACGACCATCCTCCTTTTGTTGCATATCTTATATATATTTCAACAAAAATATTTGGTGAAAATGAATTTGGAGTAAGATTTTCTTCAATTTTTTTGAGTTTTTTAACAGGAATTTTTTTAATAATGATTGGCAAAAAATTAAAGGATTATGAAATTTCCTTTAATATAATTCTTTTAATATCTACATCAATAATTTTTTCAGTTGGAAGTTTTATAATTACTCCTGATACCCCCCTTATATTTTTTTTAATTCTCTCTTATTATTTTCTATTAAAATATAAGGAAAATAAAAATTTTATTTATCTTTGTGCTATTTTTTTCGGATTCTCACTTTTATCAAAATATACAGCAATTTTAGTATTACCCTCCTTTATTTATTTTTTCTACAAGGAGAAAATATTATTTAAAAAAGAGGGAATTTTATTCTTTTTAATCTCCCTATTTATTTTCTCGCCTGTTTTAATCTGGAACTTTAAAAATAATTTTATTTCCTTTAAATTTCAATTGCATCATGGATTACCTTCAAAAAAACTAAATTTTTTAAACACAATAAATTATTTGAGAGATACAGTTCTTGTTCTTTCTTTCCCATTATCTCTTTTAATATTTTATTATTCTTTTAAAGGAATTTTAAAGGAAAAATTAAATTTTTTAACAATTTCTGCATTTTTACCATTTACTTTTTTCTTATTAACTTCTTTAAGATTTCGTCCGGAGGCAAACTGGCCATGTATAAGTTATATTTTTATGATCATTCTTTCAGGAATTTATTTAAAAAGAGAAAAAATCTTCTGGGCATTTTTTACAATAAGTTTTATAATTAATATTTTTTTACATATACATGCAATTCATCCAATTATAAAAATTAAAAATGACCCAATTTTAAGAATTAAAGGGAAAAGGGAATTTACATTAGAAGTTGATAAAATAAGAAAAGAAAAAAATATAAAAAATGTGGCAGCAAATACCTATCAAATAGCAAGTATATTATCCTTTTATTTACCTGATAGACCATTCGTTCCCTCCTTAAATATATCTTCAAGAGAAAATCAATTTTCCCTATGGAAAAATAAATTTTTTAACTTAAATGAAGAATTTATATTTATTGGAAAAATGAATAAAAAAATTCTTGAAGAATTTGAAAAGATTGAAAAGATAAAAAGATTAAATTTTGATAATGAAGAAATAGATGTTTATATTTTAAAAAAATGAAAATCCTCTTAATTTTTTTGATAACAAACTATATAAAAATAAATGTAGAAAATGTTTTTGAAAATGAAAAATTTCCTTATAACATTTTTAATTTTCTCCATATAAAAACAAAAGAAAGTAAAGTAAAAAAAATCATATTTTTTAATGAAAACAAAAAGGATACTTTTTTATTGAAGGAGAGTGAAAGGAGATTGAGAGGATTGGGGATATTTAAATATGTAGAGATAAAAAGTTCAAAAGATAGTGACACAATTTATATAAATTTAAAGGACCTTTTTACCTCAAGTGTTTTTACTTCCTTACAAGGAGGGGGTGGAAAGGCAAAATTTACATTTGGTGTTGAAGAACATAATTTTTTAGGGAAAATAATAGATGCTGGAATTTTTTATGTTAGAGATTATGAAAGAGATTATTTAAATTTTTTCTATTTTGAACCATCCTTTTTAAATTCCATATTTGACATATATCTGTCAAGTAACTTTGGTAAAAATTACGAAGCAATTGATTTTTTTGGTAAAAGACCTCATTTTTTGTTTTTAAAAAATTTTCCATATTTAAATTATCAAAAGGTTAAAAAATTTAAATATGTTTATGAAGATGGAGAAAAAATTGATAGTATAAGATTTTTATATGAAAAATTTTTAACTGGTTTTTTAAAAAATTTTAATGATAAAAAATGGAATGCGTATGGACTTGAATTTGAAGGGATAAAAGATTCGTATAGAAAATTTTTCTCTTTGAATGCAGTTTATTTAATTGGAAATGAAAGATATACAAGGAAAAAATTCATGAGAAAATTTGGCGAAATTGAAGATATGTTTAATGGATGGAAGATAAATATAAAAGTAAAAACAGATTTTAAAAATAATGGAACTGAAATAAATTTTTATACAGGATTAAATTTTTTAAATATATTGTTGGATTTTTCAGGATATTATCAAAATTATTATTATAAAAATTATAATTTTTCTCTTTTAATTTTTTATCCCTTAATTGAAAGAATAACATTTGGAAATTTATTTTTATTTTCAAAACCATTTGAAAAGATATATGTTGGTGGCTTAAATGGATTGCGAGGTTATCCTGCCTATTATTTTGATACAAAAGAATATTTTTTAAATCAATCAGAAATAAGATTTTTTGGATTTGAAATTTTCAAAATTTTTGCTCCCGGATTTGTTATTTTTTATGATTGTGCGAAATTCAAAGAAAGAAAAAAAATTTATTCAAATTTTGGAATTGGTTTAAGAATAGAATTTACAAGAAATTACAATCTTCCAATTTTAAGATTTGATATTGCCTTTAAAAATTTAAAATCAAAAGGAATTTATTCATTTGGAGAAGGGCAAAGTTTTTAAGTATAATATATATGTGAAAATAAATCATATATCTATTGCAGTAAAGGATTTTGAAAAGGGATTAGAAATTTTTAAAAAAATTTTTAAAAAGGAACCTGAAATAAAATTTTTTGAAGAGGGAAAACTAAAAATTGGTATATTTTATCTTGAAAACATAATGATTGAAATAATATCACCTTTAGAAGGGGAAGAAAATGTTTCAAAATTTCTTGAAAAAAGGGGAGATGGAATTCATCATATTGCTCTTGAAGTAGATAATATTGATGAAAAAATCGAAGAAATAGAAAAAGAGGGATTTAAAATAGCAACCGGACCAAGAAAAGGAGTTAAAAACAAAAAAGTCATATTTCTTCATCCAAATACCACAAATAAAGTTTTAATTGAATTTGTTGAAAAATAAATTAATGAAAAATTTCAAAAAGATTTTAGACCTTTTTCTGCCCTTAAAGGTTTTTCACCTCTTGAATTTATACTTAATCAGTTTAAAAATAAATACAGAGGACTTGACTTTTTTTCAAAAACTTTATAATTTAAACTGAAATGAAAATTTTAATTTTGATTTTTTCATACATAAATGCTTTTCTTTCAAGGGATTCTTCAACAATAATTTTTGAATACAATTTAAAAAATGCAAATGAAATTGTTTTTATTTATAATTATAAAAATGAGGATTATATTATTGGGGTTATTAAAAATTTTTTTAAAAATGAATTGAAGGATAAATTTGTATGGATGACAAAACAAAAATGGGAAGGAAAAGGTGATTTAAAAGTTCTTGTTAAAAAGAATGATGG
>Ga0272445_1001284_pt1 | contig 19942 bp, 23 predicted proteins | sample YNPCB0031_FD_194404 | JGI IMG/M metagenome (GOLD analysis project Ga0272445, IMG submission 194404) | Hot spring sediment microbial communities from Yellowstone National Park, WY, United States - YNP-CB-003-1 | ecosystem: Environmental > Aquatic > Thermal springs > Hot (42-90C) > Sediment... | reverse complement strand
GCGCCTCCGCGGCGCAGTCCAAGATGTTCCGCATGGCCTCCGGAGACCTGGCGTATTTCGCCCACATGCGCTCTGCGATAGACCAGTGGAAGAGCTCGTCGTCTTCGATCTCCCTGAAGCTCTCCTGGAGGGCGACCGCCGCGGCTCTGTAGGGCCCCTCCATGAGCTTGGCGTTTCTCGGCAGGGAGTCGTGCACACCTCTGTGGTGGTAGACGCTGGTGAGCTCCACCACCTGCAGGGTGGAAGTGGCCCTCACCTGGAACCACTCCATCCTCTTCGGGGCGCAGACGAAGGGAAGCTCGAATAGCTCCACCCACTCCTTTATGGGCTGGAACCCCTCCATGGAGCCGCCGAAGGCCCTCAGTATGCGGGACCTGAGGTAGAGGTGCCTCCCCTCGTCTGAGATCTGCTGGGCGAACATGGTCATGAACTCGGTGTCTATAAAATCTCTATACTCGTTGACTATCCGCGCCACGTCGGACGCGGCGGCCCACTCGTTCCAAACCCCCTGCCTGAGCCAGGACTTGACGCCCTCCACGTCGGTGGAGACCCCCCACTGGTAGCCGATCTCGTAGTGGAACTGCAACACGGGGTCAGCCGACGCCTTAAACCAATCAATGAACTCCACCGGGTCCTTAAACTGCCGCAGTAGATCGTCTTCGGCCCGGGCTATCCCCTCCCAGACCCCTCTCAGCCCCCTTGTCTTCTCCCAAAGCCTCTCCCCTACCGTCATGGCCCCCCTTCGTCTTCGCTTTTTAAATATGTGCAAAAAATATATTCTCTAATATGTTGTTAATAAGATTTAAAAATTTTGTACAGATGTATAAACGTGGAGAAGGTGGTTATCTTCAGGGACAGTTGCATCGCGTGTGGGGCTTGCATAGCGTATTGTCCCTACGGCGCGCTGGAGCCCGACGAGGAGGGCAAGCCGGTCCTCATATGGGATCTCTGCCAAGACGACTTCGCCTGCGTCGCCGTCTGCCCCGTGGCCGCGGTAAAGAGGGCGTCCGAGGCGGGCACGTCACCGACTGTTAAGTGGTACAAGGTGAGCCGCGCCGAGCTGTATCCCGAAGCCGAGGCGTGGCGCGCCAAGCTGGCGGTGGCCCATGGAGGTTGAGCGCCTAGTCGGCAGACGGGTGAGGGTTCTGCTCGCCCAGTGCGACCAGACCACCGACATAAAGACGGTGGTGGGCATCTTGGCCTACGTGGCCGGCGGCAAGCTGTTGCTGAGGCTGGACGACGGCACCGATATGCCGATTGAGCTGGGCTGGGTCATATCCATCACAGAGGCATAGCGGGCCGGCCGCTGGTTGTTTGTTTTTATCTACACCTATTTTTCATGCGCATCGCAGTTACGTCTCCGGGGGCTGTGGCGGTGCCGTGACTAAGGGGGTGGAGATGGTGGAGGCTACCGTGGTCCAGCTGGTGGAGAACCCCATGGATGCCGCCGTGGCTGATGCCTTGGAGCGCCGTGACCTTTGCCGCTGGGGACCATCGGTAGGCTTGCAGAAGTGGCTGAGCGGGCTGGGCTCTACGAGATGATACGCAGTCTGGTGGCCCGTATGAAGGTCGCCTCTGTGGAGGGGGATAAGGGAGCTGTGATGGTGCTGAACGCCCTCGGCGGAATGCAAGGCCAAGATGGGGAAGAAGCTAACAGTGTGAGAATACCTCTTCCTCCACCTACTGTCGGAGGACTACAAAGACAAAGAGCGGAGAATCAAGGTCAGGTGTGTCGACGACAGGCGGGCCGTGGCTGATGCGGAGCGGTGGCATGGATGTGTGGACGTGTCCCGGGAGCTCGCCCTATACCTCTACCCCTACTACGGATGGGGCCGTGTCCCCGTGGAGGCGGACTTCTTAGTGCAGACGGAGCCTCAGCCCGCCAGGCGCGTGGCCGTCCCATTTGGCATCACGGAAGCGGTAGCTTTCCAGACACCCGCTGAAAACGCATGACGGATTTGGGCATCAAGCGTCTTGTCTATAATGACGAATAGGTTTATAACGAGGCGGGTTCTCCGCGTTGTGAAAATAGGCGTGATCTCAGACACCCACGACGACTACCGCGCCATCTACAAGTCAGGCGAGGTGTTTAGAAACGCCGGCGTATCGGCCGTGTTGCACGCCGGGGACTGGACCTCGCCCTTCAGCATGTTGAAGATGCGTCGCGCTCTGGGGCCCGGCGTGCCGATATACACAGTCTTCGGCAACAACGACGGAGACAGATACATGGCGGCGGTGAGGTCCAGAGACGCCGCCGTCGAGGTGCTGGGCGAGGCGGCGCTTCTACAGCTGGGCGGCCGGCGGATAGGCCTCTACCACGGCACCGCCGAGGTCTTGGTGGAGGCCATGGCCCGCTCCGGCATGTTCGACGTGGTGATCTACGGCCACACCCACAGACTAGACATAAGACGTGTAAACGGCACGTTGATCCTCAACCCAGGCGAGGCATGCGGCTGCGCCACCGAGCAGAAGACCGCCGCCATCCTCAACCTCCAAACCCTAGACGTCGAGGTGGTAGAGCTGTAGCCGCGGCAAAGGCCGCCAATGCTGCTATGATGATTCGGAAAAAGGGGAGGGGCCTGACCCCAACCAAGTAGTCACCGGGGGCCTCTCCGCCGCGGCCCAGGCAGCCATCCGTCGCGTTCCAGTACATGGCCGAGAGAGGCGAGGCGCCGCCCTCGCCGTATGTGGGCCCTGCCACCACCAAGTAGTCGCCCGCCAGTGCAAAGCCCAACGGCGCCCTCAGGCCGAGCGCCTCCTCTACGCCGTACCTCACCTCAACCCTAGTCCAAACCCCATCGACCGCCACGTCTAGCACTGCTACGACGGCTCTGGGCACCGGCCCGCATCCCTCCACGGGGACCCGCTCGGAGTCCACGCGGTACGTGACGTTGATGAGCTCTATTTTGGCTGGGTAGGGAGGGGGCTCCAGTGTCCACACCACAGAGCCGGGAGCCGCCAACGCGAACTTGACGTAGCTGGGGTTGTAGAGGTAGGGCCCAGACGCAGAGAGCAGGCCCAGCGCAAGGAAGGCCAAGACGTGAACCGCCCTCCACCTGAGGCTCCTCCTGGCGAGGGCCGCCGCTACTGCGGCGTAGAGAGACGAGGCGGCGAGGGCCGGCATCAAGATGTTGGTTAGGGCCGTGCTGTCTGGATACAGCCGCAGACCAGCAAAGTACACCGCGGCTGAAAACACAAAGAAGATAGACACCGCGGAGGCGGCCAGAGGCCCCCGGGCAACTGCCAAAAACGCCGCAACGCCGCCCAGCGCGGCGGCGCCCAGCGCCGGCCCGTAGGCATCCACGAAGACGTTGCCGAAGAGCCCAAGCCCGGCCCAGCGCAACCACGCGGAGGAGCCCACCGCGAGGAGGGCCAGCAGAGAGCCGCCCAGCGCCGCCACGCCCAAGGGCGAAAACGGCGGCCTCCACCTCCTGAACTCCCAAAGAGCTAAAGTAGCCGAGGTGACCGCGGCGGAGACGCCGCCTGCTCCTTCGAAGAAGAGGGACAAGGCGCCGTAGGCCACCCATATATGCGGCGCATCGCCGAGATGCCGGACGGCCCACGCGATGACCCACAAAGCCGCCAAGGCGATGTCGGGGGGGCTCCAGTTCCAGAGGTCGCTCGCCTGCGTGCCCGAGACAAGGCGGAGGGCTAAGCCCGCGGTGGCCGCGGCCAAGGCGTATCTGGAGCCGGCGCCGAGGAGGAGCCCAGCCGCGAGGATCAACGCCAAGCTCCAAACAGGAGGCCCGGCGGCTGGGGGGGAAAGCGAAGAGGCGAGGTATATGAGGAAGCCGTGGAGAAGGGAAAGCTTGTCTCTGGAAAACGCCAGCGGCAGGAGGGCGTAGAGCGGCGACGTTGCTTCTCCGCGCAGGGCGGCCGCCAGAGGACCTGCGAGGAGGAGCGCCGGGGCCCAGCGCGGGGGCCTGAGAAACGCGGCGAGCGACGCCAGGGCGAGGAAGCCCTCCAGTGGGTTCAGCACTTCCTCTCCACGAAGTTGTTTATGTACATGGCCAGCTCGTCGGGGGGCGGCAGCCCCCTCACCACGCCCAGCACCTTGCCGTCTCTAACCACCACAAACAAGACGTCGTGGGCGATGTAGCCGCCTTGCACCACCCTAGTCACCCCATAGGACCGCCACACCTTCTCCAACACATCCGGCGGGCCTGTGAGGAAGGTCCAGTTGTATCTGTTGCCGACGCTGTAGGCGTAGAGCCTCTGCGGCGTGTCCCTCTCTGGGTCCAGCGAGACGTCGAGCACGACGTACCCCCTCAGCTTCGGAACCGTGGCGTTGAGCACCGCATGTATCAGGGGACACACATCGGGACAGTAGGTGTAGGAGAAGGTTATCACGACGGGTCTCCCCCACAGCTCGCTCAGAGTAACCGTTCGGTTGAACTGGTCCACCAAAGTGAAGTCGGCCGCCGGAGGCTCCGAGCCGGGCTTGTAGCAGACCGGCACAATCCTCTGCGAGATCCCGAGATGTTGCTCCCACACGTCGCCTGGGCCGAGAACGCCGCCGGAGCCCCCGACGCCCAGCAGAGAAGCTATGTATGGAAACGCCAACAGAGCCAGGAAGGGTAAAAACGCTATTAATACAATCCACAGAAATTTCATAAGGAAAAAAGAGATGTGGGATTTTAACTTATCTCACGGAGGCTGAGGCGGCGCGGGCGACAGCCCCTGGCTGTAGACCTCTACAGCAGGTAGCGAGTAGGCTATCAATATAAGCACGATGCCTATTACGATCCAGAGCTTCAAGTTGTCGAGTCTGGTGGCGGGGCCGGGCTCCGGCGAGAGCTTGACCTCGCCAGAGAAGGCCACCCTCTTGCCGAAGAAGACGGAGAAGAACAGCGTGGCCAGCAGAATCGCGCCGCCGGTCCAGAAAATCAACGCGCCGCTCATTGCCGCGGTGGCAGCGCTCTTCATAAGGTCGAGGAGATAGACGCCGGTAAGCTGGATTCCGTTGAGATAAGGCGGCGCGTATGTACGCCTCGGCTCGCCCGCAAGGCCGGATATATATCCGCCTACGCTGAATATCATTATGCCGATGAACCACAGCACGAAGGCCACCTTCACGGCGCCTATGGAGAGTATCTGCCTGCCGAATAGTAGCGGTATTAGCAACAGAGAGGCCGTGAGGAAGGAGAGCGCCGCGCCGGTGCCCACTGTGGTGTGGAAGTGGCCGGGGATCCACATGGTGTTGTGCACCACGTAGTTCACCTGGAAGGAGGCGTTTATTACGCCGGAGAACCCGCCGGTGCCGAAGACGATTATAGATATGGCCAGCCCCGTGAAGACCGGGTCCTTGAACCACGGCAGTGCGGTGACCCAGCCGAAGAGCCCCTTGCCTCCTCTGGCGCGTCCCGCCCGCTCCAGCGTGGCTATTAAGTTGAAGGCGGTGAGGAAGCTGGGCACAGCCACGAGGTAGGTAAGGGTAGCGTGTAGGTACTTGAAAACTGGGTGGACGCCTGGGTCTACGTACTGGTGGTGCAGGCCGACCGGCGTAGAGAAGATCATGTAGAGTATAAACGCCACCTTAGCCATGGTTTTGCTGAATATCTCCACCCCAAGCACCCTGGGCAACAGGACGTACCACAGCGTGACGGCGGGGAGGAGCCAGAAGTAGACCAGCGGGTGGCCGAAGTACCAGAACCACAGCCTAGCCTCCAGCACGTCGACCGGAATGCCCGCCAGCGACATGGGCACCAGGAGGAACAAAACCTCGTAGGCGAGGGGCGGGGTGGCAAAGAGCCATATCATGATGGTTGTGAAGACCCCCCACACGCCCAGGGGCACCTCCTTCCCGGGGTTCTGCCTGCGCCATTTATATATCCCGTAGAGCACCACAGCGGCGAAGATCCAGCTGGCGACCACCACAACGGCGAGGCCGAGGTAGAACAACACGTTGGCGTTAAGCGGCGGGTAGAAGGTGTAGAGCACAGTGGCTTGGCCCAGCAGTATCGGCACGGCCGCCACCAAGGTGCCGCCCACCGCAAGCAGACAAGCTAGGCAGAGCAGAGGGCCATGCAGGTTGATGCCGAGGTCTCTGGTGACCACAAACACCGCCAAGCCCATGATGAAGAAGGCCGTGAAGAGTATGGCGTTTGCAACGCCGTGTAGAGTCAAGCCGGTGTAGTACAGCTGAGGCGTGATGACGTTTTTAAGGCCCAGCGCCTCCAGCGCCCCCGGCATTCTGCTCAACGCCTGCACAAGCCCAAAGAGGCTACCCAGCGCCAGCAACACAAAGCTGAACAGTATCGCCGTCTTAGCGAAACGGTCCTCCCACAAGAACTTTGGAGTTGAGGCCATGTATATGAGAAAATGGAGATATATAAATTTTTCGTCAAATTATAGAAAAACAATTTTAAATACCTACAAGGAAAAAATTCGAAATGTTAATCTACTACTTCCGGATCTCCAAGACTGTATACATATTCTGGTGGCCGGCGCCGCAGTATTCGTTGCACAGTATTAGATACTTTCCGGCAGGCATGTTGGCGGGCACCTTCCACGTGATTTCGGCTATGTAGCCGGGGAATACCATGACGTTGACGTTAGTGCCCGCTATCTCGAAGCCGTGTATTACGTCCGTAGACGTTATCCTAAACTTCACCTCCTTGGGACTCGTGAGGATTATGTTGGGAGGGAGCCACGAGAACCTCATCGCTATGAGGTTTACGTAGTACCTCCCGTCTTCACATACCACCACGTTGTCCACGACCTTTTTCACGTTGGGGTTGATGCAATCTACGCCGGGCTTCAAGACCTCCAACGCCTTCTCTGCGGGAACCTGCTGTACTGTATACGGCGTGACGAGGCCTAGACCCCACGCCGCGTAGGCTAAAGCCGCCAAAAACACAACTACCATGCCGAGGACAAAGAAGGCCCAGATCTTCTCCTCTCTGTGGATCGTCATACTACCCCACGATGCCCCTACTTAGCGCTATTGCGTAGATAACAAACCAAAGTATTGCGAAGATGCTTCCGTAGATCAACATGGTTACTAAAGCGCCCCTCCCCTCGGCCTCCTTCTCAGCCATGTAAATAAAGAATAAAAGTATTTTTAAGTTTTTCTTCGATTTCGATCTAAAATCAAAATAGGAAGCTCATATGCATATACATATATCTATTAATGTATTACTGTGTATGCAGGTTAACATGGTTAACTAGAAATGTTTTAATCCGCATACCAGCGCGTGCCCATGGCCCGTGTCCGTGTGAAGTATGTCACCGGGGCCTTGAGGGAGCACCACGACAGGATTCTGGAGGCTCTTCAGCTACTTTACAAAGCCCTCGAAGCTAGAGATGCCGAGGCTCTTTATAAATTGGTCAAGTTTACCCAAGGCTTCGTGGATGCTTGCCACCACTCCGTGGAGGAGCTTATCCTCTTCCACGGGGCCGTGCGCGGCGGGTTCCCATACGATGGAGGGCCGATCCAGGTCATGGTCTGCGAGCACGGCGTGGGGCGGTTCCTTGCGAGGCGCATGGAGGAGCTCTACCTTGCCTGGAGGTCCGGCGACGAGGGCGCATTCGCCGAGCTTCTAGACGCGGCTAGGCTATACTCCGACCACATCGCCCAGCATATAGACAAGGAAAACGGCGTGCTTTTCCCCATGCTGGAGGCGAATATACGCGAGGTGGAGAGCGGCAAGACCGTGGAGGATGTGGAGAGGGAGAACCGCCACGAGGAGTGGCTGAAGACGCTGGAGGAGGTAAAGAGGAAGCTCGGCGCATGATTCTGGCGCTGGCCACGGCGCTGATGGTAGCCATACACGTTGCCGGGGCGTATCTCGGCCTCAGAGGCTCGTCCATCCCCAGGAAGGCGGGGGTTGCTATCTCTCTTTTTGAGGCGGCGTACTGGACGGCGGCGTATCCCTACGCCCCGCTACTTGCCGCAGTCTTCGCGCCGATACACGTCGCCGGCGCGGCGGCCTATCTAACCGGCGTCTTGGGCAGGTTTGCAACTGAGAGCCGGCTCCGGGCGTACGGCGTCTACGAGGCTGTTGAGCTGGCGGCGCTTCTGTACCTGTCGTATCTTACTTTGAGGCCTCTATCTTGAGTACTCCGGGGACTGTGACTACTTTTTCCACCTTGTAGCCGAACTGCTCCAGCATGCACCGCGCCGCTACTGCGTTTACTTGTACGCTCTCTATGCCGTAGCCTATCCCCACGACGTCTATGACGACGTTGTTTTCGGCTACCTTCACCTCAAAACGCTTTGCGGGGAGTATTCTGGCGAGATAGGGCACCAGCGACACGACGCCGCTTAGATCGCCGAAGAGGGCCTTTATGTAACCCGCCAGCATCTTGCCGGCCTCGCACCATAGTTGCTCCATGACCTGGCTGTTGATCTTGTACATATCTGTTATCATCTTGTCGAGAAGGCGGCCAGGAATCGGCACTATCTCCAGCTCCGACATTATCTTGTAGAACGTAAGGAGCTCGCGGACTTGTTGCGAGTCGTAGCCGTTCTCGACTAGCTCTAGGCCCAGCTTAAGCAACTCGGAGGCCAGGGCGAACTGGGTCATGCCGCGTTCCTCAGCCACCCTAGCCAGCGCCTCCGCCACATGTTTCGCAACTGCGATGTTGACCCTCGGCTGTTTCGAACTCACTACATGGACTATGCATGTGTATATAAATGTTGTAAGCAAGATACAGTTAATAGCTCCTTATCAACTAGAATCTACGGAACTCAACGCTTTTTGATATACGCCACGGCCGACGTGGTTGCCATGACGTGGGCAAACGCGGTGTGGAGAGCAGTCTGGGGGCCTGGGGCCCAGGTGTTCCCCGCTGCGCCGAGGTACATCAAGACGCCGGTGACCGCCTGCATGACGGCGGCCGCCGCCAAGACGCGGCCGACCCAGCTACCGACGCGCATCGACGCGGCCACGGCCAGAGACACCGCCAAGACGGCGGCGGCTATGTGCAGAAGCAGGGGAGCCGACTCAAGCGTCGGGGCCAGCTGGTATTGAAACGGCACCCGTTGAATCTTGTGAAGACCCAACATGTAGGCGCCTGAGAGAGAGGAGACAACGCTCCAGAACGCCGCCCCGCGTAGCAGTACGCTACGCCGCCAGTCGACCGCATCCACAGCCGCCGCGAGAAGCGAAAAAGCGGTGAGAAACGCAAAGAAGTTGTTCACAGGATACACAAAGAAGCTCCACGGCGGAGGCACTTGGCCCCCCAGCGCCAGAAGCACCACGCGCCCCGTCAAGGCCGTGGCCACTAGCGACAACAAGGCCCCCGCGGCCCACAGCCTAGTCCGCCTCCTGTACCGAACGGCGAAGACCGCCACGGCCACCCCGGCAACCACCGTGGAAAATCTGTGAATCGGCTCAAAGCTACCGCTCGCTACGGCCTCCACGAGCCTATACAGAGCCCCAGGCCACTCAGTGCCTAGGTCAAAGCCTTGGCCGAGGCCTGCGGTCAAGGCACCTGTGAAAGAAGTCCACAAAACTAATAGATAAGCAACAAGAGGAAGTCTACGCATGGAGAAGAGCAGTGTTAGTTATTTAACTCTTATGGCCCACGGCAGACCCCGCAAGACGAAGATTGGCTGCAACCGCAACATAACCTACAGCGGCTTAATGCACCTTGTGTATAAAGCCACGGTTGTCTAATAGACGGCTTCTGTCCCCTTTCGCCGGTTTCGGCGGCGGCTCGCCGGGCAGGCCTTTTCCGTCGTCGGAGAAGTGGGCGCCTACTTAAGTCAGACTATGCGCGCCTCTCCAGCGGCTCCCGGCTCGAGATGTCCAGCGGAGTGGGTCGCGCCCAATGATTTGACTGACAGCACGGAGGCCCAAGGAGGAGTTTGTTGGCGAATCTCCTCGAGGCCTGGGGCGTCGGCATCTCGCCGCCGCTAGAGTCTAAATCTTTTAGAGGTGAGGGGGGTGTCTTTCCTCTTGCCCAGCGCCAGCTCCGCCGCGAGCTTCCCCATGGCAGGTCCGTAGGTCCAGCCAAGTCTACAGGTGCCGGTTGCCACCACGGCGTCGTCTCGTCTCTCTAAGACGGGCAACCCATCTGGGGTGCAGGGCCTGTAACCCACGGCGGTGTCCATCACCTCGAAGCTGGGGACCCACCTCTTTGCGGCCTCCAACACGTGGCTGAGGTACTTCAGGTCTGGGTGGGGATCTACGTCGAACCTCCCAGTGATCTTTACCCACCTGGAGAAAGGCACTACGAAGACCCCTCCCACGAAGTCTGCGATGGTCTTCCCGGGCCTCTGAGTCGTGACTGCCCTGACGCCGTATCCCTTCAGCGGCGCCACCGGGATGCCGAGCCGGCGGCACCACCACCCGCTTGCAAAAACGACGCCGTCTAAAGCCAACCTCTCGCCGTCTTCTAACAACAGATAGCCGTCTTTCAGTCCGGCGGCCCGTCTCCTGATTATTTCTACTCCAGACAACTCCCGGGCCAGTCTTTCCGCCAACAAGTCGGTGGACACAACGACGGCGTCTAAATACACTATCACCTGCCTGCCGTCTAGCTCCCCTACCTCAAACCTAGGCCCAAGGGGGTCGCGCTTCAGCGCCTCTACCTCCTTCTCCAAGTGGTCCACCACCTCGTAGACTGGCTCCTCCCTCAGTTCAAAGTCGTTGGATTCCTCGGCGAGTCTGAAATACTCCCTCCTAGAGAACTGCGCCATCTCATTCATGAAAGTCCACACATCAGCGCCGGGATCCCTGCCGTACATCTTTAAATACGTGAAAAGCCATAGGGGGTCGACGTGGCGAAGCGCCGCCTTGCCGTGCCTCATCATATTTAAGTAGCGGCTGGCGTAACCCCTTACGTTTATTCTATTCAGCTCAAATTTGGTAAATTCCAGCACCCCCGCGGCGGCCCGCGAGGAGTGAGCAACGTCACGGGCCTCCACCAGAACCACGTCCGCGCCTCCGCGCCTCAGGTAGTAGGCTGTGAAGAGACCAACAACGCCACCCCCAACCACAGCGATCACACATATCCATTAACACTAGCTTTAAAACTTTAGTTCTAAATCTGGATTCTCAGATCAAGTCGCTCGCCTACGCCAGACGTGAAGATTATTTATAAGGCCAGGATTTCCGTGCAACTGTGTTGTTGAGGAGGAGATCGGCGGTGGTCACGCCGCTGGTGGCGGCTTTATACACCTCGGCCAAGGCGTTAGCAAGACACAAGAGGTCTTTATGGCTCACTAAGGTCTCGAACCCGGTCCTCACGGCCTTTCTAATAGTGTTGATGCCATGAAGACGTTGTTGCTGGTCGCCGTGGTGGCGGCGACGGCGGCCGCCGTCCTCTTCCTCCAGCCCCCCGTCTCCGTGGGCAACAGCTACGTGGAGGTGGTCCCCCCGGACCTGGCCCTAGTGGGCTTCACCTTCGCCAACTGGGGCCTTAGGCCGGTCTGCATAACTGGCGTGGAGGCGCCGCCGGGCCTCGCCGCCGAGCTCCACGTGACTGAGATCAACGGCACCATGGCCGTGATGAAGACCGTGGATGAGGTCTGCGTAGGGCCCTTCTCCACCGTCCGATTCGGCTCCCTCACCTACCACGTCATGTTAGTCGGAAACGTCTCCCAGATTGGAAAAGATGTGAAGATAGTCCTACAGCTGTCTGACGGGAGAAAAATCGCCCTAACGGCGGTTAGGGGGGTGGGCGGGGTCCACGTACATGGATAAAAACTACTTAAGCTTAGCCAGCAGGTAGCCGTACAGCTTGGTGGGTTGCTTCCAGAGGGTGGGCATGGCGAGGAAGGAGAACGGGTGCATCATCTTGCCGAGGGGCACATACGCTATGAAAAGCAAGGCGAGGAAGACGTGTAGCTTGGTAACTGGGTCCCACTGGGCCGCTAGGTCTAGCCGCGGGCTTCCCATCAACACGCTCTGAACCCACGGCGCCACAGTCTCCATGTACGGCAGATGGAGGACGAGGGTCTGGTAGTTCCCTACGGCAATGAGCGCAAGTAGGAGGACGAGGGCGAACCAGTCGTCCAAAAAGCTCAGCCGCCTCACGTCGGGCCTGACCAGCCGTCTTATGAACAGCAGCATCAGCCCGATCAACGCCGCGACGCCTGCGGCGCCGCCTACGTACAGAGCTATGGCCTTATGCACCTCCTCCGGCGTGCCGAACTGCTCAGGCGGCACGATCATGGACAGGTGGCCGAGGAGGGCTATCCAGATGCCCCAGTGAAACATGGCCGACCCCACCAGCACCAACCTGTCGGACATGGAGAGAGTGTATAACAGGAAAATACGCCTCAGCACCTCCCCGAGCCGGGAGCCGAAGTCCCAGCTGTAGGCCTTGACCGCCACCGAGTAGAGGCCGGTGATGTTTCCGGCGGAGAGCCAGCCCCAGAGGCGGTAGAGAACCCCCCCTACAAACATCAAAAGCGCTATATACGGAAACACGCCGAAGAGAAACACCGTTGCCGGGTCCATGGGTGGATGTCTCCGCGTACTTAAAAGCCTTATTTCTTCACTTTTGTTAGTGTAGAGATTTAAACCCACATCCGACAAATCCGCGTGGAGCTACGGCTGGGCCTGTGCAGGACGCACACCGTGCTTGACTACAGGCTGGTGATATTCAGCGGCGACCTGCCGCGTTACGTAAAGGTGAGAAGCGCCGACGGAAGAGAGGCCGTGGCGAGGGTAGAGCGGTGGCAGGGCTGCGTCGGCGTCTCCAGAGAGCTCGCCCTCCGCCTATATCCCTACTACGGATGGGGCCGGATGCCTGTGGAGGCCTTGTTCCAGGTAGAGCCGACGGAGCCCCAGCCAGCGAGCCAGGTCGTAATGACGGTGCCCTTCGGCATATCTGAAGCCGTCGTGAGGAGACAGCTCACGGGCTTCCCGCTGGTGGAGGGAGCCGTGGCGCTTGAGTATCTTGAACACGTGGAATTCGGCGAAATTGCACACGTGGAGCCTCCCATGTCTATACTCGCCGACTCCACCGCCATTAAACTTTTTGAAAAACCTGTAGACGACGAGGTGGTGATCTTCGGGCCGCGCCTAGGGAAAAAAGGCGGGGACAGACACTAGGGCGGGGGGACGTATTCCTTTTCCTTCTTGGCGAGCTCCTTGACGGCCTCGATGTTTTTAAAAACCTCCTCCAACGCCTCCCTCCCCGTGCTTCTGGTCTTCACGACGGCCTCGAAAAGCGCCCTCTTGAAGGCCACCGGGAGATCCTCGAGGTAGCCTCTGGCGTCCACCCTGGCGGCGGGGAAGGCTTGGAGTATCTTCTTGGCGGCCTCCTCGTCCACCTCCACCTCCAGCATCTTGATCTCCCCGCCGAACATGGACTTCAGCTGGCTGGCAAACGGCAGGTTCTTAACGGCCTCGTACCTCCTCTCGTCTATCAACAGACCTATTTTGTACGTCATAGCTCCACCTCCAAAGTCTCCTCTTTAAGCTTTAGATATCTGTCGGTGACGAAGGGGTAGCCGTAGACACGCCACCACTTAACAATCACGTCGTACACCTCCGGCCTCATGACTACCTTAGGCGGCCGAAGGCCCTCGATAATCACGCCGCGGAGGAAGGAGCCGGAGATGCGCTCCGGCGTGTGGCCGCAGAGCGGGGCCTCCTTCACGTCGCCGTAGGAGATGCCGAGGTAAGTGTACTCGCCGCACTTGGGGCAGTAGGCGAACTCGCCCATGTTGACCGGCCTTATCTTAAGCCCCTTGTCCACCTGGTGGGGCGGCGCGTCTATGCCGTAGCTGGGGAGGCCTCGGGTCCAGAGTATCTGTGTGGAGTAGGGGTCGTAGTAGTCGCCTGTGGCGGCGTGGTCCCGGCCGAACATGTGATGCGTGGCGCCCATGTTCTGCCTGATGACGCCGTGGAGGAGAGACTCCAGGGGGTTGCCGTACCGCATGTCCCAAAGCGTCATGGTCACCATGTGGCGGTTGTGGTGGAAGTAGCCCGCCGTGTTCAACGCCTCGTGGCCTTCGAGGATGGCCTCGTCTATGTAATCGCCCGGCCTCTTGGCGCCGATTATGGCGTTGACGAGCACCGCGTCGCCTGGCCTGTCGCCCCCGGCTACAAACATTGCTCTTTTCATGAGCATTTCGTGGCCGATGTGCGGCACGTTGCGGGTCTGGTGAGCCACCACCACCTTCCACCCCTTGGCCTCGATAAGCTTCCGCGAGGCGGCGGGCGGGGTCCAGAAGCGGTTGTAGGGCTCTCTAAACCTCGGCGGGTTGATGATTGCGACTTTGCCGGCTATTGCAAGAGGCTTAAGCGAGCGGTAGATAAGCCAGCCGGGGTGCTTCTCGTCGAAGCGCTTCTTCACCACCTCGCCGTTTCTCTCCGGCGTCCCAAAGACGGCGTCGGCGAACTCCCTCCTATCGGGTAACTTATACACCTCCTCCACCTTCAACACGGCGAAAGGCCGGCCGCGGAGCGTGAGGAGGAGGTCGTCGCCGGGCTTCGCGCCGGAGGACTTAAGCTCCTCCTCCGTGACGTCGAATACGATGGGGAAGGGGAAGAGCCATCCGCTGAGGAGCCTCCTCTCCTTAAGCACAGACTCCACCTCGTTCCACGGCATGAAGCCCTCCAAGGGGCTGAAGAAGCCGTAGCCGATAGACATAACCTCGCGGTAGGGATTCCTAATAGGCGCCCCGTCGGGCCCAAGCGTCGGCCTCACCTCAAGCCGCGTGGAGACCTCCCAATACGACCTAGCCGCATCCCCCTCCAACACGTTATACACCAGCCGGCCCCCGTGGGGTTCTATAGCTGGCATACACAGGTGTATAGGTGCGATTTATAAGCCATATTAACAGACAAAAAATAATGGGGCCGGTGGAAAAATATGTTTTAGTAACCAGGCTGTATCTCCTTGCCGGTCTTGTTAAGCGGTTTTATGGTTGTTGGCGGTAGTCTGGTGTTGCCGCCCGCCAGCTCCTTGTCTGCGTAGTCGTATATCCGCCAGAAGATTCTGTAGACTATGTGGTCGGCCTTGGTCCAGAAGAAGAGCCAGAAGAAGGCGGCGACTGGTATGGCGTGGAAGTGGACGGCAAACCAGAGGAAGACGTCGGCACCGGGCCACTCGTTGGCGTAGGCCAAAATCGCCGCCTGGAGCACAAAGCCGGAGATGCCCAAGAGCAGGATTATTACGGGGAGGTACTCGGCGCCTATTAGGTTCCACCACTGCTTTCCGCCATAGCCCACCTCTTTGTAACGTACGGACAGCCAGAGGGCGGCGCCCACCACCATGAAGACGCCGCCCAGCACACCGAAGATCCTGGCGGGGTGGGTGAAGTCGAGCACTATCTTGTTGTGGGGGAAGGTGAAGTAGGCGATGGTGGTGGACAAGGCTGCGAAGACGAAGCCCCACACCATCAGCAACTTGGCCAGCCTTTTGGAGCCGCGGGTGAGTACCAGCTCGCGCTCAGACTTCCCGTATTCGCACTTCAGTATGCCCATGGCCAAGACGTCGGCGAACAAAGTCTTGAAAAAGGCCGAGATGGCTCTGCCTGCGCCTATGGGCGGTTTCTCGGTCAGCAGACTTCTCTCCCACTGAGGATACGGAATCGCCATGTGGATCTGGGGGTACCGCATGACGTTGTGGCCTCTGACGCCTTTGTACCAGAAGGTGACGATGATCCAGAGGACTGTAAGCGCCGCCAGCACGTCTACTGCGAACCAGTCCACGGGGCTTTCTACACAGGTATAGGGACCGCAGGCTTGCACGTTGGCCATAGAGCCGTGCCCGACCTCCGCTAAAACTATTATTCCATAGTTCATGTTAATAACTCAAATATACAACGGGCGTCTAGGTGGCAATGCCCACGTTTGTATATGCCTCTCAATGTAAAGGCTGTGGTAAATGCGTCGACATATGCCCCGCCGACAACATGCAGTTCAACCCCAACGTGAGGCGCGCCTACAACGCGGACCCCGTGAGCTGCGCCGAGTGTATGAACTGCGTCAAGTACTGCCCCGAACACGCCGTAGACGTCAGGCCGTACAGCGACTTCGCCCCCCTCGGCGTCAGGGTGGGCGTCATAAGGGACACCAAGAAAAACATAATCTACTGGAGGATCGTGTTTAGAGACGGCACTGTGTACGACTTCGCCTCCCCCATAAGGACAACGCCGTGGGGCTCCGCCCGCGGCGCCCTGGACATCCCGGAGCGGGCCGACCTAGACTCCGAGCTTCTGGCCCTTGAGGACAAGCCGGAGTACCTCGGCTTTAAGGAGCTCCCGAGGCCTCAGCAACCGGTTAGGATCGTCGGTAGCATAATAAAGGCGAAGGGCGCCGCCGGCAGGTAGCCATGTCGTCGCTCCACTTCCCCACTAAGGTCGTCGAGACGGACATCTTGGTGGTTGGCGGCGGGATGGCGGGATGCGGCGCCGTGTTCGAGGCCAAGTACTGGTGCCGCGGTAAGTGCAAGGTCACCCTCGTGGAGAAGGCCAACACGGAGAAGTCAGGGGCCGTCGGCATGGGCCTCTCCGCCTGCAACCTCGGCGTATTCTCCGAGGACCCCGACGACCCCAAGCCCGAGGACTTCGTCCAGTACGTGAGGAACGACCTCCTCGGCGTGGTGAGGGAGGACTTGATCTACGACATAGCGAGGCACATGACCTCCACCATAAAGCTTTTCGACGAGTGGGGCCTCCCCATCTGGCGCGACCCCAAGACCGGCAAGTACCTCCGGACCGGCAGGTGGCAACACCCAATCCACGGCGAGAGCTACAAGGCCATCATCGCGGAGCCCTGCAGAAAGTCTGCAGACGAGGTATACGAGAGAGTCTACGTCACTCACCCACTGCTCGACGAGAATGCGCCGAACAGAATCGCCGGCGTGGTGGGCTTCCACGTCCGCGACGGCACCTTCTACGTGTTCAAGGCCAAGGCTGTTATAGTGGCGGCGGGCGGCACCTCCCTCCTTTACAGGCCTAGAAGCGTGGGCGAGGGGCTGGGCCGTGCGTGGTACCCCACCTGGGCCTCCGGAAGCGCCTACGCGATACCGCTTCTGGCGGGGGCCGAGACGGTCAACATGGAGTTCAGGCTCGTCGTCGTCCGCTTCAAAGACGCCTACGGCCCCGTCGGGTTCCCATACCTGCTCCTCAAGATGAGGTCCACCGACGTCAAGGGGAAGCAGTGGGAGCCCCTGCCGGACGAGGCCAAGGCGGAGCTCGCCAAGATCTTCTACGACTTCGCCTGGGCCAAGCCGACGCCTACCCCCATCAGAACCTGGGTCACCATACAGAACCTCAAGGAGGGCAGAGGGCCCGACCTCATGCAGACCCAGGAGAGGTTGCCAGACGAGGAGTCTCTCAAGGTCCTATTCGAGGACTACCTAGACATGACGCCCACGCAAGCCTTCTACTGGGCCTCCCAGAACATACACCCGCAGAAGACGCCATCAGAGCTAATGCCAACCGAGCCCTACGTCCAGGCCAGCCACGCTTCCCCAGGCGGCATGTGGGCCTCCGGGCCCTCCGACATCGCGCCGCCTGAATACAGATGGGGCCCCAACCGCATGCTCACCGTGGAGGGCCTCTTCGGCGCAGGCGACGTGGTGGGGGCCAGCGGCCACAAGTTCAGTAGCGGGTCCTTCACCGAGGGGAGAATCGCCGGCAAAGCGGCGGCCCGCTACGTGTTGACCCAAGCCAAGGACTACCGGCCTGCGATAAGTAGCAACACGATTGAGCGGTATAAGGAAATTGTGTATAGACCGCTGGAGTGGTACAACAAGAACAAGCCGCTTACCACGACGCCGGAGACGCCGCCCGCGTATACGAACTGGTTTGAGATTCACCCCAACTACCTCAACTGGTACCAGCTCTTGGTGAGGCTACAGAAGATCATGGATGAATACGCCGCGGGCTGGGGCATGTTCTACATCACAAACACCTACCTCCTAAATAGGGGCTGGGAGTTGCTTAAGATGCTGGAGGAGGATTTCCGCTTCGCCGCGGCCGCCAGCCTACACGAGCTCCTTCGCGTCTGGGAGTTCTACCACCGCCTGCTCGTGGGCCAGGCCGTGGTGTTCTCCATGATGAACAGGAAGGAGAGCCGCGGCTACTACCTAAACGCGGACTACCCCTACATCGACGAGGACAACTGGCACGTGTTTTCGCACGTGAGGCGCGACCCCAAGACCGGCCAGTGGAGCTTCAGAACGAGCCCGGTCATACACATAATCCCACCCTAATTTTTCAATTTTTCAAGCTCTCAAAACCCCAAGTATCTCAAGAATCAACAGCGCCAGTATAAATACCGTAAGCGTAGCAGCCGCCTTGTTTTCTCTATACAAGGCGGGGAGTATATACACCAGGCCTATGGGCACGACTAGGTTTATGAAGTATATGGCGTACATGACCAAGTGGTCTGAAAATCTCTCGGGCGCCCAGCTGGACACCTCCCCGCGCACCGCCTTCTCCAGCTGCGTCAAGGCGTCTGGGCTTAAGGCCAGATGTGTGACCAAGGCCGCGGCGAGTAGTATAAATGCGGCGTAGAGAAGCCTCCTCGTGGCTTCTGCATATAGGTGATCCGACTCCTTCATACTAGCGTTATTCCCATCTCGGCGAGCCCTCTGGTTAGTAGTTGTACGCCGTTAAACGCCATGATGGCTAGGATGAGCCACCTCACGAACCTTACCCTTGCCTTGAGTAGCAACTTGGCGCCGATTTGAGCGCCGAGGAGCACGGCAAGCGCCGCAGTTATCACAAGCTCCGGGTACATCTTTTCGCTGTGCGTATACACCCACAAAGCGCCTGTGTCCGCTATGGCCAGGGAGGCGCTTGCGGAGGCCGCTGTGACCTTCAGCGGAAGCCTCATCACGAGGTTGTATATGGGTATAAGAGCCCAGGCGGCGCCAAGCCCGAAGAATCCAGAGCCAAACCCCACCAGAGCCAGTAGCGGAAGCCCTATGCCGAGCCGCGAGGGGCAGTACACAACCTCCTTCCCCAGGGTCTTCTCAAAATAGATATATCTAAGCCCTAGGACTTCTACGACTCTGCCGCTACATCTCGGCTCCGGCCAGTCCAGCCGCTTCAGGAGGAGGAGCGCCAGTATGATAAACATCAACGCACCTAGCGACGCCCTCACGAGCCCCTGGCCCCACTTCCCCAGGGCCGTCACGTAAATACCAGCCTGAGCCCCCACGATTGCGCTTGGCAACAACACCGTCGAGACTAGGAGGATAAACCTAAACGGGGCGATCCTCTGCTTAAAAAACGTGACGCCAGCCATGATGGAGGAGTAGCAGGCGATGGCCAGCCCTGTGGCTCTGACCAGGTCTGGGTGCAGATTTGTAAAGCCCAGCATAACAGGAGTAAACAACACGCCTCCGCCGACGCCGGCCAAGGGGGCGACGACGCCGATGCCGAAGGAAAGGGCGAAGAGACCGAGCAACACCAGCGCTCCGTCGAACATTGCCACCTCTGCGATGGGGGATGTAAAAAAAGTTATTCTGCTAATACTGGTAATATTAGACGACTGTGGCTTTGTAGACTAGGTCCATTAAGCCGCTGTAGGTTATGTTGCGGTTGTACTCCTTGTTGAGATGCGGCATGGTGTGGCTGAGTTGCGCCTTGCAGATGGCGCAAGCCCTCACCACGTGGTTGGCGCCTACTTTGAGGGCTTCTTCGTACCAGTTCTTGGCGTATTGTATGCGGAGCGGCAACAGCTCATCCGTAAGCAGGCCACCCCCGCCGCCGCAACACCACGTCTTCTCCCTGCCGTTTATCGGCTCCACATACTTCTTAACCACGTGTTTAATTATGAACCGCGGCTCCTCCGTGAGGTCTCCGCCCCTGGCGTAGTTGCAGGAGTCTTGGAAGGTGTACACCACGTCGCCGTTGGCCTCGGGATTCAGCTTAAGCCTCCCGTTTTTAATGGCGTCTATGACCAGGTGGAATATGTGAAGCGTCTTCACGCCCCTCTTCTCCAGCTCCGGCGCCGTGTAGTTCTTAAACGCCCTCCAGCCGTGGCCGCACTCCCCGGCTATGACGGTCTTGACGCCT